>Ga0181554_1001060_pt1 | contig 26675 bp, 2 predicted proteins | sample 011ome_16_FD_145602 | JGI IMG/M metagenome (GOLD analysis project Ga0181554, IMG submission 145602) | Coastal salt marsh microbial communities from the Groves Creek Marsh, Skidaway Island, Georgia - 011503CT metaG (spades assembly) | ecosystem: Environmental > Aquatic > Marine > Intertidal zone >... | reverse complement strand
CAACTAGTGGAGCGAACGATGGTACTCATTGTTGGGACGCAAAAGGCTGGCACCAGTTGGCTGTGGAAAACTCTGTCAGATTGACCTCTGGTCAGGCCTGGGTTCACCAAGGAGATGCATATCTTCAATGCCCTCCATGTCGAAGTATTCAAAGGATACCGGCGGATGATCCAAGTAGCCGCCCACTCGGCCCTGCGTACGAGCCCAGTCGAGGCCCCTGAGGGTCGGGCAAATGCGCTACGACCAGCAAACTTCCTTTACCAGGCGCGCTCTACTTTGACTACTTTGCGGCCATGCTCTAGGAGCAACCTGTTTCAGTCGAGGCGACGCCAACCTACATGGGCTTACCGGTATCGGCCTGGGCTGAGATTAAGGATCAGTTCGCCAGCCGTGGAGTGCGTGTAGCGCCGATCATATCCCTGAGGGAACCGGTTAACCGCCTTGCGTCTGATATCCGGCTCAAGTACCGCCGCGAACGGAAAGCCATATCAGACCAAGAGCTCGATCAAAGCCTACAGGTCCTGAGTCGCGACGGAATCAACCAGTACGTCAGGACATGCTCCGATTATCGGTCGGCGGTGGAGCGGCTGCGCAACGTGTTTGGTGATGATCTGTTGGTGCTGATGTACGAGGAGTTTTCGAGGCCGCCGAGACCGAACGACTGGCTTCTTTTATTGGACTGGACCAGATCTCCGGCGACTTCGGTAGCCGCGTTAATTCCAATGAGACCGAGTCCTCGCCTCTGGAACCTGGGCGATATCGAGGCATGGTGGACTTGTTTCGAGATCAGTATGGGTTTGCTAGGGACTTATTTGGTGTCGATGCGGTAGAGCGTTATTGGGTCCGTAGCTAGGCTATCTGATTCGCGGTAACTTATCATTTTTCAGGGCGCGAAATAGCAGTAAAAAAAGTGTTGCAATTACGGAAACTACCTACTAATCTTACCGATATAAGTACTGATAAACGATAAGAGGTGCGTGATGGGTGTCTTGGGTTTGGGTCGGGCGGTGGTCGCTAAAGAGGGTTTCGGAGACAGCGGAGCCGTGTTGGTGTACGACCCAACCGTGGAGCGAGTCGGCGTACTCCTCGGCGGCTTGGACGCCGGCTGTACCCCGGTCCCGGTAAGCGGCGCCGATGTTTGTCAGGTCTTGTCCGAGTTGCTCCGCGTAGGCTCGGTTCACACGATTCATCTGCTCGGGCACGGTGCGCCGGGCGGGATATTCTTTGAAAACGTTTTCATCAATGGTATTTTGTGGACGGGGTTGGCTCGGGGGACTGAGTGCGGCCGTGCGTCTTCATCAATACAGACAATAAATTTTTGGTCCTGCGAGACGGGCCGTGGAGAGACTGGTATGAAATTCCTTAAGCACGTAGCAGACACAACTGGCGCGACCGTTCATGGTTCGGACCAGAAGGTGGGCTCGCCGGAGCACGGTGGGTCGTGGGATTTGAACCAAATCGCGTCGCCCAGGCCTCCATTTTCCAAAGTCAGCCGAGATTCGTTTGAAGGGGTTCTTATGGCTACGATTACAACACAGGACATCGGCGGTACCAATGTTATAACAGCATTTGACGGCGACGCAGCGGCGTTCTCGGCCGCGGTATCGACGGGAGACGGTACCGCACAAAACCCCTACGTTTCCACAGGTTTTTATTCCCAATATACTGTCTCCGGTAGCCCCTCTGAGCTGCTCGGCCTTATCGCCGACCAATACGCGATGTACAGCAACAGCAACTTCGAAGATGCCGTAACCTTGAACCTTAGCGGCGGTACTGATGGTAGTCCGATCACGCTCGGCCAGTTGCTTGACCTACAGGCAGCTGGGGTTGATACCTCCGGTCAAACGATCGAGTTGTCGGGTGCTTCTCTATCGACGGATGATGCCGTGAGACTGATCGCAAGTGCGCCCGATGGGGTCAATGCTTTCTCGGTCGGCGCCGAGCCCCTTGCGGTCTCGCAGTCTGATATCTCTGTGACCAGTAGCTCGACCACGGGGACGCTTGCAAAGCAGGACGATATTACGGTCACCTACCAACAGCCCGCGGGCGCGACGGTCAACGAAGTATGGTTCGACCTGTCTGGGTTCACGGCCGGCCACGATGTCGACTACAGTACATGGGATCCCCAGCCCTCTGAGAGTGAGATGGGGTTTGTTCAGGCGCAGTATGATTCAGCGACCGATACCTGGGGCGCGACTTTAACGATTAGCGGTCCTAACCTGAACGTAGATGGCGACTACGCAAACGCAGGCGTACTCGTAGTGTCCACAGGAAGCGACGGGACGGTCAATTATTCACTTGCGATCGACGACGAGTCTTTCTTCGTTGATAACGATTCCCCGGTGGTCGACTCGATCGAGCTTCTACCAGGTAGCGATACCGGTGAGTCGGACGATGATAGTATAACCAACGCCGACCAGTTGGTGTTTCAGGTTGATTTTTCGGAGCCCGTTGTGGGCCTTGGGCGCGATGATTTCTCTGCCAGCGTTGGAGCTGTAGAGGCCGTCGCCGAGGTATCAAGCCCTGACGGGTCGTCCTACCTGGTCACCGTCGGTGGAGTTTCTGACGTTGACGATTTACTCACACTCAGTGTTAATAGCCACGGGATTTACGATGCCGCGGGAAATCAAATCCAGAATAGTGTGTCGTCTAGCCCTGTAAACCTCGATAATACAGGCCCGACAATCATCTCGATCGAGCGCCCGGCGTCTAACAAATATTCAGTTGATACTGGTGATTCAAACTCAGATGGTGTTACCAATGCGAATAGTCTGGAATGGGTCGTTCGAACCAGTGAGGTTATTGATGTCGCTACCCTTGACGGTGCCGACTTCGTTCTGACCGGCGTTTCGGTAACCGGTCCCCCAGCGATCTCCATTGTCGATGATCCGGTTGCTCCGGCGGGGTCTGTGGGTAAGCAGTTTGTTGTGACCGTTACTGGCGGGTTTGATGACGCTGACGCCGTTGCCGTGGGTCTGGCGTTATCGCCGAGTTCATCGTTTGCCGATGTGGCGGGTAATCTTGGCGACGCGACCGCCGATGACGGCGCCACAAATAACGAGACTTACACGGTAGATAACACCCCGCTCGCGGGTCCTGGTGTGTCGCTCGAGAACGATACCGGCACACGGCCTCCGTTCGTTGAGACTGACGCACCCGGAAACGCTACCGTATTCGACGTCTTTGAGATACCGATCAACGATACCGGTGCGCCGGTAGAGGTCGTAATCGACAGGGGGGAGAACAGTTCTTTCTCTGACTTCATCATGGGCTATCATGGTGGCGGTGCCGCGATCGGATACCGCGAAAAAGGCACCACCGAGTGGCTCGGGAACGTGACGGGGGGCTCCGCCTTAAACGGTCTGACGTTCACAGCGCAACCTGGGGTTCAATACGAGTTCGCCGCTGGTGTCTCTCACGGTTCATGGCAATATGCTTTCACTGCGGAGGTGGGGCCCCAAGCTGCGGTCAAGCTCCTGAATGCGGATAGCTACAGTACGTGGCCAGATAGCAGGTTTAGCGGTTACGCTGGCGAGGGAAAGAAGACAGTCGCCAATGAGCGGTCAATCGGCGAGACTCACGGCACGTATCCAGGGGACGACTACACCGCTGATGGTTCGGTCGTCGTGACCACTAGCGCGGACAGTTACGGGACCCGTTATTCGGTGGACGATGGGTTGACCTGGGTTAACGATGCGTCGGCACTCGCAATCACGACCGAGGGAAGCTACACGGTCATGGTCCAGCAAGTCGATCAGGCCGGTAACTGGTCGGCCTCTACGCAGGTAACCTTTACACTTGATACTACAGGGCCGAGTAGCGCTATCGTGGCTCGAACGGCTGGCGATTCTGGTGTCGATACCGATGGTCAGGTCAGCTTCACTGTGACGCTGAATGAGCCAGTCGACCCTACCTCAGTTGGTGTCGAAGATTTCGTGGTAGCGAAGACAGGTGGAATGACTGCTGGCACCGATCTGACGTTAAAGACACAGGACTTCGCGGATGACGCGGCCCTGCTCTCCTTTATTCAGGCCGGTGGGGTTGACGCGAATGGAAACAGCTCTTGGTGGCACCCCAATTTTTCGGGCAACGGCCCCTTAAACCAAGGCGATTTTACCACTGATGGTTCGGCTGATTCGATCGCCGAGTTCGTCAACAGCTTCAATACCACCTGGCTATCGACTGACCGTGGTTGGGTGATGAGCCACACCGGAGACGGTGAGCTCACCCTTACCTTTGACTCATCTAGAACCACGTCTGCTTTCGATCAGAGCGATATGGATGTTATCGGTCGGACCTTCTTTATGCAGTCGGTCGCATCCGACACCCAGAACTTACAATTCTACGGCGCGACCAATGCCTCTGCGCCTGCGCCGATTCCTCTCGCGGATGGCCTGACAACGTTTACGGTCAGTCCGCAAGACGGGGAAGCGACCGATACCTTCACCGTGACGGTACCCTACGACGGCGAGGGGACGGTTGAGCTGGCGCTAGGTGCGGTCGCCGAGTTTATTGACCGGGCCGGCAACACCGGCAGCACTTTCACGGCGTCAAGCGCCTCAGTCGATGTCGATAACGTCGGCCCGACCCCCACGATCAGTATCGACGAGAGCGTCGTCGACGCCGGCGATATGGTTACCGTGAATGTGAGTTTCGATGGGTCGCTCGATGGATCACCGTCCGCGTCGGACGTGATCGGAGCGCTCAGCACGCCCGGACTGACGCTGTCCGGGACACCGTCCGCGAGTGGTGACGTCTATACCGCGACGTTTGTTGCGGCCGCAGCCACCCAGGAAACCGGTTACCAGATTTCGATTGCGGCCGACGCGTTCAGTGACGCGAATGGTAACGGCACCGCCGCCGCGACTAGCAATACTTACGACGTGGACAGTCTAACGCCGGTCATTACCGCGTTCGATGTGTCAGGCCCGGACAGTACCTACGGCCCCGGCGACACGATATATATTTACGCGGTCGCGTCGGAGGACCTGGTCGCCGGCTCCGTGATCCGGGCCACGCTGACCAATGGCGAGGTCGTGACCCTGACGACGAACGGTGGGCCTACCCTGACCGGTAACTACGTGGTCGATGGCACCGATACCGGCTCCGCTGATCTCGACGTCAGTAGCTTCGCTCTCGGCGACGGGGTAACCCCGGGCTCTGTTCCCGCTGACCAGGCGGGTAATGTGATGAGCAGCACCGCACTTCCCCCGAATATGATCGCGGATACACAGCAAATCGTGGTCGATACAACAGCGCCTGCCTTGATCTCAATCGAGCGAGCCAGTGATTCGCCAAACATCACCAACAGCCCTGAGGTCTTGTTCGAGGTGACGTTCGATGGGCCGGTGGACATGAATTCAATCGATGCGGCGGCTTTCGAGGTATCTAACGGGGTCGTGAGTGGGCAGATTGGCCCGGTTGGCGCTCCGGTGGGTGGGGCGTCGTTTTTCACTTCCTATACCGTGCCCGTGACGGCAACTGCGGACGGCGATGTGGGGCTTAGTCTGGCAACAAATTCTTTCTTTGTTGACGCGGTCGGCAACGTAGCCGTTCACGATGTAGCGGGCGGCGTCGATATGATGTCGGGCGTGACGGTCGAGACTTACGCGGTCGACACCGCGGCGAACCCAATCAGCGCGCAAATTCTCGAGTCGCAGGGCCAGTGGCATGATGGTGTGATATCGCCAAACATGCACCAAGACAAAGCATTATTCGATGTCGGCGTGACCGGCAAAGAGTCCGGTTCCACGGTCGAGTTCAGCCTCGATAACACCAGCTGGACCACCAACGGCAGCGACCTGAGGGACCAAGTGGTTGAGGGCGTCAATACGGTCTACGTGCGCCATACCGACCTCGCGGGCAACATCAGTGAGGCCACCACCAGCGTCACGGTCGACTTGACCGCGCCGGTGATGACCGGCATGACCGACGGTGCCGGGGTTGATACTGCCGGGACGGTCACGTTCACGATGGATTTCAGTGAGCCCGTCCTGACGAGCTCGATCGGGATAACCGACTTCGACTTCGCGGGCGGCGATCTCGCCGCCACCGGTGTCACCGCCACCGGCGTGGCGGGTACCGGCAACACGGCAACCGGGTACACATCAATCGACGTGACCTTTACAGGCATCTCCGGTGAGGGCAACTTCGCGGCCGCGCTCGCGACCGCCGCGGGCTACCAAGAGGGCATCTATGACCTGGCCGGCAACGCCGTCCAGTTCGAGACGGGCGAGGATCGCCTGTCAGCAGATAACGTGGGCGTCCAGGCGGTCGACACAGTCGGCGCGACTGTGACCGGGATTACCCGAGTGCCGGACCTCGACACCAGCGTCAAGAACGATACGGGGAGCTCGACCACCGACGGTGTCACCGACGCCGACGTGTTGACGTTCCGGGTTGACTTCTCGGAGCCGGTCGACGGGGCAAGTCTGGTGTCAGGGATCGTCCCAGATGTGGTGCCAAACTTTGACATCGTCGCTCTCCAGTCGTCTGATAACACAGATGTCGCGTCGGCGTTTACCAACGCCTCTGTCTCGGTTACCAACCTCGACGGTTCCGCGATCGATGGGGACCCAGGTTCAGTTTTAGTCACAGTGTCGGGTAATGACATCGTCGGTTTCGATGGGTCTGTTGGTATCGCTACCAAGCCCGGTATCACCGACGTCCACGGGAACTCGCTTACGGGCCTAGCAGTGGGCGTCTCGGCCGAGGTCTACGCGCTCGACAACACCGCCCCGACGGTGACGGTCGACGTCGACAGGGCCGTCCTCAACAACAACTCCGACTCGGCCACCGTCACGTTCACGTTCGACGAGCCGGTCGACGGGCTCGGCTACGCAGATATCACGGTCCCGGCCAGCGGCACTCTTACCAACCTCAGCGAGGCGTCCCCGAATGACGGGACCGTGTGGACCGCGACCTTTACCGCAAACAGCGCGGTCGACCTGAGCGGCGAGCAGTTCGCGGTGAGTGGTTTCGCTGACCAGTTCGGCCAGACCAACGACGGGACCGGGAACACCTACGACAGCTTCGATATCGACACGGTGGCGCCCACCGTCACGGTGGGCCTCTCAAGCTCCGCCATCAAGGCCGGCGACACGGTGACCGTGACTCTGACCTCGAGCGAGCCCCTGGTCGGGCTCGGTACCGAGAGCGACGAGCTCCTGGCCCCCAACCTGATCTCGGCGGGGCCCGCTACCTCCAACCCGGACGGGACTGTCTGGACCAAGATCTACACCGCGGACGCGGACATTGATGACCCCACAAACGTCATCACGTTGCTCGCGGGCGAGGCGATTGATGTCGCCGCTAATCCAAGCGTTGCCGATTCAGTATCGGCGAACTACGTGGTCGACACCGTCGATCCGCTTCTGAGCACGATCGACGACGCGTCGGGTACTAGTACAAACGGCGACCTGACCTTCAGGGTCACCTTCTCTGAGCAGGTCGACGCCAACTCGGTGAGCACCAGCCACTTCACGACCTCGGTCGCCGGTCCTGGCATTACGAGCGCGGGCGGTGTCTCCAGCGTGTCCCCGGTGGGTACCGCTGTCGACGGTGGCTACCATCAGTACGACGTCCTCGTATCCGGTGCGGGCGGCGACGCCGGCACTACGGTCACACTGAGCTACACGGGCGGGTTTACCGTGGCCGACATGGTCGGTAACACGGGTGGGTTGGACCAGGTCCAGGTCACGATCCCCGCAGTCACAAACACGGCCGATGGTAAATACAACCCAGGCAACGACCATGACGTGTCGCGTAACGACGCGCTGGCGCCCTACACCCACAGCGGCAGCACAAACGGCGCCAACCCACCGCACAGCGCAGATTTATACGATCTCCCGATCGTAGACTCTAGCCTTGCGGCGGGCCAGGTGAAGTACTCGCTCACGATTACTACTACCGGGGGCGCGGGAGATTACTTCGTCGGTGTCTTCGAGAAGGGAACCAACGGTGAGCCGGTCGGTACCCCAATCGCGACCTTTAACGACCCGGACACGTCCGATGACATCGCAGCGGTTCTGAACGTAGAACCTCAACCCGGTGTAGAGTACGTGGTTGCGGTGTCAGACAATATCAATTGGTCGCACTACGATCTGATGTTTGAATACGTGGCCGATGGGGCCACGGCATACACCGCAGGAGAGGTTCCTGCCTCGGTCAATATAGCCGACGGCGAGACGATCCCCGCCCTGACGCTTACCGTCGACGCCGCCGGCGACACCGGTACCGGCGCGGTCGATACGGTGCTGCCCGAGGTCAGCTCAGTCGAGCGTGTTGCCGAATTGTACGATACCGGCGTCAGCGCGACCGACAACGTCACGAACTCCGACACAGTCGTATTCAAGGTGACCTTCACCGAGACGATGGACCTCAGCACCCTATCGGGCGTCGACTTCGAGCTGGTCGGTACACCGGCACTGGCCGGGGTCAATGCGCCGACGATTAGTCTGGTCGCTAACCCAGACGGTACCGGCACACCGACGGCCGACAGTGACGTGGTCTTCGTGAAGGCCTCGGGCGGCGACCTCGCCGTCTACACCGGAGACCTGACCCTCGGCCTGGCCAGTGCCAGCTCAATCGAGGACATGGCCGGCAACGTTTCCTCCGTGGCGGCCGACGACTCTGCTACCACTCAATCTTACGCGCTCGATAACACGGCCCCGGACGGGACCACGATGTCGATGCACTACAATAGCCAGTTCCAGTCGGTCAACGGCGTGGTCCGCGCGGACGACGAACTGGAGCTCCAGTACCACGGCGTTGCACACAGCGACATCGAGACGGTCGTATTCGACGTCGGCCAAGTCACCGGCGCGGGTCAGATCGCGTTGACCACCGCCGACACCTGGACCGAGTCCGATATCTCGGCCCTCAGGCTGCACCTCGACGAGTACGTCCACAACGACGCGACGGTCCAGCAGGAGAAGCAGGAGGCCAGCGACGCGTTTGTCGCGCAATACGCGGATCCATTCGATCCCAGCTTGGTCGGCACCACATACACGGGGGCGGGCTTCACGGTCGGTAGCTTTAGTATCGCGGATGGCCATGTCTGGGAGGAACAGGACCTCAACGACCTGTTCGAGGAGTGGCACCACGTCCGTTACAATGACGCCGACGTACTGACCGCGTCCGCTGACGCCCGAGATGCGTTTGTCGCGCAATACGCGGACCCAGAGATACTCACCGCCAACGACTCAGTCGCTCAGGCGGTCGATATCGCGAGTCAGACGGTGGCCGGGTTTGAAAACGATGGTGGTGCTGGGACCTTTAGTGCGTTTGTCCGTATCCCTGTAGACGGGGTTAACAATGAGAACACGACGGTCACGGTCACGGTCACAGACACCGCCGGGAACGTCTTCACCGACACGGTAGGAAACTTCCTGGTCGACAACCAGTCGCCTGACGTGGAGCTCATCTCGACGGTCTCGGCGAGCGATAGCGGCGCCTACACCAACGACGGCCTGACTAACGCCGATACGGTCCAGTTCCGAGTCGTGTTCGATGACGAGGTCACCCAGGTCGCGATCGACGACTTTGAGGTGGTCACTAGTGGCACCCTTAGCCCAGCCACGGTACAGACCGTGGAGAATATAGGCGGTGACGAGTACATTGTGACGGTCGGCGGAGTAGGCCTCGCGTCCGGGGATGGCACGGTTGATCTAAGGGTCGACGCCGCAGCGACGGTCTACGACCTTGCCGGAAACCTGATCGATAAGCGGTCCACAAGCTCAGACCAGAGCTACGTAGTCGATAACACCGGGGCGTCGGTGGTCTCGTTCACTACAGATCACGAGGCTGGCGACCACATCAGGGCTGGGGAGACGGTCACAATCACCGCGACCATGTCTGAGGCGGTCCAGGATGGCGGCCAGATCACAGTTAATTTGAGTTCTGGAGGCTCCGCGGTACTGACCGCGGACGCGGAGGGCGCGACGCTGTCGGGCACCTACACTGTGCTGGCGAGCGAAAACGCGGACACCCTGTCGGTCGACACGATTGTGTTGAACGGTAGCGCGCCCGTGGACCTGGCCGGCAACATGATGACAGACACGACCGTACCTGCGGCTGACCTGAGCGCGTCGACGATCGAAGTCGACACGGTCGCGGACCAGGGGTCTGACTTGTCGGTCACCGTGCACCCATTGGACCTGACCACCAGCGACGCCGAGTCCGGGCATGTCTCGTTCCTGATTGAGGGTGTCGATACGGATAACGCGAGCGTCGTCTTAACCGTTAGCGATATCCATGGCAGCAGCTCGTGGGCCGACGCGGTACTAGTCAAGGGAGCCTGGGTCGCGAGCGTCGACGTTGGTGGGCTTGCGGACCAGTCATTCCTGGCCTCAAGCGTCTCGGTCACAGACACCGCCGGTAACGTGGCGACTGTGACTGCCGGCGATACAATTTTCCTAGATATGTCGGCTGACGCCGATAATAATCTCAGTGTCGCTATCAATGGGACCGGCGCTAACGCGGACGGTCCGGTTGGGTTTGAGGTCGCGGGTGTCGATATTGTCGACACGGTAGCCTTGCAATTGAATCTCCAGACCGGTGACGGTAATGCGAGTCTCCAGCTCTCTGTGGACCCCGAGCAGTTGGGGGTGGTTGGGCTGGGTCTGCTTGGTCGGGCGGTCGACGCCGCCGATACGGCAAACGAACTCCTGGCTAGCTTGGATGCGACTCTGACCCCGGCACTCACTGATGCATTTATTGGGCGAATCGAGGCTGAGCTTGGAATCGAGCAAGGTACCTTCCGAGCCCTGACTAATGTATCGCGCGACGATGTAGCCGACGCTATGTTGGGCGTGTCAATTGATCCGCGGCTTGTAGAGCTGGTCCAGAACGCGACCCGAGAGGAGTTGCAAGATCTTGCGGTTTCGGTTGACCAAGATCCGGAGATTCAAGAGCTGATCGACCAAGGCGGGGCTTTGCTAACCGCTGGTCAGATTTTTGGAGTGGTGAATGGCCTCCGACTTGACTTTTCACAAATTGATTCATTACTTGCGGTCGATCCAGACGCCGTCAGAGCAAGCGCAGATGATGGAGAGATTGGTACTCTTATTAGCTACGCGGAGACTGCGGGTGTCGCGGTTCCAGACGTTACCGCCACGCTAGATCGCTTGGTGAGCGCGCTGGACCAAGAGATCGGTGACGTTGACATGGTTGGTATCGATCGGTCGGTCGGGACTAGTCCGGTTCTTCTTTCCCTAGACTTTGAGGGCGGGACGCACTCGAACGATGAGATTCCGGACCAACTCGGGCTGACGCTCGAGGTAGATGGTGCGCCTCAGGCGATCGACCAGAGTCTCTATTCATCAGTCGGCTCTGAGAACGGTAACGTTAACTGGGGTGGTCTGAGTGGCTTTGGTAACGGTGCCACCTTCGACGCGGGCGTCATTGACCCGGTCCACGGGCAAGTCTTTAAGGTATCCAGTGGAGAGGGGTATGCGCCTGACGTAAACAGCGGCTTTGCGGCATTCACAGGTGCGTTTAGCGGCATTGACGGCTACGACACATTCAACGTCAAGGTCACAGACACGCCGAGTGGTGTGGTCGAGGTGAAGCTGATCGGCGGAACAACAGACAGTGTGGTCCACGTGACCCTCGCGACCGATCCGAACGCGACCGATCTGGGCGGTGGCTGGTACGAGCTGAGCATCCCATTTAGTCAGTTTAGTAATAATAGCGACGCCAACCTGGCTAGCCATTCAGGGTTCCTGATTGGTATGCCCGGTGATAATGGTGCGACACCATTTGATTTCTATTTCACCGACGTCGAGGTTGCGGGTATTGATTACTCAGGCGTCTCGTATGTCTCGGGCCTGACCGCCCGCGATTTCTTGAGCATTGGCCAGAACTTGGCCACGATGACCGATACCGCCGGAGACGCGGTGATTGGTATCGATGAGCACGCGATCATGCGTGTTGGTTTGAGCTGGGATGAAGCCGGCACTATGCGGAGTCCACTCGCCGAGCTTGGTAAGGGTGAGCTTACTGCCACGGTGAGTGTTACTGATGTTCACGGCAACACAAACAGCTCGCCTGAGGCGAAAGCCTACGTTGACCCAGACTTCACGCTGGACATGTACGCGGCACCGCTCGAAGGTATCGATATTGAAAATGATACCAATGCGCAGGTCACGACCGCGCCGGAGCATATGTTGTTCTCGGGCGACGGTAACCACGACGGTGCGATGTGGAACGGTGTCGATACCTTCGGTAACGGTGCGGTGTTTGACGCGACGGTGATGGACGCTGACCACGGTCATGTATTTAAGGTGACCAGTGGCGAAGGCTATGGTGCCGACGTCCAGGTCGCGTTCGCGGCGTTCACTGGCCACGGGGCTGGTTTCGTTGCGGGCTATGATGTCTTCAACGCTAAGGTCAAGGGTTCGCCTGACGGGACGGTTGAGGTGAAGTTGCTCGGCGGCACAGACAGTGTGGCTGTGGTCGATACGGCGACCTATCCGGGTTCGACAGACCTCGGTGGTGGCTGGTATGAGCTGAGTATCCCGTTCACCGAGTTCAGTCATAGCGACGCCGCGAATATGGCGGCCCATACTGGCTGGTTGATCGGGCCTCCGGGTGACCAGGCTGATACTCCTTTTGATTTCTTCTTTACCGATGTCGGCTTCGCTGGTGACCGGATTACGTCCGACGGCAGCCTGACCGCGCCGACGAATGTGGAGATGACAGACGGGCTTCCTGCCGACGTTTATTATTCGCTTGACGGTACGACCTGGGAGAGTGACTACTCGAAGCTCTCTCTGGCTCAGGGAACAAACACAGTTTCGTTTAAGCAGGTCGATGAGGCTGGAAACGAGTCTGCGGTCCGGAGCGTGACGTTTGAGTACGATGACGTTGCCCCGGCGCTTGACTCGATCGCTGATACCTTGGGTGTTAGCACGGATGTCGACACGACGGCGCACCAGTTCATGGTGAGCTTCAGTGAGCCGGTTGATCCGGGTAGTGTTTCTCCGGCGAACTTCGTCGCGGCCGGACCTGGGGCGAGTATCGTCTCGGTAACGGGCGTGGGCGCGATGATTGACGGTGGCTACACCGCATACAACATTGGCGTGACGGGTAGTGGCGAGGGTGTCCTCAGCCTGGCCCTGAACACGGCGGTGACGTTTGCAGACATCGCGGGCAACGCGGGCGACAGCTTCACGGCTGGCGTGACTGACCTGACCGGAGAGCTGTCGATCGATACAGTCCATCCGACGGTCACGGGTATCGAGCGTGTCCCTGAGTCTGACACCGGCCTGCCTGGTGGCGAGACCAACGCAGATGTGTTGGTCTATAAGGTGAGCCTGTCTCAGGCGATCGATGGTTCAACGATCGATGGCGGAGACTTTGAGATTGCTGCGCGCGACCTGGGCGGTGCCCTGGTCGCGATTGACGACGCGACCCTGACTGTCAGGTCTGGTGCCGCGGCGGACGCTGCTGTGGTTAGTGGCGGTGAGCATGATGAGGTATATGTCCACGTCCAGTCGGCGACCCTGGCGAGCCTCGACGGCGACGCCAAGTTAGTTCTAGCGTCGGCGGACCCGGTCCCGGTCGAGCAGAACCTGTACTCGTCTGATAATACAGAGAACGGTAACGTGAACTGGGATGGCCTCGATGGCTTCGGTAACGGTGCCACCTTTGACGCTGGTGTGATTGACCCGACCCATGGTCAGGTCTTTAGTGTGGCCAGTGGCGAAGGTTACGGTGTCAATGTCGGCTTCGTGGCGTTCACTAACTGGGGCAACCCTGCCGGGTTTGAGGTGATGGAGACCTTCAACGTGAAGGTGAAGGGTCTGCCAACCGACGTGCTGGAGATCAAGATGATCACCGGCGAGCCTACCCCTGACAGTGTCGCCCAAGTGAACATATCTGATACGACTATCTCGCAGGATCTTGGTGACGGCTGGCATCAGCTCACTATTCCGGCTGCCCGGTTCAGTAATCCAGACCACCTATCGACACACTCGGGCTGGCTGATTGGTCACCCAGGTGACACTGGTCCGACACCGTTTGAGTTCTACTTTACGGACGTGAGTGTCGGTAGCACCCAACACCCAGCGGGCGCGGACTTCGCTGACCCGAACGGGAATCTGGTCGATGTGTCCGGTCGTCTCATAACCGAGGCCTATGATCTAGATAACACGATCAGCACGCCGTCGGTGGGCACGATCGCGATAGACGATATTGTGAACGACGCCGAGTCTGGCTCTGTGGTGATTACCCTGGATGGGGTAGACACTGACGTTGTTACAACCGTGGTATCGGTGACAGCGGCGTCGAATATTGACGTGGTGACTGGTCTTCCGGTCGATGCGAGTCTGGTCGAGTTGGCGACGGGCTCTGGTCTGAGCTGGAGTTTCGATGCGACGGTTCTCCCATCTGACGGTAATTATGTCGTGCTGGTCGCGGCAATTGATGATGCCGGCAACGCTTCTGGAGCGACGAGACCATTTAGTCTGGATACAACGATCAGCACACCGTCGGTGGGCACGATCGCGGTAGACAATATTGTGAATGACGCCGAAGACGGCTTGATCACGATTACCTTGAGTGGTGTTGATACTGATGGTGTTACAACTGCGGTATCGGTCACAGCGGCGTCGAATATTGACGTGGTGACTGGTCTTCCGGTCGATGCGAGTCTGGTCGAGTTGGCGACGGGCTCTGGTCTGAGCTGGAGCTTTGACACCACGAGCCTTCCAGTTGACGGTGATTATGTCGTACTGGCTGGCGCGGTCGATGCTGCCGGCAACCCAGCCGGGGCGGTTAAGCCATTTACATTAGATACGGAGGTACTGCCGCCAGTAACGGTACTGGTAGAGGCTACCCATTCTGACATGACGGCCTCTGAGGCAGCCGAGGCGTTTAGCGTCACGGTCGAAGAAAATGCGACCTGGACGGTTGAGCTGACTGGTACGAAACATTCCGCCGCGCGCCTGGTTCAGGACGAAATGGCCGACAATGTTGCCGACGCAGCCAAGAACAAAGCGGACGCAGATGCGCTGGTTGCGACGGACCTTGGAATACTTGAGTTGAAGGACGCGATCCTTCAGGTAGAGGCATCCGGTCTGGAGACTTGGGAAAGCGTCGTTTCAAATGCGACCGATGCCCGCGATGCGGCAGAGTCAGCTCTTGTTGCCGCGCAAACGGCATATCAGGATGCGATTACCGACGGTACCGAGGCTTTCGTTGAGGAATACGGTAACCCAGACGAACTGATTGCCCACGTCGTTGAGGTGGATGATACGACGATTCCGCCGACAACAACGATAGTTACTCAGGGTAGCGAAGTCGATTCATTGATTTCATTACCCGGTCTCAATATGGCGCCGGGTGAGTTCTGGACTGAGTCTACGATTTCTTCTTTGCGGTCAGCAATGTCGGACTTCTTGGATAGTGCCTATTCGGTGACCGACCTAGGGAAAGCGCTTGAGGAGGCAGAGGATCAGTTGATCGCTGCCGAGGCCGATCTAACTGATAAGGTGGGGCGTCGAGACGAGCAGGCGGGATTCAAGAACGAAGCTCAAGAGAATTATGATTCCGCCTTGGAAGATTGGCAGGCCTCTGTAGCGATTGCGGAGACAAGAGCGACGGAATTGTCGGATGCTCAGACCGCCAAATCTTTGGCTGACGACGCGGTGGCAGATGCGACTGTAGTCCTGTCAGGCACAGGTACCGGTAACGCAGAGACGATTTCATTGTCGGGCGAGCATCTTGAAGCGCTTGGTGACGGGCAGGTTGTGATTAAGTCGACTGCTACGGATATCGCGGGCAACACAGGCCAGGGCGCGCTGGTATCCTTCAACCTCGATAGGGTCGACCCAAGCGCGCCGAGCATTGACTCGTGGGCGACTGACACTAACATCCCAACAGACGGCGTTACGTCCGACAACACCCTGACGCTGACCGTCACTGGGGAGCCCGGCGGCACGCCGACGCTCTACGTCGATGGCGAGGTGCTCACGGGTGGCCCGTCATACTCGCCGATCTTCGACACCGTCAACTTGAAGGTGCTCCGGACAAGCGATGACTACCCAGAAACGGGCCTCACGATCGAGTACGCTGACGGGCAGCCCGGAGAGGCGCACGTGTTCCCACACAACGCCAACGGCCACGTGCTCGCGTTCTTCGAGGAGGGGCGTGAGTTCATCCTCCGCGACGCGGGCGGTAACGACGTCACGGCCAACTACTCGCATGACTACCTCTATGGGGGGCTCGATGAGGTTCAGACCGGGCAGGTCGCGGATGTCCCGGCCGAGGCGGTCGGTCAGACCCTGACCTTACACTACGACGATAATGCCGCTTACGAGGCGGGTGTCTCAGAGTACGTGATCTCGGTCTTGTTCGACGGCGACGGTAACGTGGTCACGATGCAGGGTTCCGGGAATAACGGCCGGATGGACTACGAGATTCCGGCCGACGCGTCGGGGTGGCAGGTCTACACCGCCTACACGGGAGACGGCTACCCTCTCCCGCAGACAGGGACCCAGTTCCCGGCCGTCAACTACACGGTCCAGGACGGGGACTATGGCTCTGGCGGGCCAATGCTGCTGAGCCTCTCGAATGACTCCGGTATGCCCGGCCAGCCGCTGGTCGCGGTAGAGACCGCGCCGGTGCAGATTATATCTACCGGGCCGGCGACCGTTACGGCGGGCGGCGCTATCAGTGACCAGGACGTGTACGCGTGGTTCACGCTGCCCGAGGACCAGTACCTGGTCTACTCGGACGACGGGGAGTCGATCCCTAACCTCTACGATCGGACCGTCAACTGGACGGAAGATGGAGACATTATCACCGAGATGGTTGTGGCGGTGGAGTCCGGGCGCGATGTATCGGTCGCGACGATGATCAACGACGCGCAGGTCATCCTCGGTACCGCGGACGAGATGCTCGGTAACTGGACACGGTATCCGTATACCGTCAACAGCGAGGCGGTGACCATTGACGTCCCCGACTCGGCCGCCGGGTCTATGATTCAGGTCGGCACCAACTCGGTCTACAAATACGGAAGCTACGACTACGAATATGACCAGGTAGAGCTGTTCTTGGTCGACGGAGACGGGCAAGTGATCGGCGCGGGTATCGGCGCTCTTGCGGGCGGCCTGGAGACACAGTTCGAGGTCCCCGAGGGCGCGTCCGGTGTCACGGTCATAGCTCAACCCCGGACATACTACGTTGAGAGCACGAACTTCAACCAGGAAAGCCCCATCACCGAGGCGACGTTAACGGTCTACGACCTGCCGCTTGGTGAGGCCTCCGGCCCAGGGTTCACCTGGACCGAGGACTCTGCCGGTGTCTACACGGTCAGCACCGACGAGCTCGAGCACGAGTTCGCGGGCGACCTGACGGTCACCATCACGGATGCCGCGGGCAATGAGTCGGCGCATTCGAGCGCGGTCACTGTATCGGTCGACAACTTGAAGCCGTCGGCGCCGACGCTGGCTGTGGCGGATGATACTGGAGTCGACGATACCGCGAACGCAGTGCTCCTGACCAACGATGTCAGTCTCACACTGACAGTGATTTCATCGGAGCCCGGTGATCTGAGGCTTTACGACGGAGGAAAATTGATCTCCGATGCGGACTACAGCGTCTCGGATCAGGTCGTTAGTGGAGGGGACACCGAGTACACGGTTACTTTCGTACAGGACGCGGTCGATGGCGACACCTTTGCCTTGTCGGCCACCATCACTGACGTTGCTGGGAACGAGTCTGACCACTCATCGGTTCGCTCGGTCCAGATCGACAGGACCGCGCCTGATGCGCCGTCGCTAACGGTCGCCGACGATACTGGCGTGGACGACACCCTGAACGCGGTGCTTTTGACTAACGACGATACGCCGACCGTGACGGTGACGACGAGTGAAATGGGCGCGATCACGCTATACGATGACGGTGTCGAAGTCCCGTCAAGTGACTACACGGTATCGTCTCCGGCGCTCGTTAACCTCCTATCGAATGGCGGTTTTGGCGATGGAACGGTCTGGTCGGGGAACGCCTTTAACGTTGTTGATGGCGTGAACAAGGCGGACGTCGGTTCTGCCGGGAATCCTTGGGATGTGAACTTAAGCGGTGACGTTGCTGTTGTCTCTGGCGAGACCTACACGCTGACCTTCGAGGCCAAGGGTGCTGAGGGGCGGACGTTGCTCGCAGGTATCGGCGACAAGGGTGCTCCGTACCATAACCATACGGAAACAGTAACCTTATCCGCTGACTGGGAGACCTATACGGTCCATCTCACAGCAAAGGACTTCGCTAACGGTGGTGGCTTCTCGGCCGAAACTCGTGTGATCTTTGATATGGGAGCCGACGCCGGCGCGGTTGATCTTGATAACGTCAGCCTGACCCCGGGTCATGTTGGCGCTCAGTTCAAGAATGCTGACCAGACAGAGCTTCTCTCGGACGGCGGATTTGATGACGGAACGGGAACGGTCTGGTCTGGGAACGCCTTTAACATTGTTGATGGTGTAAATAAGGCAGACGTTGGTGTTGCTGGGAATCCGTGGGACGTAAACCTCAGCGGTCATATTGACCTTGTCGCGGGTGAGCGTTACTACACCATGACCTTTGATGCCAAGGGCGCTGAGGGGCGGACACTGATTGCGGGTATCGGTGATAAGGGTGCCCCCTATCATAACCATAGCGAGACGGTGACCCTCTCTTCTGAGTGGGAGACCTACACGCTGTATCTATCAGCGAAACATCTGGGTGATGGTGCCGCGTTCTCGAACGAAACTCGCGTGATCTTTGACATGGGGGCCGATGCAGGTGCAGTGGAGCTTGACAACGTCAGCGTTGTCGCTGGACACGACGGCAGAGTGGGCTCCGATGCTGGCCAATATGAGTACACGGTCACATTTGATGAGGCCATAGCTCACGGTGATACCCGCGACCTATCGGTGACGCTGACCGACGACGCGGGCAACGAGTCTGCTCAGTCCTCTGTGCGCTCGGTCGAGATCGACACAGTCGCGCCCGAAGCGCCGGCGATTGCTCTCGTTAACGACACGCTCGGCGACGTCCTTCAGGGCGACACTGCGACGGATGGTATCACCAAAAATAGCGAGCTGACCCTGACCGTCACGGGCGAGCCCGGTGGCCTGTTGATCCTCGAGGACAACGGCGCCGAGCTAGCCCCGCAGAGCGTCACGGACAACGGTGATGGCACCTACACGGTCGTCACCGGGAAGCTTGACGATGGCGCCCACGCGCTGGCCGCTAAGGTCCGTGACGACGCTGGAAATATCTCCGACGCCGGCACGCTGACCGTCACGGTCGACACCGCGGCCCCGGTCGTGACCATCGACTCGGTCGGTGATATCACCGACGGCTCGGTCCAGATCAGCGGGACTGCTGAGAAGGACCGCGACGTTGTCCTGACTTTCTCGACGGACGATGGTGCCGACGACCACCAGGTTACGGTGGCGACGGATGGTAACGGTGTTTGGACGTACGACCTCACTAACGATGACATGCTTGTCATCGGCCAGGGCGAGGACCGCACGGTCAGCATCTCGCAGTTCGACGCGGCGGGTAATGAAGGGACGACAGATAGTGAGGGAGTCCTTGCGTCACGTACGTTCACTATGAACACGACCACCCACAACGACGGTAACGTGGTCGGCGACTCACAGCTGAACCAAGGCTCATCGCCTGACGGTTCGGTCATTACCGGCGACGGTGGGGCATTCGTGGACGGTGGCAACACCCTCGACCTGAGCCAGGTCTCGGGTGATGTGCGGGTGGATTTGAAGGCGCTCAAAAAACAAATCCAGGTCGACACAGATGGTGATCGAGATTGGGGCGAGCGGTCTGCTGACATCGATCAGGATATTGATGCCTTCGTCGATACCCTGATCACGGGCGCAGGCGACGACTTACTGATCGGTACTGAGTTAGTAGATATCTACGAGAGCTTCGACGGTGGTCTGGGTAACAACATCATCAACGCCGGTGACGGCATCGACCGCCTGCTCACGCAGGCCAGTCTCGGAACTGTGTCGGCGGCCCAGACAACGTCTGCCGATGGCAAGGTATTCAGCCTTGCGCTGGCCCCGAATAGTGACCTCTATGGGCTCCGGGTTGGACAGTCCGGTCCGGCGGAGTCGTTTGCGACCCTTGCCGCGCTGGTAGTGGCCCTCGAGGCTCAGTTTGCGGCCGCGAACGGGGGTACTAACCCGTACACCGTATCCGCGGACGAGTCGGCCAAGACGGTCACCGTGACGTCAACAGACACGGTCGCGGTCGCGGCTCTCTCAGACTCAGGTGTCGAGATTACCGCGCAGTACCTGGGCGGTGTCGATGTCGATCTGAGTCCGGTATACGGCACAGCCGATTATACCGGTGCGGGGACAGTCCTCCGCGCGGACGGCAGTTTTGACCTTGTAATCGGGATCGAGGACGTGCTCGGTACCGCGTATGATGACGTATTGAGAGGACAGGATCTTGAGGCCTACCTCGCGGACGGCGGTGATGCGGAAGTGGCGTCGGCGATCGATGACGACAACGTGCTCGATGGCCAGGGCGGTAATGACCGGATATACGGTGGCTCGGGTGACGACCGGATCATCGGCGGCGCCGGTGCCGACCTGCTCTACGGTGGCGCGGGCCGCGATACGTTCGTGATCAGCGACGATCTCGACACGATCGGCGACTTCAACGTGTCTTCGTTCATGACCAGCGTGACGGGACGTAACACGGTATATGACCGGGTCGAGTTCGCATTCACTGATGACGATATTCGGTCGGAGTTGGGCAATCTGCCTGCCGAGATAAGCCTTGAGGCCAAACTCGGAGGTGAGAATGGCGACCTAGTCCGGACGCTTGAGTTGCATATTATCGGAGCGGATGGCGAATCGGATGGGGTGCTAGGCTCCGTCGATCTGAGTTGGGAAAGTGTAGAGGCGCTGTATGGGTCGCTTGACCCGGACACGCACTCCCTGACCACGTTCCTGATCGGTGGTAATACGCTGTCGACTGGGGCCGGTGCTTACACCGCTAACGCGACCGTCGAGTTTGTCCGTGACAACCAGATCGACGATGCCGCGGGAGATCCCGGCGTGCTGCTTGGCGCGGGTGGAGAGTCGGACGATATCTTCGTCTCGACCGACGGAGACGATATCGTGATGGGTGGCCTCGGGGCGGATGTCTACGAGACCCGTATACTGGGCGCGTCTGACGGACGTGACCTGGGTACTGAGACCCTGAGCGATCTCGGTGGCGCATCTGGATCCGATGTGATCTTCTTCGAGGGCGTCAGAGACCTCGGAGACCTCTACTTCTCGAGGACGACGCTCGCCCGCGAGGGTGAGGGCCGTACCCTAGAGGTCGGGTTGCGCCAGTACCGGTCCGATAACCCGGATACGGTCGAGGACGAGTCCGGTACGTTGCACGCCTATGGCACGGTCGAGCTGTTCAACCAGTTCAGCCTCAGCCAGTCCGACCTCTACAAGGTAGAGGAGCTTCAGATCGCGGAGGAGTCTGTGAACCCGCTCGACTCGGCAGTCCAGAGCTACGTGTTCGGTGAGGTGACCGAGAGCGCAGAGACGGGGGATACTCTCTCGGCCTCCGCTAACGAGGCCACCATCCTGATCGGTACGACTGGAAAGAACGACGAGTACGTTATCGATATGGCTGGGGCCGTAGGCAACACCGAGGTCTGGATCTTCGGCGATGATGCCGGCTCCGATACGGTTACGATTACGGGGCTAACAGAAAAGAACTCTGAGACAACGGAAGTGAATCACGCCAATGGTGAGAAGGTACAGAAGGTGACTAAGACCTTTGAGGGAACCGAAGCGATCCTCGACCTATACTTTGCGGACGGCGGAAACGTCAACTCAACCGACCTGCTCAATAAGATTCAGTACGAGGTTTGACAGAAACCTGGCGGGCCTCGGCCCGCCAGGAAGTCGTTGGGTAGCCCGGGGGTACCGGTGTTGGATAAAAAGATTGATATTACGGAAACTACGTACTATTGTGAACATTGTTGACGTAACAGAGAGTCGGCGGGCACGCGCTGGCTCTGGGAGATTTAGATGGCGCTTAATCTAGGGACAAAGGCTGCGGCTGCTCGTCGACAAGTGACGCGCAAGGCTGACTCCGTCCGTCCGGTAGTTCATGGGCTGTCAAAAGTGGACGCGGCTCTTTTGGGCGCGGCCCTCGTAATTCTTGGTGAGCGTGTCAACTCAGCGTCCAGCGATGGGCGCCTACGTGCGCTGCCTGGGGGTATTGAGCCCGTCAACGCGGACCAGAATTTTGAGCTATCCCTCAGCTCTCTCCGGAGCGCTAATGCTGAGGTATCTTTACTCTCCTCCCTAGTATCAAACGTCCGGAAGAATGTCTCCGAAGAACTATCTGTGTCTAAGGCCGCGCAGGCAGTCGGCGAGGCCTACCCTCGCGGCTCAAAACTCTCAGCGGACCTAGAGCAGTACCTGGCCGACGCGGGACGTCCGGTCAGCGCCACCGAGCTCGGGGTCGATGGGGGCGCCAATATCAGCGGTAAGTCCTACATCAACGAGATGGAGAGTCTGGAGGCGGCGTCACAAGAATTTCTGAATATCATGCGCCAGCTCTTCGCCGAGGAGCTGGACTCGGTGGCCGAGAGGCAACAGCAGGAGCCGGCCGAGGAAGAACAAAAAGAGGTCGCCAAGGAAGAGACCGAAAAGCCGGCCGATGGGGAGCTAGAGCAAGAGGTCGCCGATGCGGGCGGGTTCGGCTCACCCTGGTTGGGGCTTCTAGGTCTCGCTGCTGGCGGCGGCGGTGGCGGTGGCGGCCTTAGCATTGGCGGCAGCGGCTTCAGTATCGGTGGCGCGGCGATTGATGGTTACGTCTCGGGCGCGACCGTGTTCTGGGACATCAATAACAACTGGGAGATGGACGCTAACGAGGCCGCGTACTCGACCACGACTGACGCGTCGGGGAACTACAGCCTCACCGGGATAACCGCCGGCGTAGGTCAGATCGTGATCATGGACGATGGTATCGATACCTCCACGGGCGGCTCGGTCGGGATGATGGCGATGGGCACCGCTAACGCCTCCGATGCCTCCAACGCGCACGTCACACCGCTCACGATGCTGGCGGCCTACGGAGTCACCGACGAGATGCTGGCCGAGATGCTCTACGAAGAGCACGACGACGGCGATATCGATCTCTCAGAGATCGACTTCCATTCTTTCGATCCGGTCGAGGTCCTTGAGGCCGGTGCCGGGGACGCCGAGACTGGCGGGGTGATCCTTCTCAAGGCCCAGCAAGTGTTTGCAATTATCAACGCGGTATCGGGGCTTCTTGAGGAGGCCGGATCAACGCAAGCCGACGCGGTCGCCTCGACTATCTCAGCGCTCGCAAACCTCGGCGCGACGGACCTCCGCTCTTTAGTAGGTGAGCTAAGCACTGATGCTGATATCGCGGCCTCGAATACTGTCCTTAGCACATTATTGGCTTCGGTCGCGCCGGACTTCGCGGACGTCTCTGTCACAGATAGTGATGACGCCGACGGCGATGGTGATACTGCTGACACAATTACCCTCGCCCAGAAACTGGCGTCCGCGATCACGGAGACCAACTCCGTAATCGGTGCCGAGATCGCGGACCCCGAGCTCGCCCTAGAGGAGAGCGCCCGTGCAGCGGCATTGATTACGCAGAATGATCTGGTCACTGAATTTAAAGAGATTGGAAAGCTTGATCCGACCACCGCCGCGGCGGACATCGCGTCGAAGATCTCGGCCTCATTCTCTGACGCCGAATCTATCAAGGCCGGCTTCCATGAGGCGTATAAGTCTCAGATCGGGGACAGTCTAGACGCGCAGGGTGGAATTACGACCGCCGTGGATGACGTTACCGTGACCGCGGGCCAGGGCCGGTTGATCGCCGTCTCGGATATTATCGCGAACGATACCAGCACCGGGTCAGGCGACCTCGTGATGGTCTCGGTCTCGCCGGCAAACCTAACCTACACTGCGATGTCGAGCGGGTTCGAGAAAATCCTCATCCGAGGTGAGCCTGGCGCGAGCGTCAAGGTATTCGATAATGGGGTCGATATCACCAGTAAGTCCCAGGTGGTTGAGAGCCTCGACTCGCCCGGCACCTACGCCGTGACCCTTTACTCGTTGGCTGCTAAGGCAGCAGGCGCCCCCCCTCCGCTGTTGACCGCTGTTGTTACCGACGCGTTAGGAGTAGAGACCCCGGTCTCTGACATCGAGTACGACTACGAGCTTCATGTCCCGGACCCATCGGCTTGGACCGTCGGTGATTATGTGCGTATGGATATCGGCCCGATCAAGGTCGAGACCCGTTACAACCCCGGCGATGATCCCGGATCTGTCGCGGCGCGCCTCGTCGACGAAGCCCGCGCCACACTGAAGGCCGATAACGCGCCGTTTAGCATCGGGATCGACCCCGATAGGCCGCACGTATTGGTCATTAAGGACCGCTCAGGCGCCCCTTTGCGGGACCGTAAGACGGGCGAGTCTGAGGTTCTCCTGGAGAAGGCCACTGATCCCTACGCGGGCAGCCACTTCGGTGCACAGTTGGTCACGATCGACGGTGTTGACTACATCCAGGTGAATTCTGATAAGGCCTCGTCTGTCCGGCTGAAGTACACGTTGGCAAACGATGACGGGCAGGGTCATGGACTGATCCGGCTGACGGTCGAGCCCGATTTCGGTGAGCTGGCGACCCCGGTAGACCGGACCACGAGCGTCCTGGAGGACGCCTATACATATGTTGATGGTACCAAGTATTCCGAGATCGCCCTGGGCTCACAGTTTGAGATCCTATCGAGCACCCACTCAAACGACGTGATCCAAGAGCGACTAATCTTCAAGCTCGATGCGTCGATGCCAGATGGATGCAAATTGAAACTTGCCGATGGATCTTTGGTCGCGATCACCAAGGGCTCTAGTGGTAACTATAAGGGTATCTCGATCAACGGGGACGACCCCCCGTCGCTATTGCTTCCGACCAACTTCCACGGTGACGCGAGCTTCAGCTTCGCGCTTCACTCGCGGGTCGATACCTCCGACGGGGCAGTGTTTACCGATAGCTCTGAAATCACTAACCTGACTGTCTCCGTAGCGCCTACCGCCGAAGCCCCGAGCGACCAATCGATCGTACAGATTTTTATTGGTGACGACGCGACTGCCGCCGGCGACCTTGATAGTGCAATTGTTCCTGTGTACGGAGTCCCTGACCCTAGCAGCACCGATTTCGAAGAAAGACAGTCCACGCGCCTGAAGCTCACCGGCGGTGACCCGAACGAGACACACTCGGTCACTTTTTACAACGTCCCCGATGGCATGAGTGTCTACTTTGGCGACGATGAGGCGCCAGTTACTGTCCAATTCGGGTCCTTTACCCTGAGCGATCTCGAGATTGAGTCCGAGATCAGCATCCGTTTCGAGGCCTCCGAGGCGCTCCTAGGTAGCCAGTTTGGTTTGACTGACTCTTCGGATCCGATCAGGGCGGTCGTCACGGGGCGGGAAGAAGACACGTCTGGTGCTGTGATTGACTCCGCTGACGGTGATGAGGTGACCTTCCGATTCGATATTGGTGGTGCCTACGGGTTGACTATCACGAGCCAGGCACTGACGGTCTCTGATGAGGATGTCGCCGCGTTGCTAGGCAGCCTCGATGCATCGATCGGTGACGGGGCTCAACTTGAGTCGGTCATCACACTCAACGATAGTTCGGCGCAACTTGGACGTTACGTCGACGGAATTTTTAGTCCATTTACGTTTTCTGGCGACCAAGCCACCGACACGGTGACGCGTACCGATGGTTCCGATACACAGATTACGATAACCCGACAAACTGCGGCCGACGGATCCGTCGCATATACGTTATTTGCGGAGGACTCCGCCACAGCTGCGGTGTACCTAGAGAATTTAGCGGTCCTTCCGGGAAGCCAACATTTTAAAGGATCTCTGACCGCGTCGGCAAAATTTACCGCGTCTATGGACGTGACCGACGATAACGGGGACGTGATAGCGACCCAGCAACTGGCGTCACTTTCGAAAGGCCCGCTGACGTTAAGGTTTGTTCCGGTCCCGGACGGCATAGTAGGCAATCAATACGACGCACCAGAATCCGCCCTGACGGCACAGGAAGACAACAGCATTGCATTGGCGGGACTGTTCCTGTCGTCGGGTGAGACGATCGCCCAGAAGATTGACGCAGGCGAGACCCTCGTATACTCGGTCACCGGGCTACCCGACGAGGCGCGGTTGGTGGACGGCTCAGGTTTCGATGGGCTGTCGGGGAGCGCCTTGGCGACAGCGATCGCGGAGGCTCCTTTGATCGGTCGGGTTGTCGGAAACGCGGTCGAGCTGACGACATCTCAGGCCGCCGACGCACACATTGTTGTAGCGGCCGATCTTCACCTCGATACATCAACCCTCGACCTGGCCGCGTTTACACGAGAGCCGACAACCGGAGAGGAATCGAGCTCCGCGACCGATACGGTCGATATCTCGATTACCGCGGTAGCCGATACACCTTACGTGTCCTTTGACTCTGATTATCAGACCCGCGGCCTGGTAAACGTGGCAGCTGAGTCTGGATCCGGGTCTTACCTCGACGAGCTCGGACTGGCCGACAAGGCTTACATCAACCTGCCGGTCACGATGGCGCTTGAGGATCTGGACGGGTCGGAGAGTCTGTGG
>Ga0181554_1001059_pt1 | contig 26681 bp, 27 predicted proteins | sample 011ome_16_FD_145602 | JGI IMG/M metagenome (GOLD analysis project Ga0181554, IMG submission 145602) | Coastal salt marsh microbial communities from the Groves Creek Marsh, Skidaway Island, Georgia - 011503CT metaG (spades assembly) | ecosystem: Environmental > Aquatic > Marine > Intertidal zone... | reverse complement strand
TACCGTTGACATATACACGGATGGTGCCTGTAAAGGAAACCCTGGGCCAGGCGGTTGGGGTGCATACCTTAGTTATGGCCAGCATGAGAGAGAAATATACGGTGGTGAAATGCAGACTACTAATAACCGTATGGAGCTTCAGGCGGTCATCCAAGCTTTGCGTGTTCTAAAAAATCCATCTAAGGTCTGTATATATACTGATAGCCAATACGTTAAAAACGGTATTAATCTTTGGATTTCAAATTGGAAAAAAACAGGTTGGATAACAAGTAGCAAAAAGCCTGTAAAAAATGTGGATTTATGGAAGCCTCTCGATGAACTCGTGGCGATTCATGAGATCACATGGGTTTGGGTTAAGGGTCATGCAGGTAACGCCGGTAACGAGCGTGCAGATGCATTGGCTAACAAGGGTGTTCCACTGAAATGATAGAAGTTCTGTCACGGCTCTAGGAGAACGGTTTGCGCCATGTAATGTTAGATACAGAAACAACTGGGCTTAGCGCGGCAGCGGGTCACAGGATCATTGAGATAGCAGCTATTGAAGTCGATAATCGAACCGTAACGACTAACGTTTTCCAAGTCTATGTGAATCCGCAGCGTGCCGTTGATCCAGGAGCATTTGAGGTTCATGGTTTGAGTGATGAGTTTCTAGAAGATAAACCAACCTTTGATCTCGTAGTTGAGGATTTGCTCGCGTTTGTAAAGGGCAGTAATGTCGTTATGCATAATGCTTCGTTTGATATTGGATTCCTAAATATGGAGTTAGATAAGTTGGGAATGGGCGTATTTGGGGATTACTGCGAGGAGGTTATCGACTCATTAACAATGGCACGGCGATTACATCCAGGTAGGAGAAATTCACTTGATGCGTTGTGTGAACGTTATGCCATTGATCGATCGTCCCGTACACTTCACGGAGCGTTAATTGATACGCAACTTCTCGCCGAAGTCTATCTGGCGATGACGCGGGGGCAAGATAGTTTGTTAGGCGAAGATAACGACCGGGAGAAAACTTCTTTAGAAAGTGGTTTAAGCGCTCCTCAGAGTAATGTTCTTGTTCTTCAAGCGTCTCAGGAGGAGTTGGAGAGACATGCCAAGTATCTCGAGGCCTTAGAGAAAAAAGAAAACGTTAAACCGGCTTGGCTAAACCGCCCAGATTAAATGGGGCGTTCTGGTAAGGGGCAGCCGTCAGGTTCTGTCAAGGCAAACTTACCCGTCAAGGTATGCGTGTCATGCGGTCGCCCATTTTCTTGGCGAAAAAAGTGGGAGAAAGATTGGAGTCAAGTTAAATTTTGTTCTGTTCGATGTCGTCGTTCTAAAGGATCTGATTAAGAGATGAAAGAGTTGCGTTTAATTTTGGGTGACCAGCTAAATATCAATCATTCTTGGTATCAGAAGGTTGATCCTGATGTGGCATACCTAATGATGGAAGTTAAGTCTGAAACTCAGCGTTCGCCTCAGCATGCTCAGAAAGTACTGGGTACGTTCGCGGCGATGCGTGCGTTTTCTGCATCGCTAAGTTCGCTCGGGCATCATGTTCATTACCTTAGTATTGGTGCGTCTGATAATCAGCAAAGTTTCTCCGGTAACGCTTCTTATTTTTGCGAAAAATTTGCTGTGTCCTCATTTTCATGGCAACAGCCAGATTCTTGGTATGTTGATCAAGAGCTTAAAGAATTTTTCAATGCATCTTCGCTAGAAGGCGGGGAAGTTTCCACAGAGCATTTTTTCGAACCACGCGATGGCCTGGCGACGTTCATGCAGAATCGTTCAACTTGGAAGATGGAAAATTGGTACCGACATTTACGGGTTAAGCATGATGTGTTGATAGAGGACGGTAAGCCTACGGGTGGTAACTGGAACTTCGATAAAGAAAATCGAAAGGCGTGGCGGGGTGAGCCAAGCCCTGACTCAGCATCCGGCCCCACTTACGATCATTCAGCGCTTTGGGATGAGATTACTCAGGCTAAAGTCACAACGTTTGGAAACCCCAGTGCTGCTGCATTTCAATGGCCATCAAATCGAGAAGAGTCTCTTGAAATGCTAAAACGGTTTTGCAATGGGAATTTGAAATTTTTTGGTGATTATCAGGATGCAATGTCGGATAAAAGCCAGACACTTTTCCATTCGCTGCTCTCCTTTTCATTAAATCTAAAGATGATTTCTCCAAAAGAGGTGCTGAATGCTGTCGTTAAAGCTTTGGATGGGGACCAAAAGAATATTGCCAGTATTGAAGGGTTTGTGCGGCAAGTACTTGGTTGGAGGGAGTATGTCCGAGGTATTTACTGGGCTAAGATGCCTGATTACCTTTTAAGTAATACGTTTGCTTTTTCTAAGAAATTGCCCGCTTGGTTTTGGAGCGGTAAGGTTGATATGAAGTGTATGAGCGTTACTATTAATCAGTCACTAGAGACTGCGTACGCACATCACATACAGCGCCTCATGATTGTAGGTAATTTTTCATTGTTAGCAGGGATAAATCCGCGTGATGTTCATTTGTGGTACCTAGGCGTTTATATAGACGCTCTGGAGTGGGTTGAAGTACCCAATACCATTGGTATGAGCCAATATGCCGATGGTGGTGTGCTCGCAACAAAACCTTATGTGTCCAGCAGCGCCTACATCAACCGGATGAGTGATTATTGCAAAAGTTGTAAATATCAACGTAAGGAAAAACATGGCGCGCAATCGTGTCCTTTCGATACGCTTTACTGGGACTTTTTGATTACGCATCGAAAAGCCTTTAAGAATAATCCGAGAATGGCTATGATGTTAAAGAATATTGATCGCAAAACTGAGAGCGAGATTTCCCAGATATCGGTTCGGGCTCAGATTCTACGTGATCGAATTGAGGATTTGTAGTTCAGCATTCATTTGTGCGTCTTGTTTTGGGAGCTTTAGGTGTATGTACAGTGGTGAAATATAGTTTTTTATTGTTTATATTGGGTTTGATGCCATGGCAACATGCTGGGGCTTGGAGTAGCGACGTTCAAGCCTCTGGTGTGTTTACTGCAACGGTGGCATACGAGCATCAAAACACTTATCAGGTCCACATGTCACCGGTATCTAACTTGCGATGGATTACCACGGAGGCGTGTGAGTTAGAGCTTTTATTTGATGATGTGATTGTCGAGATTTATGAAAAAAATGGACAGCGGTTTGGCGCTGTATTCAAGCTTGCGCAAAAGGATAGTGCTCAAGACGAATCTTCGGAGTGCGTTGTGACCGGGTTGTTTAGCGAGGAACCCAAATAAGTCGTCCTACCTTGGATCTGGTTGTTCTGTTATTTTTTTTGTTAGATCAACGCTGATGCTGTGTTTGAGCAAAATGCTCAGTGTCGGATTTCGTGAAAGTAGCTTATTCAAAGCCAGCCTGTCCCAAACCACCAGTTTTGTGGGTGTTAGGGTGGTTGTGGTTGCAGAAGCGCAACTATTGTTGATAAAAGACATTTCACCGATAAAGGTACCATCTGAGGTTCGAGCGATTTCTTTGTTATCTCGGGTAACCAAGATCGAGCCATTTTGTACAAAGTACAGTTTTTGGGGTATTTCCTTTTCCGTAGTTAAAGTCGTGTTGATGCCGACGTTTTCCCAGTAGCTGGCTCGCATCAGTTTAGCAAATTCAACCGGGTTGAAATTAGAGAAACTCGTATCTAACATCTCTCGTTCAACATCACTCAAAGAAACTTTATATTTTTCGGTATAAAACTGACAGACACGCCAGATGTTTATTAACGCGAAAACGAAACACCACGATAACGGTAGCCAATCTGGTGACCCCATCGGGTGGAAGTAATTGTACAAAATTGCGGCGAATGAACTAAATATCGCAAGTATTCTGAGCGCCACAATATCTTTAACTACGAAAGAAATAGCGGTCAGAAAAAAAGCGAGGTGACCCACAAAAGAGACGAGATGTATGGACATTGACTATTTACCGGTATCTTGGCTAGAGAAATATAATACTCCTGTTGTCAGTATCGAACTAAAGACGTCTCTTCTTTTTGGTCTGTTGTTTGCATACATTTGATAGAATCTCAGAAACTGTAAACTTTTAATTCCTAATTCTCATGAGGTGCGTCCATGCATAGCAAGACAGATTTTTATATTGATGGTGGTTGGGTCAAGGCGCATTCTAATCAGACATTGCCTGTCATCAATCCAACAACGGAGGAGGCAATCGAGACAATCTCTCTCGGAGATGAGATAGACCTTGATCTTGCAGTTGCCGCTGCAAAGAAGGCGCAAACGGCCTGGGCTGAGACACCAGTCGCAGAGCGAAAAGCTTCGCTTGAGCGTCTTTTGGAGATTTATAAATCTAAAATGAATGACATGGCGGAAGCCATCTCATCGGAGATGGGGGCGCCGATCGCACTTGCGCAAACGGCACAAGCCGGCGCAGGTTATGGACATTTACGACAAACTATCAAAACATTGGAGACATTTGATTTTGTTACTCAAGTGACGAAGAAAGACGGTGTCGACAATGTGTTTCACGAGGCCGTTGGTGTGGTCGGTTTAATTACCCCCTGGAATTGGCCGATGAATCAAGTGATGTTGAAGGTTGCTCCAGCACTCGCGGCGGGGTGCTCGGTTGTATTAAAGCCGTCAGAAATAGCACCTTTGTCCTCAATGTTGCTTGCAGAAATGATTGATGAAGCTGGTTTCCCAAATGGCGTGTTTAATCTCGTAAATGGTGATGGTGCAGGTGTAGGGACTTGGTTAACAAAACATCCAGATGTAGCAGCAATATCGTTTACCGGCTCAACGAGAGCCGGCAAATTAATCATGCAATCAGCTAGTGAACACGTTAAGCCTATTTGCCTCGAATTAGGAGGCAAAGGAGCAAATATTATTTTTGCGGATGCAGACGAAAAAGCGGTTGGTCGTGGTGTTCGTCAGTGTTTCTTGAATAGTGGTCAGTCTTGTAATGCGCCAACCAGAATGCTGGTTGAAGAGTCAATGTACGAAACAGCGGTTGAGCAAGCTCAAGAGATGGCTAAAAAAACAATGGTTGGTTTGGCTCAGGAGGAGGGTCGACATATTGGGCCAGTGGCTTCGGCGGCTCAGTATGAGAAAGTTCAGGAGCTCATCAAGCTTGGTATAGCACAAGGCGCTAAGCTGGTTTGTGGTGGTGAAGGGCGTCCTGATGGTTTTGATAAGGGTTATTTTGTTAAACCCACAGTATTCGCGGACGTAACACCCGAAATGGACATCTTTAAAGAGGAAATATTTGGGCCAGTCCTCTCTATTATCCCATTCAAAGACCAAGACCACGCCATAGAGCTCGCTAATGACACGCCTTACGGACTAACGAATTATGTGCAAACTAGCGATATGGATCGCGCACGTCTTTTAGCTCGGAAACTGAAATCTGGCATGGTTGAGATCAATGGACAGATGTTGAGTCCAGCCAGTCCGTTTGGTGGAGTTGGCTTATCTGGGATTGGGCGTGAGGGTGGTGTATGGGGCTTGGAAGAGTTCTTATACGCGAAAGCAGTTAGTGGTATTTAAGCTGTTGAATTAATAGCAAATGTGAGTTTTTTTATCTGAATTTCTAACTATCTGTGTCTGACCTACGTTCACATGTAAGATTGATACAGGGCCTAGGGTATGGTGGGCTAATTCCATTCTTCGGTTGTGCGTTCCTCGCTTATTGGTTCGATCAGTCAGACTTGTGGGTATTCGCGATTCACGGCTATGCGTCATTGATTATATCGTTTCTTGGGGCGATATCATGGGGTTTCGCGCTAACTGTAAGCGATATGTCGCGAGCGAGAAGAAATGTATTATTGTATTGGGGTGTCCTACCTGCTGTTTTAGCGTGGGTATGTTTGCTGTTACCTCAGGTAGTTCGGGTGGGCCCACTGACAGCATTATTTTTACTGACCCTGGCAGCCGATAGTTATCTCAGCAAACAATTATCTTTACCTAAATTCTGGTTGCAGATGAGAGTTAAGTTAACGCTGGGCGCACTTGTCGCACTAATGAGCGTTGAATTCATATAATGGATTTTAGTCCGATTTTTTTGATCTGCGATGGCTGACTTTGACGTTGATAATTTGAGTTAGAGATGGGAATATATTTGCGAAACGATAGTTCTACCTTCAGTCGTTTCCCTCAAAAGCAGTATTTCTTCCCCAACGTCCGGATAAATTCGTTCCCAAAAATATTGATTCCATTTTTGTCGAAAATCGGAGAGATCTTTAAATATGGTTTTGTCCACTAAGTTAGCCTCATTTGCTGACAAATAAAACTCAACCAACTTTCTTTGATAGTTCTGGTCTGACATTAGCGTTATAACTTGAACGGCTCGTACATATTTCGCTATTTCCCCAACATCTGATGATCTTTCTGAATTACTTCCAAAAAAATCTGAGTATTCAATTGCTCGACTTACTATCTCCAAGTTGATGTTTGAATTTAAAAATGATGTACTTTGAATGAATCGAGTGCTTCGAAAAGATTTATATGGCCATAACGATGAGTCAGTAAAGCTTTGGTCTACGAAGCGCGGTTTTTCATCATCAATTTTCTGATGATCGCCATTATCCTCCTGCAAAAGCTGCCTAATTACTCCTATGTTGCAAAAGAGTACAGAGGCCATCAAGTTAATAATTTGAGCGGGCCTGATTGAGCCATCTCGGCATCGCATTGCGTTAAGAATATGTAATCCGATAATTGATGTGGAAAGTGCATGACTGAGCGAAAAGTAAAGGCTGCTGGACCTTGCAAATCGCGTAAACGAAAGTAATGCCATGTTCTTGATAATGTCTGACGCCAATAATACATCTGAGTTTTGGTACTCAATAGACTCGGCTAGGACTTTCTCAAATTCCATTTTTGCGATGCGTGTGAAATTAATCATGAGTTAAAGTCCCCGCTTATGTAGGTGCTAACGGCTTTCATGAGTTCCAATACAGAAGGGTTGAGTATTTCCGGGTTGGGACTAAAAAACTCTAGAACCCATCGAACACCTAGGCCATCGTTTATTGGGAATGCAAACGCGCCACGTACTCCAATATCATTTGCTAGTTTGGCCCGCGGAAAATTTGGATCTACTGTAACGTCATAAATTGTTTGTGGCGTTCCTGCCGCACAGACCCTACCGGGCAGGCCTTCACCTGATTTGAAAACGTATCCTTCACTAATTACTTTAAATTCTTCCGTTTTTTTATCGGTTTCTTTCGAATACCAAATTTTCATTGACCGCAGTAGTGCATCATCATCATTACGTTGAACGCTATAGGCGTGACCTAGTGGCCAAGACTTATATTTGCAAATTTTTTCTAGAATAAGGACGATTAATTCCTCGATTTTATACTTCCTGGCTTTTATTTTTGTGATCTCACTCAATAGTTCGATTCCACTTTTCTCAAGTTTGGCTTTATGGCTTTGTGAGAACACATGATAATTTAAGCTGGAGATCCAGTTTTTGCCCTCATTGCTTACTTGCAAATACTTAAGGGCATCACCGATGTGCGGTTTCACGAAGTTAAGAAAAAAGGCTGGGTAGCCAGTGCGAAGGTCATCAGGGGTTTGGTACCCCATTTTTTTTGCTGATCCAGTTTCGCTAAATTCGTAAAATAATCTGGGTATTTTGACGTCATACATTGGATCAGCAAGCTGTCCTATTAAATCCGCTGATCCAACCAATCCAGCAAGGGCTCGGAATTTCTCGTCCTCTATATTGCTGGCCACACCACGGTCTGGTATTGGAAATTGCGTATAGCTGATTAAATTTTCCAGTAAGACTTTATCTATATCGCGATGCCAATTTCTCTGACGAATGAATAGTTTTCCTCTTTCAACGTGGTAGGGAGTCAGGGCGGCATCAGTGTCTCCACCTTCTAAAGAGTGTGTGTCTCCAGCTAAGTTAGTTACTTGAACCGCGCCGCTGTCATCAGTCAAAATGTTTTTTACATAACCGATATCGTGAAAAAGTAGTGCCAGCGTGAAGTGTAGCCAGTCAGATGAGTTGAGTTCACCTTCAAGCGTTTTTTTACCAGCAAATATTTCCTGACCACATAAGGTGACCATGCACGTATGCTCGACATCGTGATAAAGCGCGTCAGAACTGCTAATTAGGTTCATCGATGTATGCACTGCGTCAGCCATAATATTTAAATACTCAGGTGGGCTCTGAGGCAAGATTTCTTGTCTTTTTTGTTCTAGCTGAGCGATAAACTCTTGTTTGATATTTTTGAGCATATTATCTTTTTGTATTTTGTAATGAAAATATAACTCTCTATAACACTATACTAGCAGGTGGGTCGGGTTCCAGCGCATCACGCGAATATGTGTTTCGACTAAGCCGGATTTTTCAGTCGAATCTTATATCTATTTAATCTTATCAGATGAATTACCGCTCTTGCAGTTTAGATAATTGATCGTTGACGATCTCTCGTAAGCCGAATGATAGGGCGGCAGGAGATGAGAATTTGGCATAGTGAGATAAAAAATAAGTTCGTCCCTCTCGCGACAGTAAACCCTCGGCAGATATAGGGTCTATTTTTCTCCATTCGTCCGCAAGACTACGTGTTAATTCTTTCTCGAATTCTGGGATCGCGCTTGCAAGAATATCAGCCTCTTGGCATAGCACCGCCTGCCAAGACGGCTTTCTTAAGTCAAAGTCTGTAGTGTGGGCACCATTATGTAATTTTTCATAGAGCGTTGGATCGGTGCTCCAAATAATCCGTTTGATCGCATAAATGTCTCGTTCGTCGCATTTTGCTGCTTCCAATAACGGTCGTATGAATCTAAATGATCGTGACTCTAGCTGGCAAATGGAGCTATTTCTGCTGCCATCATGGCCCGCGTCATGGCCAGCCATTGCTACCATCAGGAGTATTTCTTCTCGGATAAGAGACTGAGTATTTAGTTTGTCTATTTTTCTTCGCTCGAGTAGTAGTGCTGTCAGGCTTTCTAGAACAATGGCTGTATGGAGGCGTGAGTGATAGTCGGGTTCTTTGCTTTTTCGGGCCATATTTTTACACGAGTGTTCCACGAAATTAGACACAGATAAACCGCCGGCTAATAGTCGAGATGCTCTTTGATCAAGTGGAGAGGCGATACCCAAGCGTTCACAGCATGATCTAAAAACGTCTCGAATGCCGACCCAACAGTCTGGCCAGTCAGACTGTAAGGCTCTAATTTTTTCTGACAAGACTTGTATTGACATATTGCACGATCGAGTAAGCACAGAAATATTTTGACATACATCGGGAGCTTAAGAATAAGATAATTACGAATGATTTCCAATATCTCTTTGGGTACATCTTAATCCCGATATGTTTTGTCGTCAGCTTGGTTTTTTTATACATTGTCACGTAAAATGCAGGCTTTATACTCTCGGTTGATAGCTATGATTCGTACCCGTTTTGCTCCCAGTCCTACTGGATTTTTACATATCGGTGGGGCACGTACCGCGCTTTATGCGTGGGCCTATGCTAGGAGGCATCAAGGTCAATTTATTCTTCGAGTTGAAGACACTGATCAAGAGCGATCTTCTGAGGAGTCAGTGCAAGCGATTCTTGATTCTATGGCATGGCTAGGCCTTGATTATGATGAGGGCCCAATTTTTCAAATGGATCGACTTGCTCGCTATCGTGAGGTCGCAGAGAGGCTGCTGGAGTCCGGTAGTGCTTATTGGTGTTATGCCTCTCCTGGCGAATTAGCTGAGATGAGAGAGAGTCAGCGGGCAGCTGGAAATAAGCCCAGATATGACGGAAGGTGGAGGCCCGAGAATGCCATTGGAAAAATTGCTCCTGAGGGAGTTAAGCCGGTATTGAGATTTAAAAACCCCGATAGGGGTGATGTGAGTTGGAATGATTTGGTTAAGGGCAAAATTACCGTATCTAATGAGGAACTTGATGATTTCGTTCTTCTACGTGGGGATGGGACTCCGACATATAATTTCGGCGTGGTCGTCGACGACTATGATATGAAATTGACTCACGTGATTCGGGGTGATGATCACGTGAATAATACGCCAAGACAAATTAATGTTTACCAAGCTTTAAGTTTTGATATTCCTGCTTTCGGTCACGTCCCCATGATTTTGGGAAGTGATGGTGAACGATTATCTAAACGACATGGAGCAGTTAGCGTTACTCAATACCGAGATGAAGGCTTTTTACCTGGTGCGTTGCTTAATTACCTCGCGCGTCTCGGTTGGTCGCACGGAGACATAGAGGTGTTCACTGCAGAACAATTCGTTGATTGGTTTGATTTAGACCAGGTTAGTCGTTCACCAGCAAAATTTGATGCTGCGAAGCTCAGTTGGATTAATGGAGAGCATATCAAGCTAGAGGAGGGTGAGACTCTAGCTGAAATAGTTCGTAGGAATCTGGAGAGTAGGGTCGTCAATTGGGAGGATGGCCCTGACTTATCGAGACTAATAGACTTATTGAAAGATCGCGCAACTTCGATGAATGAACTCGCAGATTCTGTTTTGATTTTTTTTCAAGAGATACATATTAGCGAGGAAGACCGGTTAAAATTTCTCTCCGCAGAGATAAAGCCTGCGATAAATGCGGTCACGAAAGCGTTACGAGAGATTGAGTGGAGCCGATCCGTAATAGCCGATAGCCTTAAAAGTATCCTCAAGGAGTTTGGAATGAAGATGCCGCAACTGGCGATGCCTTTACGGCTTCTGCTGACCGGCCAAACCCAAACTCCAGCGATCGATGCTGTTATCGAACTTATTGGTCGTGAGCGCTCAGTAAGTCGCTTAGAGACTGGTTTGAAGCTACTTTAGGGGTTAGACAAAAAGCTTTACACGATCTTTGTCACTCCGTATAATTTACCGCTCGTTTGCTGGGGGTATAGCTCAGCTGGGAGAGCGCTTGCATGGCATGCAAGAGGTCAGCGGTTCGATCCCGCTTATCTCCACCAAGCACGCGAAGACGAATTAAGACCCCATCGTCTAGAGGCCTAGGACACTGCCCTTTCACGGCGGCGACAGGGGTTCGAATCCCCTTGGGGTCGCCATAAAATCAAGGACTTAGCTAAAATCTGAGTCCTTTTTTTTTTGTTCCGCCATAATGTGCCATTATTGAAATTAAGTGTGACTGATAGTCATGATGAGAGGTGATTGGTCGAGTGGCAGAATTCAAGGCATACGCTGCGTCACCCTGCCGCTTCAATCATTGGCTTCTATTAAAAATTTTTTAAGAAAATTATGTTACTCAGACGACTCATATTGTGTACAGCATCAGCTAGTGTAGTGTTTTTCGTCGTGACAACTACCGGAGCCTTCGCTCAGGACTTCACCTTTACGATACATCACTTTTTAAGCCCCAAAGCGCCAGCTCAAAAAATTCTTATTGAGCCTTGGGCTAACAAAATTGAGGCTGAATCTGGTGGCCGGATAAAATTTGAAATTTTTCCATCAATGTCGATGGGCGGAAAACCTCCTGAGCTCTATAAACAGGTTCGCGATGGGGTGGCCGATATCGTTTGGACAGTGCCTGGTTACACTCCAGGGGTATTTCCGCGAGTTGAGGTATTTGAATTACCAGGAGTTCATAACGGTGACGCGAAAGCGACCAATTTGGCGATACAAGACATGATGGAAGACATTGCGACAGACTTAAAAAATATCAAACCATTATTGATTCACGTCCATGCTGGCAATGCGCTACACACGGTGTCAAAGGAGATCCAGTCTTTCGAAGATGTAAAGGGCTTAAAGCTCCGTTCTCCCTCAAGAACGGGAGCATGGATGGTTGAGAGCTGGGGTGCAGAGCCGGTGGGGATGCCAGTCCCAGCGCTGCCGCAAGCGTTGTCAAAGAAAGCAATTGATGGGGCTCTCATTCCATTTGAAGTAGCGATACCTTTAAAAGTTATAGAGCTTGCTAATTTTTCAGTTGAGATGGATGGTGGTGAAAGGTTTGGTACTGCAACGTTTATGTTTGCAATGAACCAAAATAGTTTTGATTCTTTGCCTGATGATCTGAAAAAAATTATCGAAGATAATTCCGGTGCTGCAATCGCTTCCGAAATTGGTGACGCGTGGAATAATATCGAACCTCTTGGTATGAAGCTTGCAACTGATAAAGGTAAGAGCGTGACTCAATTATCTTCTGCGGAATCTACAAAATTTTCTGCTGCGAATGACGCGGTAGTTGAGCGTTGGATTGATGAGGTATCAGGGAAAGGTATTGATGGTGAAGGCTTAGTGAAAAAAGCTAAGAAAGCTATAGCCGAGCATAGTAAGTAAGACGACTTTGACATGACAAATTATTTGCCATGTCTGCGTAATCAATTTTGATCAGGAACCATTGTTATTCGTTTTTTAATTGAAAAATTTATTAATGCTTGGGCATTATTCGGCGGCATATTGCTTCTCGGTATTGTCTTCCTTACTGGAATAAACATCTTGGGTTTTAGCCTTGATCGTGTATTTCGTCTTTTCGGTAGTTCGTTTCCCGGCATTTCTGGATATGAGGATATCGTGACCATGGCGATTGGTGTCGCGGCGTTATCTATGCTGCCCTATTGCCAATTAAAGGATGGAAATGTCGCTGTTGACTTATTTGTCAGTAAGGCGCCGTTATGGCTGCAAAATTTCATTGATCGTATTACCGCAATCTTAATGATTCTTGTCGTCACTTTTTTGTTGCGCATGCTTGTTTATGGGACGCTCGAGGTAAAATCCGATGGAGATCTCACCCAAGTACTTGGTATCCCTGTTTGGCCATTTATGTGTGTATCAATCGTATCGTGCCTTCTGTGGTTGGCGGCTAGTTTACTCAAATTGTTTCCGAGAAAAATCCACGAGCAATGTGTGAGGCAAGGTAATGGGTGAGCGCGAACTTGTCGGGCTCGCAGGTCTGTTCTTTCTTTTTATCCTAATCGGATTTCGAATTCCTGTGGCCTTGTCAATGTTAGTTGCGGGTATTTTAGGTTCGTTTGCACTTAGCATTGTGGCGCCATTTTTAAAATTTGGCCCCTATATACTTCAGTTTAAATCGTCCCTTTGGAACAACATCGCGAATTACGATTTATCGGTGGTCCCTCTTTTTATTTTAATGGGTTTTTTAGCTGCTGAGGCTGGTTTAAGTCGCGATTTATTTGCGGGATTCAGTGCGCTTTTCGGGAGGATCAGAGGCGGCGTCGCTATGGCCGCCATTGGCGCATGTGCCGGCTTCGGCGCAGTGAGCGGTTCGTCGATCGCGACAGCCAGTACGATGAGCAGGGTGTCGCTTCCGGAATTAAGTAAACTTAAATATGATGATGGTCTCGCCACCGGAACGCTTGCTGCAGGAGGCACTCTAGGAATTTTAATACCACCATCAGTCGCACTAGTAATTTATGCAATTGTTGTTGAGGCCTCAATTGTTGAAATGTTTCAAGCGGCGATCTTGCCTGGACTGCTAGCTGTTATATGTTTTATTACTGTAATTTGGTTGCGTGTTCGACTCAATCCTGAGTTGGCACCTGAACCGAAAGTGTTGAGTCATGTTGAGGTAAAACAGGCGCTTTGGCGTCTTGTGCCCGTTTTACTTATCTTTGGCACAATTATTGCAGGGCTGGGTATGGGGTTATTCACACCAACGCCAGCGGCAGCCATGGGCGTGTTGGTCATTTTGATTTTTGGTTTTTTATCCCGATTTTTTTCGCGGACGTACCTCACAATTCATAAGCTTAAAAATCCAATTTTATCTACAGCGAAAACAGCAGGCATGATTTATTTCATCTTGTTCGCTGCGGACGTTTTGAAGGGATTCTTTTCCCGTTCTGGTCTGCCTGTGGCGCTTACCGATTTAGTGGCGAACTCGGGTTTTGAGCCTTATCTTGTACTTGCGCTGATGCTTCTTTTACTGATCATATTAGGCTGCTTCATGGAGTCGCTATCCATGATTTTAGTCGTCATTCCGTTTTTTTGGCCAACTCTGATTGAGCTTAATGGGGGCGATTACATTACTGCGGCAGATGCGGCATTTGGTATGACTGCAGATCAGTTAAAAATATGGTTTGGTGTGTTGGCTCTTGTGGTAGTGGAATTGGGCCTCATCACGCCCCCTGTGGGTCTCAATGTTTTTGTTATCAAGTCATTCGTACCAGATACACCGATAACAAAGATATTTAAAGGTGTGATGCCATTTTTCGCAGTTGAGATTTTTCGTGTGGGCTTACTCTTGTTATTTCCGGCACTGTGTCTGTTATTGCCGATGTATTTATCTGGATGAAGGTCTAAACTATGATGCACAAATCTGATTCTAGGTAATTATTCAATTTTTTTAAAAAAAATGCGGTTTTCGCAATTTAGAAAAGGCAAGTTACGGTGAAATGCAAAAAGACACAGGTGATTATTGTTGGTTCTGGGCCAGCAGGTCTTTTGTTATCCCAACTTCTTTATAACGAAGGTATCTCCAGCATTATCGTGGATAGACAAAGTCGTGAGCGGATCGAAGCGCGGGTGCGTGCTGGTGTGCTGGAGTGGGGAAGTGTTCAGGCGCTAGAGGAAGCCACAATTGGTGATCGGATGCACCTTGAGGGTCTTCCCCATGATGGGTTTGAGCTTGCCTTTGATGGCGATCTTCATCGAATTGATGTTGCCGGACTCACTGGTAAAAAAGTTATGGTCTACGGACAGACTGAATTAACGGCGGATTTGATTTCTCAGCGGTTGAGACAGGGTTGTGAGATTGTCTTTTCTGCAGAGGATGTTCAACCAATAGATGTGAGTACTACTTCGCCAAAATTACGATATACGAAGGATGGTGAATCGTATGAGATCGAAGGGGACTATATTACCGGATGCGATGGATTTCATGGCGTTTGCCGTCATACGATTCCAAGCAATATATTGAAAACCTATGAAAAAGTTTACCCTTTCGGATGGCTTGGTATTCTAGTAGAAAAACCGCCCGTATCTGATGAGCTAATTTATGCGAACCATCAACGCGGGTTCGCCTTGTGTTCTATGCGCTCAAAGACGCGAAGCAGGTATTACATTCAGTGTCCGCTAACAGACAAGGTTGAGGACTGGTCTGATAAGAGATTTTGGAATGAGCTGTCGCTCAGGGTTGGCTCTGATGTTTCCACAAACTTGGAGACGGGCGACAGTTTTGAAAAATCAATTGCCCCTCTGCGTAGTTTCGTCGCTGAACCGATGCGCTATGGCAATATGTTTTTGGCGGGCGACGCCGCCCATATCGTGCCGCCTACAGGTGCAAAGGGACTTAATCTTGCGATTGCTGATGTGCGTGTCTTGTCCCGTGGGCTTATCGAGCATTATAAAAAATCCAACGATGATTATTTAGAGCGTTATTCTGATATATGCTTGAAACGAGTCTGGAAAGTGGAGCGTTTTTCATGGTTTATGTCAACCATGCTGCATCAATTTCCTGAGTTCAGTTCATTTGAAAAACGTATTCAACGCGCGGAGTTTGACCACATAAAAGGATCAGAAATAGCCTCAAGGTCAATTGCTGAAAACTACGTTGGTTTACCCTTAGAAATGTGAGGCTATAAATGGTAGGAGCGAAATAAATGGGAGATATTCGAAAAAAAGGAATGGCGACACGCCGTGAAGTGCTTGGAAATGCTCACGTCGATAGGGCAGAGCAGAATAAGACATCATTTGACGAGCCTTTCCAGTCAATGATTACTGATGGTGCATGGGGACACGTATGGTCTGGTGATGGTTACACTAAACGGGAGCGTTCTATAGTTACAATTGCTCTACTAGCGGGGCTAGGCCATTACGAAGAGTTGGAAATGCACATAAGAGCCACCGCAAACACGGGCGCCACACCTGATGATATTCGAGAGGCACTCATGCACGTAGCTATTTACGCTGGTGTTCCGAGCGCCAATCATGCGATAAAAATTGCAAAGCGAGTGCTCCAAGAAATGAAAGAGAGTGGCTGATGGAAAACTCAAATCAAAGTATTTCAAAACGAAACTACGCTACACAACCCAAAGCTAATTATCCCGACTATCGATCAACGGTCCTGCGTCATCAAAAGCATGAGCTTGTTGTTCTGCCTCAAAGTATCGCAGATATGACCGGCCCTGTGTTTGGCCATATGAGTTTGGGCGACAAAGATCACGATTTAATTATTAATTACGCGCCAACGGGTAAGAGTGCAATTGGTGAGCGTATCTCAGTGTTTGGGAAGGTACTCGATGAATCCGGTAGGCCAGTTTCGAACGCATTGATTGAGGTGTGGCAAGCTAACGCGGGTGGGCGATACCGTCATAAGAATGATTCATATCTCGCCCCGCTTGATCCTAACTTTGGCGGTTGTGGACGCTGCTTGACCGATTCTGACGGAAATTATTCTTTTCGCACGATTAAACCAGGCCCTTATCCGTGGCCCAATGGCGGTAATGATTGGCGTCCTGCGCATATTCATTTTTCAATTTTTGGACAAGCCTTTGCTCAACGTCTCATTACGCAAATGTACTTTGAGGGTGACCCCCATGTTGAGATTTGTCCTATTGTGCAATCGATTGGAGATGCACGGGCGATCGAGCAATTGGTAGCTCGGCTCGACATGGCTCAATCTGTGCCGATGGATTTGAGGGCTTATCGATTTGATATCGTTCTGCGTGGCCCAAACGCAACAATGTTTGAAAACAACTAGGACGGCAATGGATATGGATTCTCTAGATATTCGTCGAACGCGACCTGCGAAAAGTAACCTCATAACACCGCTACGTGAAACTGCCTCACAAACTGCGGGCCCATATGTGCATATCGGTTGCTTGCCCAATAGTGTGGGCGTTAAAGGTATTTACTCGAACGATTTAGTAAGCAACAGACTTTTGGCTGACGCGCCTATAACAATTAGCGGAAAAGTATTTGAGGGCGAAGGCATTGTTTGTAGAGATATGATGCTTGAATTTTGGCAGGCAGACGAGCGGGGCAGTTACGATAATGGCATATGGCAGCGCACTAGCACCAATTTAGAAACTGGTTTGTTTTCAATCAAAACGCAAATGCCAGGAAAAATATCAACCGCAGAGGGCTGTGTGCTCGCACCGTTTATATCAGTTTGGATTACAGCTCGTGGCTTAAACCTTGGGATCTTTACCCGTATTTATTTTCCAGAACATGAAAATGTCATAACTCAAGATCCACATATGGCGCTGGTACCTGAGAGTCGTCGAAGCACACTTTTAGCACAACCGCTAGATGGCGGATATCGTTTCGATATTCATTTGCAGGGAGCGGCAGAGACCGTATTTTTCGATGTGTAGACATTGCGAGAAAAAAATATTGAATTTGATTAATAGTGGCCTTCTTATTGATGAAGTGATTATGAGCTATGCTTGAGAATGTAAAGATTAATACGCATTACGTTCACTATGAGCACCGTAGAATTGATCCTAACAAGTCAACATTGGTGTTTATCAATTCGTTAGGAACGGATCATCGAGTATGGTCGTATGTGCTGGTAGAGTTGGGCCAAAATTTCAATGTTTTAAAATATGACAAGCAGGGGCATGGACTATCTGAGCAAGCCACAAAAACTCTTTCTATCGGTACTTATGCTGATGATTTAATCGCACTATTAGCCACACTTTCCATCCATAAGGTGATTCCTATAGGCCTATCTATCGGGGGGCTTATTGCCCAGGAGCTTTATAGGAAGCGACCTGAATTGGTTGATAAGCTTATACTCACGAATACGGCAACTAAAATAGGCTCTGAAGAAAATTGGAATCAACGTATTCAGGCTGTTAAAGAAAATGGGCTTTCGAGTATTTCTGATTTGATTCTCAGTAGGTGGTTTGGATCTGGTTTTGCTGCGAATCATCCGGATCGCTGTGCGATGGCTAAAGCGCTTTTGTTACAAACGTCTGATGCAGGTTATGTTGCCGCCTGCCAAGCGCTAGCCGGCGCTGATTTAACTGCCTATGCAAGCAGTATACAAGTACCTACGCTATGTATCGCGGGCTCGCATGATCAAGCGACGCCAACTCATATTGTCAGAGCTATGGCCGATTTAATTCCGCAAAGTGAATTTTTTGAGTTGCCGGGTGTAGGGCACATACCATGCCTTGAGGCTGAAAAGGAATTCACTCAAACTATACTTAATTTTTTAAGTAAATATGACGAGGGCGACTCATGAGTTACGCGGCAGGGTCAGATACTTGGATGTCCACATTCTCGCAAGATAAAAGTGTTCAGGCGTGCTTCAGTGTTAACGCTGATATGAATGCAATGATTGCGTTTGAAAAGGCATTGACGCGTGCTCTTGAAAGATGCGGAGTGATTCCTTCGGAAGATGCACAACATATTATAGAGGTCGTAGACAAGTTCGAGCCAGACATGAATGACTTACGAGTTATGTTTAAACGCGATGGGGTTGTGCCGCCAGGGCTCGTAAAACAAATTCGTGATGAATTGCGGAGTGAGTACAAGACCAGCTTTCATTACGGTACGACCAGTCAAGATTTAGTCGATACAAGTTTGATGATGCGGATGAGAGATAGCGTAGCCATTCTTTCTGACAATTTAAAAAATTTGAATCTCGAGCTAAAAAATCTTGCTTCGTCGCATTCTGATGAAAAAGTATTGATGGCAAGAACTCGAATGCAAAATGCATTGCCGATTTCAGTGCCAGAGAAAATAGGATTTTGGCAATCTCAAATTGAGCGTCTTTTAGGATCAATGCCGGCAACGTTTCTACTTCAATTGGGAGGCCCTGAGGGGGCTGCAAGAAAGTTCACTACGAATTATCAGAATATCTCCAACGATATGGCGTCAGCACTAGGATTGACAGCAGCAAAGCACGTTTGGCATACCGATCGCCAGCCAGTAACAAACATCTGTTTTTGGTTTACTCAAGTCGCTACTGTTATGGGGAAAATTGCCCAAGACGTTTTAGTGATGGTTCAAAGTGAAGTGGGCGAAGCGAGCTTTACGGACGGAGGTTCCTCTTCCGTAATGAAGCATAAAAAAAATCCTGTGTTAGCCGAAGTTATTCTTGCACAAACACGGTATTGCCACACTCAGATGAATGGGATAAACACAGCATCTATTCATGAGAATGAGCGATCAGGCGTCGCATGGACCTTGGAATGGATGCTTGTTCCAGTCTTGCTCATAACAAGCGCCAACACAGTAATGAACACCAAGGACTTGATTGAAAATATTACACTGGGTAGCGTGTAAGCGCTAGGAGTTAGCCAGTGGTTTATGAAACCTCAAAGTACGATTGCGGTTTCAGTTTGAGTTGTCGGTAGTATGAAGTGTTTTAGCGGTTGGCAATACACGCCTGTATGAAATACGCAAGGCGCGATTATTCTATTATCGAAATGCCTGTAGCGGTAAAGGTCACTTGGTTCGTATCGATGGCTTTACCAGGTTGAACTGAACCCACCACTGAAACATTACTGCCTAATAGATCATTAAAGGTCGCTAAGACCTCCTTCGTTTTAAATTCCAGAAAAACGACCTTAATGTTCGGTATTGAAGGACATTCAGGCGTGTTTGCCATTTCAATTATTGTAAGGTCAGCCTGTAAACGAACCATGAATTTGTCTTCCTCCATTATTGCCTCGCCAACCAGAGTGACTTCATTGAGGCATGGAGTCGTCACTGGTTCGTACGGGTATTTCGGAGTCATCCCGTGCGCATTAAGTGCGCTGCCAATAAGGCAGTAGGTAAAAACGTGAATTAATAGATTTTTCATAACAAATAGTTTCGCGCGCAAATATTTTTAGATTCCGTTTACACTGAGTAGTGATTATTATCGCTCAAAACAAATAAACCTATTCAATTGATGAAACGTGTTCCTTGGCCAGCGCCGCTCGCGCCTGCAGCATACCAAATTGTTGATGATGTTATTTATTCAACGACTTTTGATGAGCCGTATTTTTCCAAATCGGGTGGTCTTGCCGAGAAGAGGCATGTTTTCGTGGAGGGTAATCAGCTAGATGAGCGGTTTCGGTGTTCAAAAAAAGTAACCATCTTGGAGTTTGGGTTTGGCCTAGGTTTGAATCTCTTGAGCAGCATGGAGGCGCATACTTCATCTGGCACTGAATGTGTACTCGATTATGTGGCGTTTGAAAAGCATCCACTCAATAAAGATCAGTTACGTGAATGTTTACAATTAACCATTGGAGCAAATGAAAATGCGACCCACCTTATTCGTAGTTTGCCCCCATTAGTCTCAGGTTTTCATCGAATTGTTTTAACTCCTAAAGTTGTGCTTACTCTAATTTACGGAGACGCGACCTCCTACATCAAAGAACTTGATGCATCGGTGGACGCTTTTTATCTTGATGGTTTCTCTCCAAAAAAAAATGAAGATTTGTGGAATCCTGGTTTATTTGCAAGTTTCAGACGACTTGCTGCCAAAGGGGCTTCATTCAGCACTTACAGTAGCGCGGGTCTTGTACGTCGTGGTATGTCGTATGCTGGTTTTGATGTGGAAGTTAAAAAGGGCTTTGGACGTAAAAAAGAGATGCTGGTTGGTGTATTTCGTGACGAGGCTCAAGCTCAGCCCAAGGTTTTTAATAATGTAACGATAATTGGCGGTGGTATCGCAGGTTGTTCCTTAGCGCTTCGTGCGAGTGAGTTAGGCTTACGCACACGACTGATTGATCGAGGCCCTGGAGTTATGGGGCAGGGTTCGAGCAATCCTTTGCCATTGGTACGACCAACAGTTTCCCTCGATTTCGGTCCCCGTGGACAGTTCAGTTGGTACGCATATTTTTATGCAATGCGGTTTTACCGAAAGTTGTCACAATATCGGTCTATTGGCTGGCAGGAAATTAGTGCGATACAACTGGCTAAAAGAGAGGGCGAGCTAGCGAAAATGAGGGATGCTTTAGGGGCGTTAGGTTTGAGCGAAGATTATTTAAGCTTTATTGATGACTCCGCGTTAGCTTCTCGCTCGTTAGGTACACAAATGTCGAACGGAGTATTCATATCCCAGGTAGGGCAGCTCGACAGGTGTCAGACTGGGGTTACGCAGGCGATTAAAAACAGCTCTATCGAGTTATTAACAAAAACAAAGGTATCTGATATCAAGAATCTGTCTTTTTTAAAAGATTATCAGACAACTATCGAATCTGCTCCTGTAGTTTTAGCCAATCCACAAACTGCGCAACAATTAATTCCGCAGGTTAAGTTGCGTTTACAAGCAATACGAGGTCAATCGACCCGGGTGGAGAGTATCAATCGCCCTTTAAACCATGCGTTATGCGGAGATGGTTACCTCGTAGCCATGGATGATGAGAGTGTCTGGTCCTCCGGAACCTTTGATCTCGATGATGAGTCAACGGAGGTAAGAAGCCGGGATAATCTCTTAAATTTGGATCGTATAAATCAGCTGGATGACTCTATTGAGTCAGTTAAACAAATGGAAGTAGTTGAGTCGTGGGTCGGTGTTCGATATGCAACTCGTGATCGTATGCCGCATGTAGGATTCGTGGGTAATAACGAGTACGCCCTAACGGGGTTTGGATCAAAAGGGTTTGCCTGGGGGCCGCTTGCCAGTGAGATGCTCGTGTCTGAGTTACTTGGGTTATCCTGTCCAGTAGAGCGTAGTTTAAGAAAACGTATGAGTCCGTTGAGATTCGACTAAGCGGTAACAGCGGAGAGAGGCATAAAAACAATGACTGAAACAGGTATAAACATTTTAGGTTTATCCGGTAGTAATAGGGCGGACTCTTTTAACACGCAACTTTTGTCGGTAGCGCTTGAGCGCGCAAAACGCCAAGGTGCGAGCATCACGCAGTTAGATTTAGGCGCAATCAACTTGCCATTTTATAATGGTGATTTAGAGGTATCGAGCGGATTACCCGATACAGTATTGGATTTGAAAAAACAATTTGAGGCAGCTGACGGGTTGATCATTTCTACTCCAGAATACAATGGTTTCTTTCCGGGGTTACTCAAGAATTGTCTCGATTGGTTGTCGCGTCGAACAGGCCCGGAAGATCCCATACTTTCGGCCTTTGACGGAAAAGTAGCTGGCCTCATGGCTGCAACCGTTGGCGGCAGTGGTGGTATAAGATCATTGACATCTTTGACGACTCAGTTGCACTACCTCGGTGTTACTGTTCTACCAAGACCGTTTTCCTTGACGCATGCTGGAAAAGCGTTTAACGACAATGGTTCGTTAGGGATTGAGCAACTAGCGACCGTCGATGACATGGTTGTGGCATTGTTACGCGCACTGAGAAGATCTGACTAAAATGACTTGGGAATCACTGAATGCCCAAACGATAAGGAGCTGAGGATATGTTTTTGAGGATTTTAATGTTTGCAACCCTGTTGATTCCGATGGCAGTTTCAGCTGAAACCTGGGTTGACGTCGGGGCGGATACAGAGGCTAAATACTACGTGGACACTGATTCCATAGTGGTGGAAGGTGAAAACACCATTGTTACAAAAAAGGGAATTTATACAAATGTCCTCACGGATAAGCTTGAGGGCGATAATGCGGTCGTTTTTAAGGTGACGCGAGCACGCCTCGAGCTAGACTGCGCGCGAGAACTTAATCGCGTTACTCAAATTGATATGGTGAATGAGCAAGATGAAGTTGTTTGGAGTTCCGGTTACTTGGCCAAGCGAATTTGGTTGACTATCAATACACAAGGCCACTCACGGACAACTTATGATCTCGTATGTGGTCAAAATTAACGTTCACAAAAGACCGGTAACTAACCGGTCTCTCGATAAAGAATGCTTACTGATTCGGATCGTCTTCTGGGTTAACCCATCTCATATCTGTAGGGCCAAATCCTGATTCTTGAAGGACGACCTCGGTACGCGCCCATGCGTAATGCGGTGTGTCTGGCGGGGTAATATAGAAAGACCCTACCTCCATAGTACGCATAGATCGTGCGTCGTACTGCTCTCCGTCACCTATCCAGTAGGTTCCTTTTAGAACCGTCACGGTTCGCTGGTCCTGATGTCTGTGCGGAGGTAATTTATAGCCGGATGGCATCTTTACACGGAATGTATAAGGCCCTGGTTTTGAGGGATCTCCATGGATCACGATAATGCGCATTCCCCAAGGTGTGAAGCCATTCCTTTGCCATTTCATAGTTTCTGGGTCTGCAGTTACTATGTTGCTCTTCATCATGACTTTACTTCTACTTTGATCCTCAGCGATTGAAGATTGAGCGGTGATTAGAAATATTAATGTTGCGGGAACCAATGCCAGTGATCTTAACAACCTCATACGTCCTCCATGTTCTTTTATTTTAAATTCGCCGTTAGGATATCTTTCTGTTTCTCAAGTTTAATTTATTTTCATAGTCTTTGTTGAGGAGTAACTGCGCCTCGAATATTAAATGGGTTCTTAAGTATTTAGTCAGAATTATTGGCGAGTCATGAGTCATGTAGATTTTTTCACTTTTTAGTGGAAGATTCTTGTGTGAGCGTTCTATTAAGTCCTCAATTTTGTTAGCATAGGCGACTAAATCTGAGTGTCACGACTGATCTGTGGTGTGTAACATCAATTTGCTTACATTTATGGAGGCTCGGTATGGTTGTAAAAATGATGCGATCTTTATTACTGGTAGTGCTAATAACGTTTTTATCCCCCTTAACTCAGGCGGATGAACAGGTGGTGTGTGATTGTTATATTAAAGACGATAAGACAGCTTGTGCTGTGGATATTGAAGCCGACGCAGCGAAGCCATGTGCCTGTGTCAAAGAAACGATGTACGGCAAACGTAAATTCAAAGAGAAAGCCTGCGTCGTGGGTGAGTCTGGTTCAAATTAACATTGTTTAAACTGAAGTTTTGGAGCTGAATATGAAGAGTGCACCAGTCCGTCGTTCAGAACTACTGATGCCTGCCGGTTCTTTGGAGCGGTTAAAAGTGAGTGTCCTTTATGGGGCTGACGCGATTTATTTGGGCACTCCTGATATGTCCATGCGTACCAAATCTCAATTCAGCCTTGAGGATATCAAAGAGGGAATTAGCTTCGCGCACGAGCGTAATGTACGTGTCTACCTAACGCTTAATATTTTTACGCATAACAAAGATATTCCAAAGCTTGATGCCTACATCGAGACCTTGAAAGACGTTCAACCAGATGGAGTCATTGTGTCTGATCCTGGCGTTTTTCATTACTTACGCGAGCATGCGCCTGAATTTAATATCCATATTTCGACTCAGGCGAACGTTTGTTCATGGATGACCGTTAAGTTTTGGAAGGATCAAGGCGCTGAACTCATTGTGCTCGCAAGAGAAGTTACGTTTTCCGAATTAGAAGAAATTCGTGAAAAGTGCAATGATATCCGTCTCGAGACTTTTGTTCACGGGGCAATGTGCATGACCTATTCGGGCCGCTGCCTATTGTCAAATTTTATGGCTGAACGAGGGGCAAACCAGGGTAACTGTGCGAATAGTTGCCGTTGGCAGTACAAAGTACATTTGCGTCTAAACGATGGCACGATCAAGGAGCTGGAGCTGTCTGAAGAGAATATGAAGCTCTTTGAATTTGTCCTAGAGGAAGGACATCGACCTGGGGATTTGATGCCGATTGAAGAGGATGATCGCGGATCTTATATTCTGAACTCAAAAGACTTGTGTCTGATGCCAAAACTCGATGATTATTTGAGAATCGGAGTGGATAGTCTCAAAGTCGAGGGACGAGGTAAAAGCCCCTATTATTTAGCAACGACTGCGCGCGCATATCGTCGCGCCATCGACGCCTACTACGAGAACCCAGATGACTGGGATCATCGTCCGTACATGCGTGAGCTTGAAATGACCGGCAATAGAGGGTACACGCTCGCATTCCATGACGGTCGTGTGACCAATTATGGTCATAACTATGAGAATACAAATAGTATTGCGGCCTGGGAGTTTGGCGGTATCGTCCGGGAAGTGAATGAAAAGGCACTGGTCTTAGAAGTTAAAAATAAATTACGTTCGGGCGATGTGCTTGAATTTATTCCGCCTAACCCGAAAGACTCGCCAGTTTTGCTGCGTTTGTATGAGTTTGATGTTGAGGGCAAAGACGATCTTCAAGAGGAGATACATGGCGGCCCGAAATGCAGAATACGAATTCCGTTCACAGCCTTTGACCGTGAGAGTGCTGAGGATATGAAGAGAAAGTTTCCAGAATTTACAGTAGTAAGAAAAGAATCATTGTTAACAGAGGAAGCGTGGGAACGTATTCGCCTTGACCAGTTAACACAAAAAATTGAGTTAGGTCGTTCCTCGCCAGAGCGATATGGTGAGGCGGTTGAACGACTTAAAAGCACTATAAGTGATGAAACCCGTGAGAAGCGGGCTAAAACAACCAGCCGAGGGCTAGAGGGTTGCTGTGGGCGTGGCTGCAATGGTTGCTTAATGTTTTGGAATGATCCGAAATATGAGACGGCTAGAGCGTTAATGGCCGATAAGAAATCTGGAGAAATGTTAACTAAAAATATGCGTGATGACGTGATTGAGGCGCGCGCTGCGATCGGTGCTTAGTTAGCTATTAGTTTTTTGTCTCTTTTGGTAACTCGCGCACGACTCTGAAGCCTAGGTCTTCTTCATTGGACGTTAGGTCTTTAAATCGAGTTGACTCAGTTAAATAATAAGGTTCATTGGAGAGCCAAGAACTGCCTCGATAACCACGAAGAGCGCAGTCCCCATCAAGCCAAGGTTTGCCGGTAGTCGGAAATCCCCCGCGACCTTGACCACCGGGATTTGGGCAGTCCTCAGTCCACTCAAATACATTACCAATTACATCAAAAATTCCAAATTGATTGGCCTTAAAACTTCCAACTGGTGCCAACATTATTTGTTGATCGCTACAGGGCAGCACCTCTAGCCCATAACCCAACTCGACCTCTGCAGTTTGGTCATAAACATTACCAAAAATGCACACCTCTGCAGGCTCAATATTAAAGTAGCGGTTCATGCCCAAATCGCCTCGAGCGGCATATTCCCATTCGGCGTTTGATGGAAGACGATAGGTATAGCCTGTTTTTTTGGTTAACCATTTTGTGTATTCGGTCGCTTGTTGCCAACTGACTTGTGTAACAGGATGTTGTTGATTGGTATTAGTGTCATAGTCAAGCGAGTCGCAACCGCCATCAGTTACACATGCATGCCATTGCGCATTTGTTACCTCATAGATGCCGATCGAAAATGGGTGTGTGAATACAACACGTTGGTACCAACCTACATTATGTCCACGCCCTAGTGCTCCCGGTGGTAGTCGAATATCAATCTCTCCTTCCGGAATCACTGCGAGGATAGGGCACGATTCACAATCCGTAATATGTTTAGGTTCGGCGAAAAGACCTGTAGGCATAAAAAAGCCGAAAGCTATTAATAGGGCAAGGGATGACGCCCAAAAACATTTTGAATTCATAAAGTAATGAAACATATTTTTATTAAAAAGCCTCGATATTTTAATGCTACGTTGATCTTACGCGAATCGGATTCTATTTGGGATTTAGATGTCTAGTTCGGTGTAGAGGGTGTTGATACGTTTACTGTGTCCTCAGCTTACTTTTAGCACTAACGATCGGGCAATAGCTATTGCTATTTCCTTGACTTAGTCATATGCTTAATAAGCAGTTAATAACAATATGTTTTTTTAATTTAATTTCTATATATCAAATCAAAAAAATAGGGGGGGGAATTATGGAAAACAGAGGTGGCTGTATGTGCGGTAAAACCCGTTACAAAGTAAGCGGTGAGCCAGTAGGCGGTGTGTTTTACTGCCATTGTAACGACTGCAAGAAACAA
>Ga0181554_1001057_pt1 | contig 26742 bp, 25 predicted proteins | sample 011ome_16_FD_145602 | JGI IMG/M metagenome (GOLD analysis project Ga0181554, IMG submission 145602) | Coastal salt marsh microbial communities from the Groves Creek Marsh, Skidaway Island, Georgia - 011503CT metaG (spades assembly) | ecosystem: Environmental > Aquatic > Marine > Intertidal zone... | reverse complement strand
CTCCAGGGACAGGATTCGAACACAGCCAGGTCACTGGCCGAAATGACCCATGAACCATCTCCGAGGCGCTGCATGGGGCACAGCCTAAGTCAGAGCACCCACAGGGCGCCTAAATCATTTCCAGCTCGGTCAGCTTGCTGTTCAGCAGAGGGTTGCTGGGCTCGGTGAGAACGGAACCATCGGGAAAGAGGAGCACCGGAATGTTGGGGCGACCACTGAGTTCAATGGCTTTTGCTTTGTCCTGCTCGCTCGCGTCCACGTCGTGATAGGTGAAGTCAACTCCGTAGTGCTCCAGCAGGGCCTGAGCGCGAACACAATCGCCACACCAGGATGCTCCGTAAAACTCGACTGTCTTGTTATCAGCTGACATGCTCTGCCTCTTCTTTTGCGGGTGAGATTGTTAAGCGTAACGACGCTCATCGCTAACCTACGACCTCCTAAACTCAGGGGCGAAGAGATTTATTCCTTCCAACACCAAAGGGGGTGCCTCTGTGGTTCACACCACTGGTCCTGGTCCATCGCTCCAGGAGGGTCCCGACGGTGAAGCGCGCTACCGACTGGCCCCCGGTGAGGACGCCTCTGGCGTCGTTATGAGGGTGGAGAAGGATTCACTCGGAGAGCTAGAGGTCCCACAGGACGCCTACTGGGGTATCCATACGGCCCGCGCTCTGGTGAATTTTCCGATTACCCGTCGTGCTATCTCCAACTATCCGGACCTGATTCGCGGCATTGCTCGTGTCAAGCAGGCAGCCGCCAGAGCGAACAAAGACATCGGTGTGCTCTCCGCTGAGAAAGCAGACGTCATCGACCAGGTGTGTGAAGAGCTCTGGTCGGGAGCGCTGCATGACCAGTTTGTGCTCGGTGCGGTGCAGGGTGGTGCGGGGACGTCGACCAACATGTGTGCCAATGAGGTCATCGCCAATCGTGGGCTCGAACTGATGGGTCACGCTAAGGGGGAATATGAGTACCTCCATCCCATTGACGATGTCAATCGTTCACAGTCCACCAATGACGTCTATCCCACGGCTATCAAGCTGGGAATGGTTTTGGGAGTCCAGCGCCTCTTCGCCGAACACAAACTCCTGGCAGAATCCTTTGCCGAGAAAGGTCGAGAATTCCAGACCATCTTGAAAGTGGGGCGTACCCAACTTCAAGACGCTGTTCCCATGACACTCGGCCAAGAATTTGGTGGATTCGCGACAACCCTCCGCGAAGACCACGACCGCATCAAAGAAACCATCCCGTTCCTGTGTGAAATCAACCTCGGCGCCACCGCGATTGGCACCGGTATTACCGCAGACCCCCGCTACCCCGAAGCAGTCCGCGCCCACCTGGCCGAGCTCACCGGTCTCGACATCAGGACATCGCCTGACCTCATTGAAGCGACCAGTGACGCGGGTGTATTTATGACTCTCTCCGGGACACTCAAGCGCGCAGCGGTGAAGCTCTCCAAAATCTGTAACGACCTGCGTCTGCTCTCGAGTGGTCCTCAAGCAGGTTTGGGAGAGATCAACCTTCCCGCCCGTCAGGCGGGGTCCTCGATTATGCCCGGGAAGGTGAACCCGGTCATCCCCGAGGTCGTCAACCAGGTGGCCTTCGCCATCATTGGGTCCGATGCCACCGTGACAGCGGCTGCCGAGGGCGGGCAGCTACAGCTCAACGCTTTTGAGCCGATTATTGCCTCCTCCATTCTGCAATCCGTGGTCTGGCTCACCAACGCGTGTAAGACCTTGAGGGTCAACTGCGTGGAGGGCATCACCGCGAACGAGGAGCGCCTGCACCAGCAAGTGGAAGCCAGCGTGGGTGTTGTGACCGCCCTCACCCCCTACATCGGTTATTCACAGGCTGCGGCAATCGCCTATGAGGCGCTTGCCGGTGGCGGAACAGTTCGAGAACTTGTCATCGCCCAGGGTCTGATGGACGAAGCGGAGCTGGAGAGGGTGTTATCTCCCGAGAGACTCAGTGGCCTGACACTGGGGACCGGCCTGATCACTCTGCCTCCGGCAGCCATCGAACCTGAGGACGCCGGTTAAGAACCTCGCCGCCCAGGGCGGGGCTTGGCCTCCGGCACGTCTGAGCGGCGAGTAACTTGTCCCTAGGGTCGCAAGAAATGGCCCCACCGGTCAATCCCTGGTTCATTACAGCTTGATAACGGCTGGGGAGAGCTGTGAGCAACAGGCGGACTGTGCTTTCGCGAATCTCCGGCATGAGCTAGAGTTGCCGTTTGTGCCGTGTAACGGCCGCGGAGAGTAGAGCTTCATCACCGGATGGGGCGCCGCGCAGCGAGACGAAGGAGAGCTGACATGGCTATTGCGCCAGATACCAAAGCAAGCATTATCGAGACATACGCCACTCACCCCGGTGACACTGGCTCTCCCGAGGTCCAGATTGCGCTGATGTCTCACCGCATCAACGAGCTGACCGAGCACCTCAAGGAGCACAAGCACGACCACCACTCGCGTCGTGGTCTACTTCTCATGGTCGGTCGCCGTCGTCGCCTGTTGGGCTACCTCCAGCGCATCGACATTGCTCGCTACCGTGCCCTGATCGAGAAGCTCGGTCTGCGCCGATAATCCCGTTTTCTGCCGATACCCCGCGCCAGTGGTGCGGGGTATCGCTTTTGGGGGACAATCGCGATACCCTAAACCAGTAGGTGAATCTCACCCGCACACAACTGAATATGGCTCTCTACGGGAGTAGGTGGGTCAGGAGCTGGTCACCGGTGGTGGTCTACTGTCCAGGGACAGTGCACTTCTACTGTTGGCCAGAAACAGGCCCCACGTATGTGGTGGACTCATCCTTCCCTCTCTCGTCGTGGCGTGCCGCCATGCCCGACCGGTCGGTTGGGCATGTTCGAAGAGAAATAAGGAGATGTGACCTTAATGGAAGGTCCAGAAATCAAGTTCGCTGAAGCCGTATTGGATAACGGCAAGTTCGGAAAGCGCACCGTGCGCTTTGAAACGGGTCGTTTGGCCCAGCAAGCCCAGGGTGCGGTTGCCGCATACCTGGATGAAGAAACCATGTTGCTCTCGGCAACGAGTGCCTCGAAGAATGCCCGCGAGGGTTTTGACTTCTTCCCCCTGACTGTTGACGTTGAAGAGCGTGCCTACGCGGGAGGAAAGATCCCCGGATCCTTCTTCCGTCGTGAAGGTCGCCCCTCCACTGAGGCCATCCTGGTCTGCCGTCTCATCGACCGGCCGCTGCGCCCCTCCTTCGTGGATGGTTTGCGCAACGAGGTCCAGATTGTGATCACGGTGCTCTCTATTGCCCCTGATGAGTTCTATGACGCTCTGGCCATCAACGCCGCGAGCGCCTCCACTCAGATCTCTGGTCTGCCCTTCAGCGGCCCCATCGCCGCTGTGCGCTTGGCGCTGATTGGTGACCAGTGGGTCGCCTTCCCCAAGCACTCTCAGCTCGCTGAGGCCGTGTTTGACATCGTTGTTGCCGGTCGTGTCGTCAAGGACGCGAAGGGCAAAGAGGACGTTGCCATCATGATGGTGGAGGCCGAAGCAACCGAGGGTAGCTGGGAGCTCATTCAGGGCGGTGCGACCAAGCCCAACGAGGACGTGGTCGCTGCTGGTCTGGAAGCCGCTAAGCCTTTCCTCAAGCAGCTGGTCGAGGCTCAGCAGAAGATGGCTGACCAGTCCGCCAAGGAAATCGAGAACTACCCGGTCTTCTCTGACTACTCCGACGAGGTTCTCGCCGCAGTGGACGGAATTGCAGCGAAGGAGCTCGCCTCGATCTACCAGATCGCTGACAAGCAGGAGCGTCAGGCTGCCGATGATGAGCTGAAGGCTCGCGTCAAGGAGGCCATTGCGACCAAGGTTGAGGCTGGAGAACTCGCAGAGGGCTCCAACTCGATGGTGTCAGCTGCTTACAAGTCGGTCACCAAGCGCGTCATGCGCACCCGTGTGCTGGCCGAGGGCATTCGTATCGATGGCCGTGGAACGTCCGACCTCCGCGTCATTGACGCTGAGGTCGATGTGATTCCTCGCGTTCACGGTTCAGCTCTGTTCCAGCGTGGAGAAACCCAGATCATGGGTGTCACCACCTTGAACATGCTGAAGATGGAGCAGCAGATTGACTCGCTCGCTCCGGTGAAGTCCAAGCGCTACATGCACCACTACAACTTCCCGCCTTACTCCACCGGCGAAACCGGTCGTGTGGGAACACCCAAGCGTCGTGAAATTGGTCACGGTTTCTTGGCAGAGCGCGCACTTGTGCCCGTCTTGCCCAGTCGCGAGGAGTTCCCCTACGCCATCCGTCAGGTGTCCGAGGCTCTAGGGTCCAACGGTTCGACCTCCATGGGCTCGGTGTGTGCCTCGACTCTGTCGATGCTGAACGCCGGTGTGCCTCTGAAGGCACCCGTTGCCGGTATCGCCATGGGTCTGATCTCTGACGAGGTTGATGGAGAGATGCGCTACGCCGCTCTCACCGACATCCTCGGAGCGGAAGACGCACTGGGTGACATGGACTTCAAGGTCGCTGGAACCAGCGAGTTTGTGACAGCTATCCAGCTGGACACCAAGCTCGATGGAATCCCTGCCAGCGTTCTTGCCGGTGCGCTGACCCAGGCTAAGGAAGCCCGCCTTCACATCCTCGGTGTGATGAACCAGGCCATTGACTCTCCGGATGAGATGGCACCGACCGCGCCTCGCGTGATCACGGTTCAGATCCCCTCGGACAAGATTGGTGAGCTGATTGGCCCTAAGGGCAAGACCATCAACTCCATTCAGGACGAGACGGGAGCTGACATCTCGATTGATGATGACGGCACCGTCTACATTGGCGCTGTCGATGGCGAGAGCGCAGAGGCCGCACGGGCTCGCGTGAACGCTATCGCTAACCCCGTCAACCCTGAGGTAGGAGAGCAATACCTCGGAACCGTCGTGAAGATCGCCACCTTCGGTGCGTTCATTTCACTGGTTCCCGGTAAGGATGGATTGCTGCACATCTCTGAGGTTCGCAAGCTTGCCGGTGGCAAGCGAGTGGAGGATGTCGAGGATGTCCTGTCTGTCGGACAGAAGGTCCTAGTCGAAATCTCCAAGATTGATGACCGTGGCAAGCTTTCGCTCTCCCCTGTCCTCGCCGAAGGTGAAGCAGAGGCTCCCTCCGACGACGAGTAACGGTCACTCTGCGAAGGCCGGCGTCCCCTCGGGGAGCCGGCCTTCTGCGTGTCGAAATAAATAAAGAGAATTTAATAAACGCGATTCCGCGCGTCATCATGAAATCCACATAAATATTGATTTATCGGTAATGAAGCCTTTCGCTTCGTGCGAAGTTTCGCGGAAATGCGTTCCGCATTCAGGAAACTTCCAGCTTAAATTGAGTGTTTGTCTAGCAAGAATTACCTCCCGGGGGTAGCGTTACGCACGCGAGTTATGGAGACCGTGAGGAATTCGTAGCGCGCGAGAGGAATATTCCTCGTCCACCCGCCGACGGGTCCGTCGCGGCGGCGGGCGGTGATAACTACAGAAACATGTCAAGGGAGAATCATGGATCTGCTTAGCATTACGCAAGCATTCTTCATGCTCGGATTCGTTGCTATGGCAGCGGGAACCCTCTACTTCGTTTTGGAGAGAGGCGACCTGAAGCCTGAGCACCGGATCGCTGCAACCTATGCAGGAGCGATTACCTTCATCGCAGCAATCATGTACTGGATCATGACCGACTTCGTCGGGTTCTTTGACCAGACTGCTGGGGATGTTGCCGCCACGATGCCGTTTAGGTACATCGACTGGCTGCTCACCACCCCGCTGCTGTTGGTGGAGTTCGGCCTTATCGTCGCGATTGCGGGCGCAGCCACCAAGGGCTTTGTCACGCGTCTCGTCGTGGCTGACATCATCATGATCGTCACCGGTTACCTGGGTGAGGTTGGTGAGCCTGGTTCAGCGAACAACTGGATCATGTTCATCATCTCGAGCGCAGCGTGGGTCTACATTGTCTACGCAGTGTTCCAGGTCAAGACCGACGGAATGCCTGACTACGCTGCTAACGCAGTGAAGATCATGCGCCGCTTCGTGATGCTCGGATGGGCTATCTACCCGATTGGTACCTCGATCGAAGAGTTCATGTCTCTCGCAGGTGCTGACATCACGATGGCCGCCGGACTGGCCGCAATTGTGTACGTCATTGCTGACGTGCTCAACAAGGTCGGCTTCGGTATGGTCGCGGTCAACGCAGCCAAGAAGGCCTAGTCCTTCGAAGCAGCACTGTGGGGTCAGGCTTCGGCCTGGCCCCACAGTCGTTAACAAGGGACGGCTGAATCCAACCGGGTAGTGTGGGGAGGCTATGTCGCCTGCAATTGAGTTCGATCTTCAGACCCCAGAGATGTCCTTTCAGGCCAGTGGTGACGCCACGGTGTCTCGCACGATCCACCCCAGTGGCCTTCGAATTCTGAGCGAGTCGGTTCCTGGTGCGCTCAGCACATCCCTTGGGTTCTGGATTGCCGTGGGATCGAGAGATGAAGACTCGGTGGCCTATGGCTCCACGCACTTTCTCGAGCATCTGCTGTTCAAAGGTACGCCTCGACGGAGCGCCCTCGATATCGCCATCGCTTTTGACCAGGTGGGTGGCGAGCACAATGCTTTGACTGCCAAAGAGCACACGTGCTACTACGCCAAAGTCCAGGACCAGGATCTTTCGATGGCTATTGAGGTTCTTGCAGACATGGTGGCTGCCTCGGTCATCGATGCTGCGGAATTTGAGGTCGAGCGCCAGGTCATCCTGGAGGAGCTCGCGATGGCCGATGATGATCCCAGCGATGTGGCCCATGAGCGCATCACCGAAACTGTCCTGCGTGATCACCCCCTGGGGCGGCCCATCGGCGGTAATCCCGACACCATTCGTGCTTCCACTCGAGAATCTGTTCTCGAGCACTACGAACGGTACTACCGGCCTCACGAGCTGGTGGTGACCGCAGCCGGTGCTGTCAATCACCAAGACCTGGTGAACCAGGTCACACAGGCTTTGAGCGACGCGGGGTGGGACCTTGGTGTTGCCAGCGCCCCGGCCGCGAGACGCGGTGTCTCCCAGGCTGAGATCGACCGAGCACCCCAGAGTCTCGTCATCACTCGACCTCTTGAGCAAGCGGTAGTAGCGCTCGCCACCCACGGCATTCGAGCCACCGATGAGCGCAGGCCGGCACTGTCGGTCTTGAGTTCGGTGCTGGGTGGTGGAATGTCCTCACGGCTCTTTCAAGAGATCCGTGAGCGACGGGGATTGGCGTATTCGGTGTACAGCTTCGCCAGCGCCTACGCCGATGCTGGCATGTTTGGCATGGCGGCCGGGACATCTCCCGCTCACGTGGGAGATGTTGCAGGGTTGATGACCTCGGAGCTGAGGTCTATCGCTGAGGAGGGAATCACGCCAGAGGAGCTCAGTCGAACCCGAGGCAACATCGCCGGAGCGTCCGCTTTGGCTCTGGAGAGTAGCGATACACGCATGATGAGACTGGGGCGCTCAGAGCTGTCCACCGGCGAGTTTGTGGATCGTGATGAAGGTCTCCAGCGCCTCTCGCGAGTGGACCTCAGTGATGTTCAATCACTTGCCCAAGAGCTCTTATCCACACCCCTCTCGGCGGTTGTCGTGGGTGCCGTGAAAGATGGCATAGTGGACGGGGTCATCGAGCAGGACACCATCCTCTCGTCATGACCTCTCAACCTCCGCGACACGTGGAGGCAATACAACAGGCTCAGACTGAGTGCCTGTAACACCAACATCACTAAAGGTTTTTCATGTCCCGGTATCTCTATCTCGTCCGTCACGGTGAACAGGTTGACGCCGAATTTGGACTCCCTGAGGGTCCCCTGAGCGAGCGTGGGCTGGAGCAGGCTGCGTTGGTAGCTGACCGCCTCGCAAGCGTTAACTTTGATGCCGCCTTCACCTCTCCGTTGCAGCGAGCTATTGACACTGCCTCGGTGATCACAGAGCGCTTGGGCATGAAGGAGGCGACACCCAGTGCGCTCCTGATGGACTGCATCCCCTCTGGACCCGAACCAGATATGCCTCCGGCCTTCGAATCGTTCTTTGGCGGCGTTACCGAGGAAGAAGTTGCCGCGGGCCAAGCACAGATGACGGATGCCTTAGGGGAGTGGTTTGCCCCGTCCAGGGAAGATCGTCATGAGCTCCTGATTACCCACAACTTCGTCATCGCCTGGTTTGTGCGTGAAGTGTTTGGGGCGAGTGCATGGCGGTGGATGGGGATCAATCAGGCCAACTGCGGTCTCACGATTATTCGGGTTCGCTCGGCGAAACCACCTGTTCTCCTGACCCACAACGATTTAGGCCATTTGCCTCCGGAACTTCGCACCGGATTACCTGATAACCACCCTGTGTAGTCCGGGTGTGCCCAGGTCCTCCTGCCTAGACTAGAAGCGTGGAATTCGAGGAGGCGAGAGCAGAGGTAGAGCGCCTCACGGAGCGTATTCTCGCTCTGCAGGACGCCTACTACCAACAGGACGCCCTGCTTGCCTCCGACGCCGAATACGATGCGTTGCTTCAGGCCCTCCAGGCTCTGGAGGAGCAATTCCCGCAGCTCTCGGGCGCTGATTCGCCCACGAAAACCATTGGTTTTGGTGGGGGAGGGTTGTTCTCGCCCGTCACTCACGCTGCTCGCATGTTCAGCCTCGACAACGTCTTCAACGACGAGGAGATGAGCGAGTGGGTAGGCAAGATTGTGGGCGAGCATCCAGACGCCAGGTTTCTGTGTGAGCTGAAGATTGATGGTTTAGCCATCAACCTGCGCTATCAGCGCGGCCAGCTTGTCAGCGCCGCCACCCGGGGTGATGGCATCACCGGTGAAGACGTCACGGAGAACGCAATCTTGGTGCCCTCCATCCCACGGTCTCTCGCGGGCACTAATCACCCCGAACTGGTGGAGGTTCGCGGTGAAGTGTTCTTCACCCTTGAGGCGTTCGAGGAGTTGAACCGGGCACAGGCTGAGGCGGGCGACAAAGTTTTTGCTAATCCAAGGAATGCGGCTTCCGGAAGTTTGCGGCAAAAAAGTGAGGGTAAGAGTGACGCCAAGCGCGCGTTGGTGGCGAAGCGCCTCGGTGCCCTATCGATGACTGTTCACGGTTTGGGGGCGTGGGATAACCCTCCAGTGGCGACGCAGAGTGGGGTCTATGACGTTGTGGAGTCTTGGGGTCTTCCCGTGTCCTCCCACGTTGGGGTGATGGGGGACGGTGCGGAAGTTGTGGACTACATCCATCGGTTTGCCGAGGCGCGCCACTCTCTCTCCCACGAGATTGATGGCGTCGTCGTCAAAGTGGATCAGTTCGAAATTCAAAACAACATGGGGGCCACCTCCCGGGCGCCGCGGTGGGCTATCGCCTATAAGTACCCGCCGGAGCAGGTCACCACGACACTGCTGGACATTGTGGTCAGCGTGGGGCGCACCGGGCGCGCGACTCCGTATGCGGTGCTCGCCCCGGTCACCGTGGCAGGCAGCGAGGTGGAGAGGGCGACACTTCACAACCAAGATGTTGTGCGTCAGAAAGCAGTCTTGATCGGCGACACTGTCGTTATTCGGAAAGCCGGAGATGTCATCCCCGAGATACTTGGCCCGGTCGTCGAAAAGCGCACCGGCGCTGAGCGTGACTTTGTGATGCCCGAGCTATGCCCGGAGTGCTCCTCCCGGCTTGCTCCAGCAAAAGTGGGCGATGTGGATTTGCGATGCCCCAACCAAAAGAACTGTCCCGCGCAGGTGCGCGGTCGAGTCGAGCACATTGGTTCCCGGGGAGGACTCGATATCGAGGGTCTTGGTGAGGTGAGCGCTGCAGCCCTCACGCAACCGCTGGAGCCCGCCACTCCTCCTCTGGTGACGGAGGCGAGATTGTTTGATCTGAGTGTCGAGGAGTTGTTCCCGATTCGCGTTCTCGTGCGTGACGCGGACACCGGAGAAGTGAAAAAGGACCCTGTGACGGGGGAACCCGTTGTGCAGACACCCTTCCGACGGAAACGCCAGAAGAGCGATCCGGCATGGGACCCCACCTCATCAATTTTCCAGGGCACTGAGGAGTGGGTTCCCTCCAAAGCGGCGTTCGAGTTGGTGGACCAGCTCGAAAAAGCACAAACACAACCGTTGTGGCGATTCCTGGTGAGCCTCAATATCCGTCACGTAGGTCCGGTGGCCGCGCGGGCTCTCGCTGCAGAGTTTGGGTCGCTGGAGGCTATTGCTCAGGCCACCGCTGAGGACTTAGCCAGTGTTGACGGGGTGGGGCAGATCATTGCCGAGTCTCTGCGCGAATGGTTTGCTGTGGATTGGCACCAAGAGATTATTGACGCGTGGAGAGTGGCTGGGGTTCGTTTTGAAGATGCGCCCTCCGCGACTCCTGAGGGGGGCACCCTCTCTGGACTCACGATTGTCGTGACCGGCAGTATTCCCGGGTTCAGCCGGGATGGCGCGGAAGAGGCCGTGCGGGCCGCTGGTGGTAAGCCCACCTCGAGTGTGAGCAAGAACACATCTCTTGTTGTTGCGGGTGAGGGTGCGGGAAGTAAGAGGACCAAGGCTGAACAACTGGGTGTGCCGATTGTGGAGGCCGAATCCTTCGCCACTCTGCTGAGGGAAGGGCCCGGCGCCCTCTCGCTTTAGACTGAGAGTTCGACCAAGGAGATTCATGTCAGAAATGACCCCCGATGCCGTGCGCCATTTGGCGGGGCTTGCCCGCATTGCACTGAGCGACGAGGAGATCACCCGTTTGGCGGGAGAACTGGGCGCTATTGTGCAGGCAGTGGAGAGCGTCCAGAGTGTGGCCACCGCCGACGTCCCTCCCACCTCACACCCGATTCCCTTGGGCAATGTTTTCCGTGACGACCAGGTGGGGGACACTCTGACCACTGAGGAGGCTCTCGCCGGGGCCCCCGATCACGATGGCTCACGATTCCGTGTCACCGCGATCCTCGGGGAAGAGCAGTGAGCGAGATCACAGCGCTCTCGGCGAGCGCTCTGGCTGACGCTCTCGCGGCGGGAGAGCTCTCCAGCGTGGATATCACGTCGGCCCACCTGGAGCGCATTGAGTCGACCGAGAGCACGCTCGGGTCGTTTCTTGCTCGGTCTGAGAATGCCCTCGACGTTGCAACCGAGAGCGATGCACGCCGCAAGGCGGGGTCTGCCCTCTCAGCACTGGATGGGATTCCGATTGCCATCAAGGACGTGCTCTGCACCACGGACATGGTGACCACTGCGGGTTCCCGCATTCTGGAGGGTTGGACACCCCCCTATGACGCCACTGTGGTGCGAAAGCTCCGCGAAGCGGGTCTTGTGGCGCTCGGCAAAACCAACATGGACGAATTTGCGATGGGCTCTTCCACGGAGCATTCGGGCTATCACGTCACCAGGAACCCTTGGGACCTCTCGAAGGCCCCAGGAGGCTCCGGCGGTGGTTCTGCGGCTGCTGTGGCGGCCAGACAGGCCCCGGTGGCCATTGGAAGCGACACGGGCGGCTCCATTCGCCAACCGGCAGCCTTCACTGGCACTGTCGGGGTGAAGCCCACCTACGGCGGTGTAAGCCGCTATGGCGTTATTGCTCTAGCGTCCTCGCTGGACCAGGTCGGCCCGGTCTCGAGGACCGTTCGAGACTCGGCCCTGATTCACGACGTGATCGGCGGGCATGACCCTCACGATTCGACAAGTATCCCCACTCCCTGGGCCTCTATGACCGAGGCGGCCGATCGCGGATCAGCCGCTGCTGATCTGTCAGGGCTTCGCGTAGGCGTGGTGAAGCAGCTGGTCGGCGAAGGTATCCAAGCGGGAGTCAAAGAGCGATTCGACCAGGCTCTCGAGCTCATGGCCGCGAATGGCGCTGAGATTGTGGAGATCGATGCCCCTCATTGCGAATACGCTGTGGCCGCGTATTACTTGGTGTTGCCGGCTGAAGCGTCGAGCAACTTGGCGAAGTTCGATTCTGTGCGCTTTGGCCTGCGGGTCACGCCGGAGGGAAGCCCCACCGTCGAAGATGTCATGTCGGCCACCAGGGATCAGGGCTTTGGCGACGAGGTCAAGCGACGCATCATCCTCGGCACCTATGCGTTGAGTGCTGGGTACTACGACGCCTACTACGGCAGTGCCCAAAAGGTTCGCACCTTGATTCAGCGGGACTTCGCCGAAGCTTTCGAGAAGGTCGACATTCTGGTGTCACCCTCCGCCCCCACGACCGCGTTCCCACTCGGAGAGAAACTCGATGACCCGCTAGCCATGTGGGCGGGAGATCTGACGACCATCCCGGTGAACCTCGCAGGGATTCCCGGAATGTCTCTTCCCATGGGTCTCGACCCTGATGATGGGCTCCCTGTGGGATTGCAGCTGATGGCACCGGCCTATGAGGACGCCAGGCTCTATCAGGCGGGAGCTACTCTCGAGAGACTGTTTGGTGAGCGTGATGGCTACCTGGTCGCTGATCGCACCCCGGAGGTGGCATAGCCATGGCGAAAGATCAGCTGATGGATGTGGACAAAGCTCTCGAGCTTTTCGAACCCGTCTTGGGGTTTGAAGTCCACGTGGAGCTCTCCACCCAGACCAAAATGTTCTCTGCTGCCCCCAACCCCGCAGCGATGGATGACGCCAACGTCGAGCCCAATACCTGCATTACGCCACTGTGTTTAGGGCTTCCGGGCAGTTTGCCGGTGGTGAACACGAAGGCTGTCGAATACAGCGTGAGCTTGGGTCTCGCCCTGGGTTGTCAGATTGCTCCGGTCTCCCGTTTTGCCCGGAAAAACTACTTCTACCCGGACCTGGCGAAGAACTACCAGATCAGCCAATACGACGAACCCATCGCGTTTGAAGGGTCTGTGGCTGTCGAGATGGACGATGGAACTCTGGTCAACGTCCCCATTGAGCGCGCTCACATGGAAGAGGACGCTGGCAAGCTCACCCACGTTGGAGGTGCCACCGGGCGCATTCAAGGAGCGGAATACTCCCTGGTCGACTACAACCGTGCGGGTGTTCCCCTCGTGGAGATTGTGACGAAGCCCATTGAAGGCATGGAGCACCGTGCGGGGGAGCTGGGCCGCGCCTATGTCTCGACCATTCGCGACATTGTGCGGGCGCTCGGTATTTCGAATGCACGAATGGAGCGGGGAAACCTTCGCTGTGACGCGAACGTGTCGCTGCGTCCCCGAGGCCAGGCCGCCTATGGGACCCGGACCGAGACCAAGAACGTCAACTCGTTTCGGTCGATTGAGCGTGCGGTGATGTACGAGATCCGCCGGCAAGCAGCCATCCTTGCTGCGGGCGGTAGCATCACCCAAGAAACCCGGCACTGGCACGAGGACACCGGGGTCACCTCGCCGGGGCGCCCCAAGTCAGACGCTGATGATTACCGGTATTTCCCGGAGCCTGACCTGCTCCCTGTGGAAGCGAACGCTGACTGGGTCCAAACACTCAAAGAGGCACTTCCCGAAAGCCCCGTTCACATGCGTCGTCGGCTGCGGGCTGACTGGGGATTCAGTGACGTCGATTTCCAGGCCATCGTCAACGCAGGCCTTATCCCTGAGGTCCAGGCCACAATCGAGGCCGGTGTTGAGCCCGTTGCAGCCAGGAAGTGGTGGATGGGCGAGGTGTCTCGCATCGCAAATGACCGTTCTGTGGAGCCGGCGAGCCTGGTGACACCTCAGGACATCAAGGCCCTGCAGTCGCTGATCGATCAGGGCACCCTGAATGACAAACTGGCCCGCGAGGTGCTGCTGGGCATGATTGAGGGCGAAGGCACGCCTGACGAGATTGTCGCTGCCAGAGGACTGGAAGTGGTCTCTGATGATGGCGCCCTGATGGCTGCCATCGATGAGGCGCTGGCCGCCGATCCCGATGTCCTGGAGAAAATCCGGGAAGGCAAAGTTCAAGCTGCGGGAGCCATCATTGGCGCAGTCATGAAGGCCATGAAGGGGCAAGCCGACGCAGCGCGGGTGCGCGAGCTCGTGATTGAGCGCGCCGCCGCCTCCTAGTCCTGGAGGACGTGAGTGGTGAGCGCTCCGGTGATCATCGTGCGCATGGTCGGATCGCTGTAGGCGGAGTCGCCATCACCGGGCTGCGGACCATACGTCCCAAAGTCAGCGTGATTCGCCCCCCGAATGGTGAAGGTTCGGTATTGGCCCGGAGGGAGCAAGCTCTCCGCCTCACGGCGGAGAGAATCGTCAAGAAGGCCATCTCGGTCACCCACCACCTGGAAAACCTCGATGTCCAGGCCGGAGATGTCATTTGCGCAATAACTCGCAAACAACACGAGGTGAGTGACCGCAGGATGTGATGCCTCCATGCAGGCCTTCACACCACCCAGGGAGTGTCCAGCGAGAACCCAGCTGGTGATGGCTGGAAAGTCTGCCGTGAGTTCTTCCACACCCCTGGAGTCCACTAGGGCCATGTTGAACAGGGGATCCACGACCACGACAGTCGTCCCTGCGGCGGCGATGTCGGCGAGTGGGTAAAGGTAGCTGTAGGGGTCAACACGGGCTCCAGGGAAATAGAGGATCCCGCGGGGGAGAAGTTCATTGGTCGGTGACATCACGACTCGAGCATCGGAGGCTCGCACCTGAACACGGTCGTCTCGAAACACCTCGAGCGTCGCGTCCCGATCGGCAGGGAAAACAATGTGGAAGTAGGTGAGGAACCCGACCAGCGTGACCAGAAGCGAGGTGAGCGCGGTCCACCCGGTGATGCGGATACGCCGGAGCCGAAGCCTCCGTCTGCGCTCGTGTGGTGTCATGTTCCCCTCATTCTGGTATGGAATACTGGGGTAATCATGAACATTTTCTTGGTCGTCATTTCCTCAGCGATTTTCTTGGCATCGTTTCCGATGTTCACCTACTCGTTTGTTGTCCCTGAGGTATTTGCGCCCTGGCTCTTCGCCGCGGGTGTCCTGACGGCATGTCTGGCTTTTGCTATCCCGATTGTCTTCGCGGGGCGACGCCGCTAGGCGTCAACAGACAGCACGCGGTTCGAGAAGTTCTCGAGGCGTTGCCTCATCCCCACGGCTTTGTGGTGGACGATTCTCTCGGGGTCCGGCTGATCTTCCGACTCTGGGGGAGTGATTCGAATCAGGGTCGAGCAGGCCAGGTCGGCACAGAGGTAGGTCCCCACCGTATTGCCGCGTTTGCCCTCCTCGCCAGCCTTTGGGGCAGTGAAAAGGCTGACCTGGGGAGCGGGTTGGGCGGTGTGACAGAGAACACAGATGGCGCTCTTTCCCGCCGGCATCTGGCTCTCTGCTGAGCGCACCATGAAACCGCGGGGAGAATCTCCCACCCAGAACACGAGGTAACCCTTCGTGTTGTGGTTGACATCTCGCCATCCCAGAAACTCGCGCTCATCCCACAGGGTCTCGTGGAGTCCGGGTATCGACATTGACTCGAGGTCCGCCTCGGTCATATTGATCATGGAGCGACGGATGTCATCAACAGTTACCGGGCGCACCTAGCCATCCTAAACATCGACTCGTCGAGATGCCTGGACATGAGTGTGGGGCCACCAGATAACTGGCAGCCCCACACTGGTGAGTCTAAAAAATGAAGACTAGAGAGGGCGGATGTTCTCCGCCTGGGGGCCCTTCTGGCCCTGGGTTACGTCGAACTCAACGCGCTGGTTCTCCTCCAGTGAGCGGTAACCGCTGGACTGGATGGCGGAGAAGTGGGCGAATACGTCGGCGGTGCCATCATCAGGAGTGATGAAGCCATAACCTTTTTCACCGTTGAACCATTTAACGATTCCGGTTGTCATACGTGTTTCTCTTTTCTGTGGTGCCTTGGTGCGTAGCTTCGACGCTCGAAACTAACGGTCGAAACTACCTCTAACTCTCACTCCCGAAGGAGCGCACCCACCAGAAACTGTCAGGTCACGAGTCGTCGGAAAACAAACGACTCTCATAGCGTAGCGGGAATACCCTGCGGGGACTACCCCCTGCACTCAGGCTTCCCCGGTGTGGCGTGGGTACCCTGGTGCGCATGGCTGCCGACGTTGAGTCCGTCTGGGACTACCCCCGTCCACCCGCCCTTGACCCTTCGAGCGAGCGGGTTGTTGTGAGACATCGAGGTCACGTCCTCGCCGACACTACGTCGGCCATCCGAGTTCTGGAGACTTCTCACCCCCCGACCTACTACATCCCCTTCGCCGATGTGGACTGGAACTTCCTGGAGAGGGTGGAGGGGTCGACCTGGTGTGAGTTCAAAGGTGCTGCCAGCTACGCGGACATCGTGGTGGAGGGCCACCGGATTCCCCGTGCGGCCTGGTGGTACGAAACCCCTACACCCGGTTTCGAAGCGCTGAAAGATTACCTTGCGCTCTACCCCGGCAGAGTGGACGAAGCGACCGTGGACGGAGAGGTTGTCCAGGCCCAACAGGGAGACTTCTACGGTGGGTGGATTACCTCCCGGGTGGTTGGGCCCTTCAAGGGAGCCCCCGGAACGCTCGGCTGGTAGGCACCTGCCAGAATGCTCGTATGACATCGTTGCGTGAACTCTCCGAGTCTGATCTCGAGGGTGTGGTGGAGATCAACAACGCCGGATACCCTGCGGTTCCCCTCGTCACGCTGGAGGAGATTCGCAGTCTGTACGAACTCTCGAGCTACCGAATGGCAGCGCTCAACGACAAGGGAGAGATCGTCGGTTTCGCACTGGCCATGAATCCTGGTGCCGACTATGACAGCGAGAATTATGTCTTTTTCGAGGGTCGGTTTGAGAATCACCTTTACATTGACCGGATCGTGTTTGCCGATTCTGCGCGGGGGCTGGGCTTAGGAACAGCGCTCTACGAGCATCTCTTTGATTTCGCGAGGACCCAAGGGCGCACCGCTGTCACGTGCGAAGTGAACCTCGACCCACCGAATCCTGGCAGCCTTCGGTTCCATCGTCGTTTTGGTTTCGAAGATGTCGACACTCAGGCCACCAAGGGTGGCGCAGTTGTGGTGCAATTACTCCAGGCGCCCCTTGCTTAGGAGACTTTTGTGCAGCTAGCGGACAGAGCACCCAGTGTGTCTATTGTCATTCCCGCATTCAACGAGGAAGACACCATTCGCGCGTGCGTGACGGCAGCGGTCGGACAGACTGTGCCTGCCGATGAAATCATCATCGTGGATAACAAGTCCACGGATCAGACACCCGTCATCTTGAAAGAGTTGCAGGACGAGTTTCCTGACGCGCCCATCATTGTTTTGCAGCAAAACGAGGCGCAAGGGATTACGCCAGCCCGCAACATGGGCTTTGACGCTGTTACGTCGGACATCATCGGACGCATCGATTCAGATTCCGTTCTCGAACCCAACTGGGTGGAAGAGACCAAGAAAGTCTTTCTTGATGAGAATGTTCACGCCGCTACCGGCCCTGTCATTTACTACGACATGCCACTGCGTCGCTATATGGCGAGGGCTGATGACACAGCACGGCGAGCCATTTCCAAACTCGTCAAGCAGTACCACTTCCTCTTTGGCACCAACATGGCGTTGCGCAGAACCTCCTGGGAAGCAGTCCGTGACGAAATCTGTCTCGATGCGGACCGTGAGATGCACGAAGACATTGACCTCTCCGTCCACCTTTTTGATGAAGGCTTCACTATTGTGTATGCGCCCAGCATGGTGGCGGGGATGTCGAGTCGCCGAGCAGACGATTCCCCCAGTGATTTCTTGACCTATGTTCGACGTTTTGACAACACGTATAACCACCATGGCCTGCGCCAAGCCGTGCTGCGCATTCCCCAGTGGGCATACCTCGGTATCTACCCGGTGGCGAAGAGTTTGCGCTGGAGCATGAAGCTGCGCGATTCCCTCAAGCGCTAGACTCTTCCCCGTACACGGGAGTCCCGAAGGGGACTGAGAGGAAACCGCGAGGTTTCGACCGTCGAACCTGATCTGGGTCATGCCAGCGAAGGGAGGACATCTCGCTCCCGTGCCCTACCCAACAACAGTTGATGAAAGGCACGAAATGAATACTGCAGCTAACCGTTTTGCGTGGCGACCACGAGACATTGTTCTCGCCAGTGTCGTCGGTGTGGTGGCCGGAGGGCTATTTGTCCTCTGGAACATCGCTAATGTTCCACTCCTCGAGCCACTCGGAGCGCTTTTGCCCGGTTTCCAGGCCCTTGGCCATGGAGTGTGGCTCATGGGAGGTCTGCTCACCGCACTCGTGGTGAGAAAGCCTGGAGCCGCCCTCTATGGGGAGATTCTCGCCTCCACTGTGTCCGCACTCGTGGGAAACCAGTGGGGCGTCATCACTCTGGTTTATGGCGCGGTGCAGGGCCTTGGTGCTGAACTGATCTTTGCGCTCTTCGCCTACCGGGCGTGGGGCTGGATTGCAGCTCTCGTCGCCGGTGCTGGCTCTGGAGTCGCGATGGCAGCTCTTGACCTCACCCTCTACTACGCGGGTGCGGGAACCAGCTTCATGACGATCTATGCGATCTCCTCTGTTGCTTCTGGAGCATTTCTGGCGGGCCTCGGCAGTTGGGCTATCACCCGAGGGCTTGTGAAAGCGGGTGCGCTACGTCAGTAGTGGCCGGCGTGGGTGCTGCCCGGGTAGAGGTCTCGACGCTGTCGTGGACCTTCCCCGGGCAGCACCAGCCTGCCCTGCACGACATCGATCTTGTTATTAATCCGGGGGAGAGAGTTCTGCTTCACGGACCCTCTGGTTCCGGGAAATCCACGCTCGCGGGCCTTCTTGCAGGCGTAATGAGAGACCCCGATGATGGCACCGGCCGGGGCGTCATTACTGTGTCGGGGGGCACTGCCCGAGGATTGGTACTGCAGCAGCCCGAGAATCAAACCGTCATGGCGCGGGTCCATGACGACGTTGCCTTTGGCTTAGAGAACTCGTTAGTTGCGCCCTCAGACATGCAATCCCGCATCGAGCAAGCTCTGGCTGATGTGGGACTTGAGCTGGATCCTGATCACCCCACCCGCGAGCTTTCCGGAGGCCAACGGCAGCGTTTAGCCCTCGCGGGAGCGCTAGCGATGGAGCCGGGGCTTCTCATCCTGGATGAGCCCACGAGCTCCCTCGACCCTGACGGGGTCACTGCTGTTCTTGCTGCGATTGAGCGGGTGCTTTCAGCGCGAGATATCACCCTCGTGGTCATTGACCACGACCCTTCTCGCTGGTGGGGACTGGTGGACCGGGTGATCATGATGGAGGACGGACATCTCGTCCGTGATGCGCTCGTGACTGGTCAAGCGCGCTCCGTTGCACAGCTGGAAGCCTCAGAGCCTGCCGTGCTGGGTGACGAGGTCGTGGTCGCTGACAATCTTGTGGTGTCACGCGATGGCACCAGCGGCCTGGCGGGCCCCTTCAGCGTGTCGGTGAGGGCCGGTGAAATTCTTGCTCTTCGCGGACCCAACGGGTCAGGGAAAACCACGCTTGCGATGACGCTCGCTGGCCTTCTGCCCCCACTCCAGGGGAGTGTGTCGGTTGCGGGGAGCAATCCTCATCAGCTTGGCTCCCGAGAGCTTTCGTCCCTGGTGGGGGTTGTGCCCCAAAACCCGGCTCATAGTTTGCTTCGCTCGAGCGTCAGGGCCGAGCTTGGTGTGGCCGGCGCCGAAAAGGTTGCCCGCCAGTGGGGCTTGAGCCACGTTCTTGATCATCACCCGTTGTCTCTCAGCGGCGGGCAGCAACGTCGTCTGGCGCTCGCTCTGGCAATGCAGGCCGGTCAGAAACTGCTCGTGCTGGACGAGCCCAGTCAATCGCTGGATAGTGCTGGGATGAGCGAGCTCGTCGGGTATCTCCGAGAAGCCACTGAGGGGGGCATGGCTGTGGTGATGGCGACCCACGATGACGCGCTGGTCGAGGCGGTAGGGGCCGCGGTCATCACACTGGATGCCTCACCGCCACGTCCCGTGGAGCCTGTTGAGATGGGCCCGCTGGCACGAGCGAACCCGCTAGCACTATTTGCCGGAGCCCTCGCACCGGCCGTGGCATTGCTCTCCACTATCGATGTAGTGTCTGCGAGCGTGGCGCTCGGTCTCATGCTGGCCTGCCTGCCCCTCATTGCGCGGGGCGTGCCACGTCTGGCCATCAGGATGCTTCCGGTCGGACTGGCCTCAGTGTTATCTGCCGTGACCATTGCGCTCTATGGCCAAAGCTCTGGCGAGCTATTTTTTCAGTGGGGACTTGTGGTGGTGTCAGAAGGGTCACTCTCCCTGGCTCTTGCGACTGCCCTTCGGATTCTGGCGATTGGTGGCCCGGCCGTCATTCTGTTTTCCCAGGTAGATGCCACTCGCTTTGCGGACTCGCTGAGCCAGCAGTTGCGACTACCCGAAAACTTTGTGGTGGGAGGTTTGGCAGGTCTTCGTCTGCTGGAGGTGGTGGCAGGAGATCGCGAAGTCCGAGGGTGGATGATGAGAGCACGGGGCATGGGGGACGCAGGTCTGTCCAGACGTGTGGTCAGCACGGCGTTCACCATTTTTGTCTTAGCGATCAGGCGCTCACACACCTTGGCGATGGCGATGGAAGCCCGAGCTTTTGGGCTGCATCGCAAGAGAACCCATTACCGAACCTCAGTGTTCCCGCCCAAGGATTACCTCTGGCTTGCAGGAGGAGTGGCCATCGGCGCACTCTCGCTCACTGCGGCATTACTGACGGGGAGTTTCAATGCTGTCCTCGGGTAATGCATCAGTAACGCTCATCGATGGGCGCTCGGGGGCGGGAAAATCAGTTTTTGCCACGAACCTGGCGGAGCAACACGGCGCTGTGGTGGTCAGTATTGATGACGTGTATCCCGGGTGGGATGGGCTGGATGCCGGGAGCTGGCATATCCACTGGCACCTCGTGACACCTTTTCTGGCAGGCCTTGCCGGTCGCTACCGACCGTGGTTGTGGGAGGAGGGTCGACGAGGGGACTGGGTCGAGATTCCACCAGGGAAACCCCTCATCGTGGAGGGGTGCGGAGCGATTCGTCGTGAATCACCGCTGGAATCGACAACGCGCATCTGGATCGAAACAGACGACGAAATCCGCAGGAAACGCGCGCTGGAGCGCGATGGAGAGATGTATGCCCCGCACTGGACCAGGTGGGCGCTCCAGGAAGAGAGATTCCTCGAGCGTCATCACTCGCGAGATATCGCGAGTGAGATTAAGTCTTTGGGGTGAGTAACGGGGCTTGAACCCGCGACCTCCTGGACCACAACCAGGCGCTCTACCAACTGAGCTATACCCACCATGAGCGACTCTTGCGAGTCGAGCCCCACAAGTGTATTACAGGCGAGACGCCCATGCTTCAGCGATGCTTTCGCTGATGGCTTTCAACTCTTTGGTCTCGGGTCCTGGTTGGTCCACGAATACGGCGCTGCGGTAGTAGGCGAGCTCACGAATGGACTCCAGGATGTCGGCGAGCGCCCGGTGCCCGCCGTTCTTGTCGGGGGACTGGTAATAGGCCTTCGGGAACCACTGCTTGGAGAGCTCCTTGATGGTGGAGACATCAATGTTTCGATAGTGCAGGTATTCGTGAACGTCTGGCATGTACTTCTGCAAGAACATCCGGTCAGTGCCAATGGTGTTTCCTGCGAGGGGAGCGCTCTGAGCGTCCGGGACGAAACGTTGGATGTACTCGAGAACCTGCGTCTGCGCTTCTGGGAGGCTGAGGCCCCCCTCGAGCTCGTCCAGTAGGCCACTGGAGGCGTGCATTTCGCGGACAAAATCGCCCATCTGGTCAACAGCTGCTGCTGACGGCTTGATGACAACCTGGAAACCCTCATCCACGGGGGTGAGGTCGTAATCGGTGATGACCACGGCGACCTCGACAAGTTCATCGACAGCGGGATCAAGGCCCGTCATTTCACAATCCACCCAGACCAGGAGGGAATTCGATGCGCTTGCCACCCGGGGAGTCTATCGGGCGAGCGATGCGCGGGTGAGGCCCACCACATACGCGGTAGAGAAACCGAAACCCACGAGCGCATAGACAACGCTGAACCAGGTGAAGGGCACGGGTATGAGGAGCGTGGTGACGCCCAAGCCTCCCGCAGCCAGCATCATGACCACTGACGCCGCCTGGACTCCCCTGTCACTGGCCGTGAATGACACGACGGCCATGTTGCCGGTGAGAGCGATCAAGGTCACTCCGATCATGACCATGGACCAGACCAGTGGCGCGCTGGTATCCAGGCCCAAAAGCTCCAGGAAGAAACCGGGAGCAAGGATCAGTGCAACCGCGCTCAGGCCGAAAACCGTGGCGCCAGCGCGCAAGGTGTAGCGAAGAAACGTCATTGCAGGATTCTACGCGAGGGGCGAACGGAGCTTTGGGGGAGGTTTCATCTCACCTAGATTGGGAAGTCCTGGACTTAGGGAGTTCCTAGACAACCATCAGGCGATTGCAAGATGGCTAATGCCAGACTGAAAGCCCGGAGCCTCAAGGGTTCCGCCAGAGGAGATACGTAGAGCGTGAAAACACGAACCAAAGTCATGATCGGTGTCGTTGCGGCACTGGCAGTGGTGGGAGCAGGAGCCGGCATCGCCGTCTCAGCCTCTGCACCAGAACAGGCAACTGTCCTCACCGAGAGCGCCCAAGTCCGAGACGTGGATGTCACCGTGGCAGCGTCGGGAACCGTTGACCCTGCACTTGAGTTGGGACTTCAGTTCCCCGGTGCCGCTACAGCCCAGCTCGCCACCCTTGAGGTTGAGGTGGGAGATGTCGTTGCCGAAGGTGATGTTCTCGCAACACTAAAGACTGAGGCTCTCGAAGCTGCTGTTGCTAGCGCCCGATCGGGCGTCGCGAGCGCACGAACTGCTGAGTTGCAGGCTCTGCAAGCCCTGGAAACAGCCGAACAGGCTGTCGTCGCGGCGCGCCTCAACTATGAAAACATTTATGACGAATATCCCTCCACTATCGCTGACCAACCCAACCAGCACATCGCGCTCGAGAACGCTCAGGCTCAGCAAGCCTCCGCTGCCGCGCAACTGACCGCCGCGCAACAGCAAGTGGCAGCTGCAGGCCCCGCGAAGATCTCTGCGTCGGCACAGTTGACCTCTGCGCTTGCCAACCTCGAGAACGCAACGATGACGGCACCGCGTGCCGGAACAATTGTCGCCATCGCCTCTGAGGTGGGTGAGCCGATTGGGACCACGAGTGTGGGTACTAGCGGCACCAGCGGATTCATCATCTTGGCGGGCCTGAATGAGTTTGTTGTCACCGCTGACTTTGCCGAATCCGATGTAGTCGGTATTGCACCAGGTCAAAAGGTGAGCCTCGAGTTCGATGCTCTACCGGATGAGCCTCGGGAGGGTGAAGTCACGCACGTAGCACCGTTTGGTGCCGTAGACCCCTCAGGTGCATCTCTGACCACCTATGAGGTCACGGTGAGTGTTCCTAACGCCCCAGCAGGATTGCGCGCAGGAATGACCGCGCAGGCGAGTATCACCACCGAGGAGCGCCTCGGAGTGGTGGCAGCCCCGGTCACCGCACTGGTGCCCACTGACGACGGTTTTGTGGTGCGAGTCCAGGCTGAAGACGGAACAATCTCCAACGTTCCTGTTGAGGTAGGAATACGCGGTGGCTATTGGGTAGAGATTGTCTCGGGTCTCTCTGAGGGTGACCGAGTCGTGACCGGTTCCGACGGGGAGCTCCCCGCCACGGACACCGGTTTTGGTGGCGGGCGGCCCGAGGGCGCTGAAGAGAACCCTGATCTGAATTGAGCGACTACGTCGTCGAGCTTTCTGACGTCCGTCGGGAATACCAAACAGGTGAAGTGCCCACGGTGGCACTCGCAGGTGTGAGCCTGAAAGTTCAGCGGGGCGAATTTGTCGCCATCGTGGGACCTTCGGGGTCCGGTAAGTCGACACTGATGAACCTGATCGGCTGTCTGGATCGTCCTACGGCAGGAACAGTTAAAATCTCGGGCAAAGACATCTCGAGTTTGGATGACAACGAGCTGACCGCCTTGCGCTCACGAGCGATTGGTTTCGTGTTTCAACAGTTCCAACTGTTACCCCTGACCTCGGCGGTAGAAAACGTCGCAGCACCCCTGCTCTACCAGGGCCTTCGCCCCAGAGAAGCTCACAAGCGCGCTGCTGCCATGCTGACTCGCTTGGGACTTGGCGAGCGACTTGACTTTGACCGTGGGCGCCTTTCCGGTGGTCAGCAACAGCGTGTGGCCATCTCGCGCGCTTTGGTGACAAACCCGGACCTCGTTCTCGCAGATGAACCCACGGGAGCGCTCGACACCTCCTCAGGGGCCGCGGTCATGGAAGTTTTCAAAGAAATGAATGCTGAAGGCCGCACGATTGTCCTAATTACCCACGATTTGGAAGTTGCGGCGGCTGCGAAACGACGCATCTACATTCGCGATGGTCTTATTGAGCGCGATGAAGCAGACGTGATGGCGGGGACACAGTGAATCTCTGGTTGACGTTCCGTTTGTCCCTGAGCCGAATTGTGGCAGCAAAGGTTCGCTCGGGCCTCACGATGCTCGGCATCATCATCGGTGTCAGCGCTGTGGTGGCGCTCACCGCTGTCGGTCAGGGCGCAGAGCAAGGAATTGACAGCTCATTAGCATCGCTTGGGGCGAACCAAATTACGGTCTCTGCGTCGACTCCCACCGGCTTGGAAGAGAAAGATGCAGCGGCTATCGCCGACATCGAGGGTGTTCTCAAAACCAGCACAGAAGTTCGCACCCAGGGGACCATCGCCTATGGCAGCGAATCCATCCGCGCAAGCATTATTGGTGTTTCCCCGACGTATGAAGATCTCGGAAACCCTGATGTTGCCGTGGGATCTTTTCTCCCGACGGCACCCGGTTTGCAAAATTCACGGACGATCGTCGTGTCTGCGAGAGGCGCTGACCAGCTGGGGTTCACGACTGATTCCATTGGAGATAGCGTCCGGGTGAACGGCCTAGCTTTCACCGTCGTTGGCGTCCTCGATGACGCGGATGGCTTTGGTTCCGGTGCCAATGTGTACATTACTCAGGAAGCAGCGCGAAGCCTTTTCTCCAAATCGCCCTACCTCTCCGTTATTCGTGTCCAGGCGGAGTCTGAGGAAGCAGTCTCCCCGGTGGAGTATCGGGTGGAGAGTTTCCTGCGTTACTCCAAGGATGTTCGGGATGACGACGATGCGACCTTCTCCATCTTCAACCAGGCAGCGCTTCAGGACACCATTCGCACGGTGACGGGAACACTCGGGATTCTGATTACCGGAATTGCTGGAATCTCACTCGTCGTCGGTGGAATCGGAATTATGAACATCATGTTGGTGTCGGTGCGTGAGCGAACCCGTGAGATTGGTGTCCGCCGGGCCATTGGAGCCAGGCAGTCACAGATTTTGACCCAATTCCTGATGGAGGCGGTGGTTCTCTCGACACTGGGTGGGCTCATCGGTCTGACGATTGGCCAGTTGGCGTCGTATGGCTTCTCCATACTCGGAGGGTGGGAGTTCTTTATTGACCCGACCACCGTGTTTGTCGCTCTGGGCTTCAGTGCCCTTGTCGGAGTCGTGTTTGGGGTGTGGCCAGCACGGACTGCAGCGAAGCTACAGCCTGTGGATGCCCTGCGATTCGAATAGGGAGACTGGGTCGTTAACGTCCCTGTGACATTGCCTTGCTACTGTCGCCAACATGTTAGAAAGTGCGTTTAGTCAGATAGCACTCATTCTTCTTGTTGCCGCCGTGGTCGGGTTTCTCGCCAATCTTCTGCGGCAACCCCTGATTGTTGCGTACATCTTCGTAGGGATTTTGTTGGGTCCCGCTTTTCTGGGCTTGGTTTCCGCGGGTGAAGAGATTGAACTGCTTGCGAAATTTGGCATAGCTATTTTGCTGTTCTTGGTCGGCCTCAAGCTCGACATCAGTCTGATTCGCTCCACCGGGCTTGTCGCCCTGACGACCGGTGTCGCCCAGGTGTTCATCACCATGGGAATTGGGTTCCTCATCGTGTTGGCGTGGGGATTTGAGTGGATTCCTGCCCTGTATATTGCGCTGGCTCTTGCGTTCTCCTCGACCATTATCATCATCAAGGTGCTTTCAGATAAGCGTGAGCTAGACCAGTTGCACGGTCAGATTGCGGTGGGAGTTCTGATCGTGCAGGACATCCTCGTCATCGTGGCCATGGTGGTCATCGCCTCACTGGGCTCCGCCGATGGCGCCCTCGAGCCGACGTCGTTGTGGGTCACGCTGGTGGGCAGCGTTGTTTTCCTCGGTGTGGTGGCTCTTCTTGCCCGCTATGCGATTCCTCGCCTTCTCTCTGTCTTGGTGAGAAGCCAAGAGCTCACCCTGCTCTTTGGAGTCGGGTGGGCGATGTCCCTGGCAGGAGCTAGTCAGATTCTGGGATTGTCGATGGAGATTGGTGCCTTTGTTGCGGGAGTAGCGCTCGCCTCGACTCCGTACCGTGAGAGCTTGAGTGCTCGAATGGTGAGCCTTCGCGACATCATGATTCTGTTTTTCTTCATCGAGTTGGGAACGTCGCTCAGCTTTGAGGATGCGGGATCGCAGATTCTTTTTGCCGTAATCCTGTCGGTCTTTGTTCTGGTGCTGAAGCCCCTCATTGTGATGGTCATCATGGGGGCGCTCGGATACCGGAGTCAGGTGTCGTTCAAGGCCGGTTTTGCACTCGCGCAGATCAGCGAGTTCTCGCTGATTCTTATCGCTTTGGGATATTCGCTCGGTCAGGTCGATGGAGAGATTTTGAGCTTGGTGACCCTGGTAGCCATCATTACGATCACCCTTTCCACGTACTTCATCCTCTATTCCGACAGGCTCTACGCGTTGGCAGCGCCTATCTTGCGTCGTTTCGATCGCGTGGATTCTCATGATGAGGACCGCGAGGGTTCCCAAGCGCACCCGTTCGACGCCATCG
>Ga0181554_1001048_pt1 | contig 26929 bp, 28 predicted proteins | sample 011ome_16_FD_145602 | JGI IMG/M metagenome (GOLD analysis project Ga0181554, IMG submission 145602) | Coastal salt marsh microbial communities from the Groves Creek Marsh, Skidaway Island, Georgia - 011503CT metaG (spades assembly) | ecosystem: Environmental > Aquatic > Marine > Intertidal zone... | reverse complement strand
TCTCGCGGCATCCATGGTGTGGCTGGCCTGAAGGGTAGCAACACCATCGCACAAGCAGATCTGATTGATGACACGCCCTAGTGCAGCGGTCATTTGTAGCTACTGATTACATAGCACCCTCCCCAAAAACCTCGGCAGTCACCGCGCAGAGGCCTGGGCCGAGTCTGCCGAGGCTCCAGAGGCCATTCACGCACCAAAATGGCAAAAGGTGCTAGTGCAGCGGTCTTTTATAGCTATTGATTGCATAGCAAAACCGCACCGCAAAACCCGCGGCGCCGTTGCCCGGTGCCGCAGGCAGGTTCCGGTGAAGCCTTGGGCTTCATTCAGGCATCAAAGTGCCCAAAGGTGCTAGTCCAGCGGTCTTTTGTAGCTACTTATTCAATAGCAAATCCACGCCAGTCAGCCTGGGGCGTGCGCCGTGCGCAGCCCGCCTCAGGGCAGGTCCTTGTTCACCTCGGGCTGCGCGGCATCGCGCGGCCCCACGGTGCCCAGCCGGGCCTTGAGCGACTGGGGCTGGCCGGTCAGCATGGCCGCGTAGTTGGTGGTGTTGGCCAGCACCTTCTTCACGTAGTCGCGGGTTTCGGCAAAGGGCACGTTCTCGGCCCAGATGGCGGCCTCCAGCACGGGGCCGTTGCGCCAGGTGCGCGGGCGGCCGGGGCCGGCGTTGTACGCGGCGGCAGCCATGGGCATGGAGCCGGCAAAGTCGTCCAGCGCCAGCTTGAGGTAGGCCGTGCCGATGGTGATGTTGGTCTCGCGGTCGTTGATCTGGTCGGGCGTGAAGTTGGCCAGGCCGATCTTCCTGGCCGTCCAGCGGGCCGTGGCGGGCATGACCTGCATCAGGCCCGAGGCGCCCACATGCGAGCGGGCGTCCATGATGAAACGGCTTTCCTGGCGGATCAGGCCGTACACATAGGCCGGGTCCAGCCCGATGCCCTGCGCACGCTCGACCACGCTGCGCCGGAACGGCGTGGGAAACCGCTGGGTCACGTCGATGAAGCCCTTGGTGCGCTCGCTGGTGTTGATGCAGCGGTCCCACACCTCGCGCTGGCAGGCCAGGTCGGCGGCGGCCAGCAGTTCGCGGTCGGGCATGCCGCCGCTCTGGTGCAGGTTGGTGGTGTAGTTCCACTCGCGCACGCCGTCGGGGCGCAGCCCCAGGGCGATGGCATACAGCGCGCGGTTGAGCCCGGCGTTGGCGCGGGCTGCGGCTTTTTCGTCGGCCGTGAGCGGCGCGGGCGCGGGCGGGGTGGTGATGCGCTGGCCCAGCTCTTCCAGGGCGAGCTGTTCATAAAAACCCTGCGTCCCGGCAATGGCCTCCAGCATCTGCCGCGCTTCGGCGCGGTCGGCCTCGCCCGGCTTGCCGGCCAGCAGCGCGCGCGCCTTCCAGTAGGCCCAGGTGGGCTCCAGCCGTGCGCGGGGGCTCATGGCGTCGATGGCCTTGCCCACCGTCTTCCACTGGCCGGCGCGCAGGGCTGCGCGCACCTTCCAGCCCAGCAGGTCGTCGTTCAGGTCACTGTCGCGCGACACGTTGGCAAAGTAGCCCATGGCATCGGGCGAGAGCTTTTGTGCGGCGTTCTTGCCAATCACGCCCCAGACCCAGTTGCGCTCCTCGGGGGACAGGTGCACGGCCCATTTGCTGTCGAGCTGCTGGACGGCGGCGTCGGCGTCGGTGTCGGCCAGGCGGATGAGGGCCAGCGCCACCAGCTCCTGCCGCGCACTGCCGCGCGCCGTGGCCCGCGCCTGCAGGTATTTGGTGGGCGCGCCCAGTGCGTCCTTGAGCTGGGGCAGCGACTCGGGCGAGACGATCTCGACCGCCGCGCGCACCGCCCGGGGGCGGTTGGCCTCGGCCGCCATGCGCGCCTTGCGCCAGATGTCCAGCGGCGCCAGCAGCTTGTAGCTGTAGAGCTCGCCCGCGGCATGGGTGCAGCCGTCATCGGCATCACGCTGGGCGTACCAGTTGCTGCGCACATCCTCGGCCACGGTGGCGGGCGCGGTGCCCTTGATCTGTTCGATCAGCAGCGCATAGCAGCGCACTTCCCGGTCGTCGGACATGCGGAAAAGCGGGTGCTGCTCGGCAAAGCGGGGCCAGTCCCGGCGCTGGCCCAGCAGCAGCAGCCAGTCGTTGCGCAGGCGGTCTTCCTGGTAGGTCCCGGCATAGCGCTGCAGGAAGCCCTGGATCTCCTGCTGGGATGCTTCGGCGAGGCGCGCCCGCAGCTCCCAGTAAGCTGCCCAGGGCTCCAGGGCGTGGCCCCGTGCGGCAGGCAGGAGCTGTTCGAGCTTCTTGCGGTCGCCCTTGCGGAACGCCTGGTGCATCTCCAGCAAGGTGTCGTCGCCCCGGTTTTGCGCCATGACAAGAGGCGCGGCAGCAGCCAGTACCGTGGCTGCAACAAGGGGTGTCAAAATCGCTCTGAGCAAATGCATGGGGGAATTATCTGATGGACAAAGCAGCCCTTCGGCGCGCGTTGGTAGAAGAACGCTTGAACCTGCCCGACCGCCTACAGCGGTCCGACCTGTTACAGCAGGTCATGCGCATCTGGCTCATCAACCGGCCAGACACCGTGATTGGCGCCTACTGGCCGATCAAGGGCGAGTTCGACCCCCTGCCCGCCCTGCACCGCTGGAAGGAAGACGGCGAGCTGCTGGAGGAGCCCCAGCGCCGCCGCATCGGCCTGCCAGTGGTCAACAAGCTGCACAAGACGCTGACGTTTCACGCCTGGTACCCCGGCTGCCCCATGGAGGAAGATGCCTATGGCATTCCCAAGCCCAAGGACACCGAGGTCATCGTGCCCACACTGCTGTTCGTGCCCTGCGTGGGCTACGCGGCCGGCGGCTACCGGCTGGGCTACGGCGGCGGTTTTTACGACCGCACCCTGGCCACGCTGCAGCCCAAGCCGTTCACGGTGGGGCTGGGCTTCACGCACGGCTACCTGGACGAGTTCGAGCCCGGCGAACACGACCTGCCGCTTGACGCGATCCTGAACGACAACGGCGTGGTCTGGCCTTTTTGAGGCTGCACCCGCCGTGGCACTGCACGGTGGGTGATGCGCAGCGCGCATCAATCGGCCCGCGCATTGGCATCGCTCACGCCGGGGGTTGCCGCTAGCATGGCGGCTCCATCGCTCTGACTGACAGGTGCCACACCATGCCCAAGCTCTACATCGGCAACAAGAACTACTCCTCCTGGTCCATGCGCCCCTGGGTGCTGCTGCGCCAGGCTGGCATCGAATTCGATGAAGTGCGCGTGCGCTTCGACAGCTTTGACGCAGGCTCCGAATTCAAGCGCGCGATCGGCGCCGTCAACCCCACCGGCAAGGTGCCCGTGCTGGTGGACGGAGACCTGGTGGTGTGGGACACGCTGGCCATTGCCGAATACATCGCCGAGACCTGGCCCGACAAGCAGCTGTGGCCTGCAGACCGCAAGGCACGCGCCCGCGCCCGCAGCATCTGCGCCGAGATGCACAGCGGCTTCACGGCCCTGCGCAGCCACTGCCCCATGAACATCGAGGCCCACCTGCCCGACACGGGCGCCCTGATCTGGCGCGACAAGTCGGGCGTGCGCGCCGATGTGCAGCGCCTGGTCGACATGTGGAGCGCACTGCTGCAAGAGCACGGCGGCCCCATGCTGTTTGGCCAGTTCACCGTGGCCGACGCGTACTTTGCGCCGGTGTGCATGCGCCTGGCCACGTACGCCCTGCCGCTGCCAGCGCACATCGCGGCCTACGTGGACCGCGTGCGCGCGTTGCCCGGTGTGAAGGCGTGGATGGACGACGCGCTGGCCGAAAAGGATTTTCTGGACTTTGAAGAGCCTTACCGGCTGAGCGCCGGGGGCTGACGGCAGCACAGGGTGGCCAGCGGACGGCTGGCTGCGCTCGCGCGCGCGTCTTCGGTCTCCGGTCTTCGGTCTTCGTCGTCGTCACCCCATCGCGTCGGAATCACCCGTGACGCTGTGCACGGCCTTGACCAGCCCCTTGCCACTGAACGGCTTGACCAGGTAGGCATTGGCACCGGCCGCTATCGCAGCCTTGCGGTCTGCAAGCTGCGAGCGGGCCGTGAGCATGATGACCGCGGCATGGCGCGTGCGCGGGTCCGCCTTGATGAGGCGGCAGACGTCCACCCCGTTGAGCGCGCCAGGCATGGTCACATCCAGCAGCACGATGTCGGGCCGCAGCGCCTGCGCGGCGTCCCAGCCGGCGCCGCCGTTATCGGCCTCGTGCAGAGCCAGGGGCTGGTCCTCCAGCGTGAGCCTTATGAGCTGCCGGATGTCTGCCTGGTCTTCAATGATGAGGACGGTTCTCAAGATGGGGGCGGCCAGCAGGGTCGGTGTACGGGGATCGGATCTCACAGGGGGGCGGGTGGTTCCCGTAGGCAGTGACCCACGCGGCGCCGCTGCAGGGGAGCCGCGTGCCTTCCACGGGCCAGCCGCTATGGGGCCGCAGCGCCGTCGGGTTCCTGCAGCCGGTAGATCACGTCGATCAGCTGCACGGCGCTGAACGGTTTTGCCATGTACACGTCAGCACCCTGGGCCAAGCCGGCGTCCTTGTCTTCCGACAGGGCGCGGGCCGAGATCATCACCACCTTGGTGTGCTTGAGCGAAGGTTCGGCCTTGATCAGGCGGCAGACCTCCAGCCCATTGAGCTTGCCGGGCAGCATCACGTCCAGCAGGACGATGTCGGGGCGCATTTCCATCGCGATGGCCCAGCCTGCGTCGCCCGTTTCGGCCTCGCGAATTTCCGAGACATCGAACTCCAGCGTCATGCGCAGGAGCTTTCGGTTGTCGAGTTGATCTTCCACGATCAGGATACGGGTCATAAAGGGCTCGTCAATTCACGTAACTGGGGCATTTTCTCTTCAGCACTACCGCCACACTTGCCAGTAGACCACCGACATGCCGGCTCCGCCCCGACGAGCATCAAGTCCGGCTCAGTCTGGCTCAAAATGCCCTAGCACTTGCGCATGGCTGCGCCGAAGTTGCACTGCATCGATCTGCGAAAGCGACTGCTCCCCCGATGCCAGACGGAACAGACGCATGGAATTGCTCACGCTCTGGACCTGACCATAAACCGATTGTGCAGCCGCCGCCAGCTCTTCGACCATGGCTGCATTTTGTTGCGTGATCGAATCCATGTGCGCGACCGCCTCATTGATCTGGGCCACGCCCACTTTCTGCTCGGATGCGGTAGCGCTGATTTCGTCAAGAATGCGGCTCACCTCGGTGATGGAGGACACGGCTTCCTGCATGCGCCGGCGGGCTTCGTGCGCGCTTGTTACGCCAGATGCGACCTGCGAGCCCGACTCATCGATGAGCCCCGCGATGTCTTTGGCCGCGCTGGCGCTGCGCTGGGCCAGCGCCCGCACCTCCGACGCCACCACCGCAAAGCCCCGGCCCTGTTCCCCGGCGCGCGCGGCCTCCACAGCAGCGTTCAGGGCCAGGATATTGGTCTGGAAGGCAATACCTTCGATGAGCTGGATGATGTCCTCGATGCGTCGCGACGAGCCAGCAATGCCTTCCATGGTCTGCGCCACCTTTTGCACGACTTCGTCACTGCGCCGCGCGACGTCGGACGCCGAATGCGCCCGATGGGCGCCCGCCTCTGCGGCGGTCGCGCTGTTCTGGATGGTGCTGTTGATCTCTTCCATCGATGCCGCCGTCTGCTCCAGACTGCTGGCCTGGGATTCCGTGCGCGAGGACAGATCGTTATTGCCCGACGCGATCTCCTGCACCGTGGTGTCCAGCTGGCTCACCTCCTCTCGCACATCGTGCACCACCGTCCGCAGGTTCACGCTCACCTGGTTGAGCGCCTGCTGCAGCTGCCCTGCAAGATCGGTAGCGCCCGTCTGGACGGGGTGCGACAGGTCGCCAGATGCCAGGCGGTTGGCGTCCTTGATGAGTTGATGGAGGGGTGCGATGACGAGCCTCCGCGAGAACCAGCTGCTGAGCACCAGCGCGGCAGCAGCCGCCATCAGGGTAACGCTCCAGTGCGCCCGCAGCAGCTCGGGCGCCACCGCGCACGCCAGGGCCGCAGCCTGCACCAGCGTCAGTTTGACGGCGGTGGTGGGCCTGCGCACCCGGTCTATCCACCCGCCTGCGCCCTTGCGCACCACGGCACCGCGATGAAGCACATGCCTTGAACGCCCGGTCCTCGCGTCTTCACGCATGGAGGCATAGAGCTTTTCCGCCTGCGCCACAGAATCCCGCCCCGGCACGGTGCGCACCGACAGAAAGCCTGTGATCGTCTCTCCGTCGAACATCGGCGTGGCGTTGGCCCGCACCCAGTAATGGTCACCGTCCTTGCGGCGGTTCTTGACCAGCCCCGTCCAGGGCAGGCCCGCCTGTATGGTTGCCCACATGTCGCGAAAGGCCTCGGGCGGCATGTCAGGGTGGCGCACCATGTTGTGCGCTTGGCCCAGCAGTTCCTCCCGCTGGAACCCGCTCACATGCACAAAGGCACTGTTGCAGTAGGTGATCCGGCCTTTGGCGTCGGTGACAGACACCAGGGTTTCATTGGGCGGAAACGCATACTCGCGCTGGGTGACGGGCAGATTGGTTCGCATGGCTCAGGGCTCCTGTGGGGAAGTCATTGGCATTGGCATCACGGCGCTGGCACCACACACTGCCGCAGGCAGCCAGCGTGCGGTGATGTCGTCGGCAGACATGGGCTTGCCGACGTAGTAGCCCTGCGCCTGGTCGCATTGCAGGCCGCCCAGGATCTGCAGCTGCTGCGCGGTTTCAACGCCCTCGGCCACCGTCTGCATGTGCAGCGCCTTGGCCATGCTGATGACCGCATTCACGATGGCCAGGCTATCCTCGTTCTCGATCATGTCGCGTACGAATGACATGTCGACCTTGACCTTGGACACCGGAAACGACCGCAGCCGTGCCAGCGATGAATACCCCGTGCCGAAGTCGTCAATCGACAGCGAGAATCCGGCCCGCGTCAGGCGCAGGGCCACGTTGCGTGCCTTGTCCGGGTCCTGCATCAGGGCCGATTCGGTGATCTCGAACTCGATCCATTGCGGCTGCACGCCGCAGCGCAGCACGGTGCGCAGCGCCCGCTGCGGGAAATCCTCGTCGGCAATCTGCGAAGGCGCCACATTGACCGCGATAGGAGGCATGGGCGAGACACCGAGCGCCTGCCATTGCGCCAGCAGCGCGCAGGCCTCGGTCAGCGCCCAGTCGCCCAGCTGCGAGATGAGGCCGCGGCTTTCGGCGATGGGAATGAACTCCGCCGGGCTCACGGCCCCCAGTTCAGCATCCACCCAGCGCGTGAGCGCCTCCAGCCCCACCAGGGCACCCGTGCCGATGTCCACCTTGGGCTGGTAGTGCAGCTTCAGATGGGACTGTGTGATGGCGTGCCCCAGCTTGTTGCCGATGCTGGTGCGGCGATGGATCTCTTCGCGCATCTCGCCCGTGTAGAGCAGCCATCCGCCGCCGTTTGCCTTGGCGGCATACATGGCGATGTCCGCGTTCTGCAGCAACAGGTCGATGGTGTCCTTGCGCGACGCATGCAATGCAATGCCGATGCTGGCGCCCACATCCAGCGACAGGTGTCCGACCCGGATGGGCCCGGCGATAACACTGTGCAGCCGCTCGGCAAATGCCGTCACGGACTCGCCCCCATCGAGCAGATGCACGCACATGAACTCATCCCCGCCCATGCGGGCAGCGGCGTCGTGCTCCCCCAGCACCGCCTCGCAACGTCGGGCGACCTCCACGAGCACATGGTCGCCCACCGTGTGGCCCTGCGAATCGTTGATGTCCTTGAAGCGGTCCAGGTCCATGAACATCATCACGGCGCGCTGGCCTCGCTGGTGCGCGCGCTCCAGCGCATTCTTGGCGAGCACGACGCCGTGGGCCCGGTTCGGCAGCCGCGTCAGCGTGTCAAAGAACGCCAGTTGCTCCATGGCACGCTCGGAAGCCTTGCGCTCGGTGATGTCCAGCACCGTTCCATAGGCGTGTACGGGGTTGCCCCCCTCGTCACGCACGATCCTGCCCCGCGCTTCAACCCAGATGGTGCCGCCGGTCCGCTGCACGCGGAATTCGGCATGCTGCGGCCCGCCGCGCGAAGCGGCTTCCCAGCGCGTCACCACCCGCTCGAAGTCGGCAGGGTGAATGCGCGCAAGGATCTTCTCAAAGGTTGCGGTATCGCCGCGCACACCCATGATGCGGGAGGCCTGCGGCGTGAGGGTCATGGAGCCGTCAAAAAACGTCTGCCAAGTGCCGATGCGCGCCACCGACTGGGCATCCAGCAGATCGCGCAGCAGCTTGGTCTGCTCGCGCAGGTCTTCAAATACGAACAGCAGGCGCACCCCGTCACCGGGCAGCTGTGAGGGAAGGGAATGCACCGTCACGTTCACCTGCACCGCCAGGGGGCTGTGCACGGGCCACAGATCGATGGATTCCTTGATCTTGTTGCCCTTGAGCGCACGGCGGGCCAGCTTTTCCAGGACCTTGATGTTCAGCAGCGTGTGCAGCAGGGAGCCGCGCACGCTGTCGGGCGCAAAGCCGAAGAGCTTCTCGAACGCCTGATTGGCAAAGACGACCTTCAGGTCGTCGGTCGTGACGAGGGTGCCGTACGGCAGGTGCGCAAAGGCAGCGCCATAGTCGCGCAGGTCGGCAATGAGATCGTCGCGGTGGGCAATGTAGGCGTCGATGGCCACGCCGATGTCCAGGAAAACCACCTTGATGAGCGCCTGGAAGGCGGCAACAAACGCCGGCTGGTGGTCCCCCACGGCATCGGCTACCAGAGGCAGGAGGCCTGCCAGATACTGGCTGTACGCGCCCAGGTACCAGCTCGGCGCAAGCCCCACGCGCGCATGGGCCAGCCCGACCTTGCTGCGATCGTCCAGATACGCAGCGTCGTACTTTCCCGCTGTGAGCTGGCTGAAGTAGACCGCCTGGGTCGCCTTGAGGCGGGCGAGCATGTCGTCGCTCTTGATCAGTGCCCGGGTCTCGCTGAACGAAAGCAGATGCTCGTAGAGGGAGTCCACAAAAGCCGGCATTCCACCGCCCAGCACGCTGTGCAGCCTGCGCAGGGCAGCCTCGTCTTCGGCAGTCAGGGAGAGAAAGGCTTTTCGGCGCTCGAATTCGCGGACGGAATCAGGATTTTTCATGACGGGGCGGTGGTTGGTGTACGCGAAGAGAGGTGCAGCCCGGCAAATTCCGCAATTTGAAATGATCTAAATACCAAGAAAATCGGTAACCAACATCATTCCTTCACGACATACTACCAATGATACCGTTTGTAATTGATGCAAATAACCCTATCAACGCCCAAATACAGATAGCTGCAAACTTCGTTGCCCGTCCACCCACCGGACTAGATGCACCGCTGAGAGCCCGGGGTTGACGTGACGCCACCCGCCCCCCCGCCACGGCAGGACGCCCGATCAGCCCCGTGCCGAAAGCGCCGCATGAACGACCTCGATCAGCCGTGTGGTACTGAACGGCTTGACCAGAAAATCATCTGCGCCTGCGTCCAACCCCTCCTGGCGATCACTGGCATGGACCCGGGCCCCGCTCACAATGATCACCCGCGCTCCGGCTGTAAGGGGGTCGGCCTTGATGAGGCGGCAGACATCGAACCCATTGAGAGCCCCCGGCATCAGCACATCCAGAAGGACGATGTCAGGCCTCAGTGCGCGCGCGAGCGTCCATCCCGCCTCGCCAGTTTCCGCTTCGTGGAACGTAAAGGGCCCGTCTTCCAGTGCCAGCCGGAAAAGCTGCCTCACTCCGCAGTGGTCTTCGACGATCAATATTTTTTTCATTTTTTCCGCATTGGCATCTACCAAGGCCGAAGACATTGCCTGAAGGAAATATGCAAGCGTTGGCAATTTTATCACATTGCCAACATCACTGGCCCCATGAGGCCACGGGCAGCACGCAGACGCACGCGGGACCCGGCTGCGATCAGCGCCGCAGCCGCACCATCGGCAGGCCCACAGGCCCGCCGCAAAGGCAGGGAGGGCTTTGCGCCCCGGCGTGTCAAACGACGGTGAGCGGCACCGTGAGGCGGTATCCCACACCGCGCACCGAGCTGATCGCCCCGGTGCGGGCACCCGCCCGCTGCAGCTTCTGGCGCAGCCGCACGATGCGCACCTCCAGGGCAGCCTGCGAGTAGGTCTGCGGGTCTTCGTCCAGCAGGCCCATGATCTGCGCGTACTCCAGGCGGCCCGACTGCGCGCTGCACAGACCGACCAGCATGATCACTTCGCTTTCGGACAGCGGGACCTCGCCCGCCGGCCCGGTCAGCAGACGCGAAGCCGGCGCGAGGCGCCACGGGGTCTGTGGGTCTGCCGGCGCCCCGGCCTGGGCGCTGTGGCGAAGCCGCCTCCCCAGCGACTCCACCGCCGCCAGCAGTTCGGCGGGGTCCACCGGCTTGGGCAGATAGATGTCCGCACCGCTGCTGTAGCCCGCCAGCCGGTCCCCCAGCAGCGTGCGCGCCGTCACCATGATGATTCCCACCAGCGGCTGCGCTGCGCGCAAACGCCGGGCCAGGCTGAGGCCGTCTTCGCCGGGCAGGTTCAGGTCCACCACGAAAAGGTCGGGCTGCGGGGTGAGCTGCACGTCGGCCAGGTCTTCGGCGCACACCAGCCCGCTCGCCCAGTGCCCATGGCGCACCAGCATGGCCACCGTGGCCTGCCGCAGGTTGTCGTTGTCTTCGATGACGATGACGTTCATGCGTGTTGCGCGCCAGGCGCCCCCGTTCGTGCGCTGTTCAGCGGCAGCCAGCAGACAAACACCACCTCGGTGTCGGTGGGTTCGTAGTCGATGCGCCCGCCCAGAAGCCGGGCCAGGCTGTCCACCAGGAACAGCCCCAGCCCTGCGCCCGACTGGCGCTGCGCATGCGGAGCGCGGTAGTACTTCTGAAAAACGCTCCTGCGATCAGGCCAGCCCGCATGCCCGGGAAGGTTGGCAACCCGGATGGCGCAACCCGGCTCGGTCTCGCACGCCTGCCCGGCCAGCTCCACGCGCACCCGCGAACCCGGCGCGCCGTACTTGGCAGCGTTGTCGATGATGATCCGCACCATCTGCTCGTCGCTGTGCACCACCGCTGCCGTGGCAGACCCGGTGATATCCACGCGGTCGGTCCAGCGGCCCGACTGCACGGCGTGCACCACCAGCTCCGCCACCTCGCACTTCTCGCGCCGGGGCACCATGCGGCCGTCATTGAGCTGGCCCGACTGCACGCACCGCTCGATGACGTCGTTCATGTCGCGCACCGCACTGGCAATGGCGTTGGCCGGCTGGCCTGGCAGGCTGGCCGCCACCATGCGCACCGTGGCCAGGGGGGTCTTCAGTTCATGGGCCAGCATGGTGAACAGGCGCTCATGCTCCTCGCGCAGCGTGCGTTCGGTGGCGGCCTGCTGCTGTGCTACGTTGGCCAGGCGCGCCAGTTCGCGGTTGGCCGCCACCAGTTGCTGATTGGCCGCTGCCAGCTGCGCATGGGCGTCACGCAGTGCGTTTTCGTACCGCTTGCGCACGTTGATGTCGCGCGTCATGCCCAGCAGTTCGATAAAGCTGCCGTCGCTGGCCAGCACCGGAAAAGCCCGCACCTCGGTCCAGATGGTCGATCCGTCCTTGCAGTAATACTCCTGCTCGTCCAGGTACACGGGCGGGGTGCGCCCTGCCGCAATCGCCTGCAGCATGTCGCCAAAGTAGGCCATGGCGCTGGCCTGCGACGCAGGCGTGATGATCTCTTCCATCGGCTGGCGCATCGCCTCTTCCTGCGTGAAGCCGCGCACCCGGTACACCGCCGGGCTGACATAGGTGATCGACCCATCGGCAGCCATGGTCCAGACGACGTCGTTGGCATGGTCTGCCAGCAGCCGGTGGCGAATACCACTGACCCGCAGGTCCTCTGCGACCTTTCTGCGCTGGGTGATGTCGCGGGCGAGTCCATAGGCTTCCAGACGACCGGTGTCGGGGTTGCGCTGGTAGTGGCTGATCAGCTCGGCGTAGACCGTGGATCCGTCTTTGTGCAAGAGCTGCAGTTCGTCCAGGAAACGGTGGTTCTCGGCGATGCCGCCACAGCGAAGCGCCCGGGCGCGCTCGGCCGTCTGCGCGTAGAACCACTGCAAGGCCCCACCGCCCTTGTCCGGGGCCTCAGACTCGGCCATGGCCTCCTGCGGAGAAATGCCGCGCAGCTCAGCGATCGAGGGGCTGATGTACATCAGCTGGGACGACTCGGCGTCCACCACCCACAGCACATCCTTCAGGCTCTCGACCAGCCGCCTGTAATTCACCGCAACGGCGACCGCGTGCGCCTGTGCCTGCTTCTCGTGCATGTCGCTGACCCTTCATGAAACATCCTGCCCGTGTCCGCGCGGCAGGCGCCCGCAGATGTTACCGGGTGTGACAAGACCACTGGGAGCCGAAAAGCGGGTCGAACACGACATGCGCGCGCCGCAGTGCCCGCCAGACCCCCGCCCCGGGGCCACTACCGGAACTGCTTGCGCAAAAACGGCTTGTGCCGCGCGATGTGGGCCATCTGCGCCGGGGCAATGGTGCCGCCCAGGTCTTCGCCGTCGCCGTTGAGCACGTTGTTGGCACAGGCCAGCGCGCGGGCCACCACGTCTTCGTCGCTCACGCCCTGCTGGGCGGCCAGGTCCAGGGCCACGCGCTTCATGGCGCGCTGCGACAGCATCCACATCGCGCCGAAGGCATCCCAGGCGGCGGCGGCTTCCTTGAAACGGTCGTGCTCGGCCAGGATCTCGGTCAGTGGCTTGGCCAGAATCTCCTGCAGTTCATCCAGCCTGGCCTGCATGGCCTCCATGCGCGCCTCGCGCTGCAGCGCCTCGGCCGCGGCGTTGGCAGCGGCATCGGGCGCAGCGGGTATGGGCAGGCTGCCGTCAGGGTTGGGCTGCGCAATGGTGAGGGAAGTGAGGGACGGTGGAAGGGCCATGGTGGCCACAGGATAACTGCCACGCGGCGCTCGCATACCGGGCGCACTCCAAGGCCCCGCGCGCTGGTTCTACACTGCGCCCCATGCAAATCTACATGGTGGGCGGCGCTGTCCGCGACAAGCTGCTGGGCCGCCCCGTGAACGACCACGACTGGGTGGTGGTGGGCGCCACGCCCGGGCAGATGCTGGAGCTGGGCTACCTGCCGGTGGGGCGCGACTTTCCGGTGTTCTTGCACCCCGACACGCGCGAGGAATATGCACTGGCCCGCACCGAGCGCAAGAGCGGCCAGGGCTACCGGGGCTTTGTGGTGCAAAGCTCGCCCGATGTCACGCTGGAACAGGATCTCTCGCGGCGCGACCTTACTATTAATTCAATAGCACAAAAACCAGACGCGACAGGCACCTTTGGCATTTTTGACCCCTATTGCGGCGTGCGGGACCTGAAAGACCGCGTCTTGCGCCATGTGACCGATGCTTTTCGCGAAGACCCGGTGCGCATCCTGCGGGTGGCCCGCTTTGCGGCGCGCTTTACCGACTTCACGGTGGCGCCGGAGACCATGGGTCTCATGCGCGAGATGGTCGAGCATGGCGAGGCAGACCACCTGGTGGCAGAGCGTGTGTGGCAGGAACTGGCCCGCGGGCTGATGGAGGCAAAGCCCTCGCGCATGTTCGAGGTGCTGCGCGAGTGCGGCGCGCTCCAGGTGCTGCTGCCCGAGGTGGACCGCCTGTGGGGCGTGCCCCAGCGCGCCGAATACCACCCCGAGGTGGACACCGGCGTGCACCTGATGATGGTGCTGGACATGGCCGCCCGGCTGCAGGCGCCGCTGGTGGTGCGCTTTGCCTGCCTGGCGCACGACCTGGGCAAGGGCACCACGCCCGCCCATGTGCTGCCACGCCACATCGGGCACGAGGAGCGCAGCGCGCGCTTGCTCAAGGCCGTGGCCGAACGCCTGCGCGTGCCGCTGGATTGCCGCGAAACCGCCGACGTGGTGGCACGCGAGCACGGCAACATCCACCGCAGCGGGGATCTTTCAGCCGCGGCACTCGTGCGGCTGCTGGAGCGCTGCGACGCCATTCGCAAGCCCGAGCGGTTTGCCGACATCCTGCTGGCGTGCGAATGCGATGCGCGCGGCCGGCTGGGGTTTGAAGAAGCCGCCTACCCGCAGCGCCCCCGCCTGCTGGCGGCGCTGGGCGCCGTGCAGGCCGTGGTCACGCGCGACATTGCGGCCGACGCCGCTGCCCGCGGCATGAGCGGCCCGCAGGTGGGCACGCTGATCCACCAGGCGCGGGTTGCGGCTGTGGGGCAGTGGCTGCAGGGCGCTGCGGCGGACTGAACGACAGGCATCAGCAGGCCGCAGTGGATGACTGGCGCGCGAGGCTTGAGCCCGCTGCGGTCAGAAGGCGTAGGTGACGGCCAGCACGCCGTTCACGCCCGCCCGGTCCCGCACGATGGGGCTGTTGGCCGCATCGCCCTGCAGGCGGCTGAACGACAGCCCTGCCGTGGCCGATGCGCGCGGCGAGATCGCATAGGTGGCCGACACCGACACGCGCACATCGCGCACCCCGGCACTCGCCTGGTACAGGCCCAGGCCACTGCGGGCAGACTGGGCAGCATCCACGCCAAAGTACGACTGCGTGTATTCCGCGTTGGCCCAGGTGGCGGCCACACCTGCGCCCACGCGCCATGCGGGGGACAGCGGCGCCGTCACGCCAGCGCCCACGTCGATCAGCAGGCCGTCGCGCCCCTGGCCCGAGCCGTAGCGCAGGGATGAGGTCACAAAGGTGTTGGCTGTGGGCTGCAGGTTGTAGAACGCGCCCAGCTCCGCGCGCGCATCCACATCACCCAGGCCGCGCAGCACCGGAGACCGGCTTTCGTCACGCCCGAAGTCTGCTGTCATGCGCAGGCCGTACTGCACGCCCGCCTGGCGCGAGAAGTTGTAGCCAATGCCGTTGGTGGTACCGGCAAACCAGCCGTTGGCCCAGCGGTAGTCGATGGCCGGGTAGGCCCGCGTGCGGCGCTCGTCAGACCCCATGTATTCATGGCCCGCCACCACGGCCAGCCCCACGGTGCCGCCATTGCGGTCAGGCACCGCACCGTACAGGCGCACGGCGTCAAACGCCTGGGCGCGGGCGCCGAAGGACAGCGCTGCGCCCAGCGCGGTGACAGTCATCAGGGCTGCGATGCGGAGCATGGGCGGGGAAACTGCAGACACGGATGGACGCATGGCCGACTCCTGAACGAATGGGTTACAAAGTGACCTCATAGTATGTTTTAAAGACGTTCTCGTCAAAACCCGCCACCCTGGCAGGGGCAAAACCTGGACATCCGGGCTGAAGACAAAGCCCGCCGGGGCCATACCATCGCCGTCCGCACGCAGACGCCCATGGCCTGCTCTCCAGCCTCCAGTTTGTCCTCGAACCGCCATGCACATACGCACCGCCGCCCTCGCTGACGCCGACACCATCGCGCTGCTGTTCGATGCCTACCGCCAGTTCTACGGGCAACCGCCCGCCCTGGCCGGCGCGCGAACGTTCATCACCGAGCGCCTCACGCGCGGGGAATCCGTCGTCCTGCTGGCCGTGGATGACGCGGGCGTTGCAGCCGGCTTTTGCCAGCTGTACCCCACGTTCTGCTCGGTCGAGGCAGCACCCATCTACACGCTGTACGACCTGTTCGTGGCCCCGGAAGCGCGCCGCACGGGCGCCGGGCGGAGCATGCTGGAGGCAGCACACGCCACAGCACGGGCCCACGGCAAGGTGCGCATGGACCTGACGACCGCACACACCAACACCGCCGCACAGGCGCTGTACGAATCGCTGGGCTGGGTGCATGACACGGTGTTTCGCGCCTACAGCAAGCGGGTAGACGCCTGAACGAGCCAAACTGCCCGCGCTACCAGCGCAGCAGCCGCGGCCCCAGCACGGCGCCCAGCAGGGTGGGCAGCGCCATGCCCGCCAGGTACCACACCGCCAGGAAGGGCGCTGCCATCTCGGGGCAATGCAGGGCATACACCAAGGCGCCCAGCGCGCCCGACAGCAGGCCCGCAGCGGCCCCCGCCAGCGCCGGGCGCGTGGGCGCGGCACCCCGCAGTGCCCAGAACGACCCCGCCAACGCAGGGATCGACAGGAAGGCGATGTTGAACGGGCAGGTGCGCCAGGTACTGCCCAGCACCAGCCCCAGCCGGTCGTCGGGCGCGGCCTGCGCCAGCACAGCCAGCGCCAGGGCCCACAGCACGAGCGGCGGCACGGCCAGCGCCACGGCGGTGCGACCTACCGCACGCCCGGGGCGGGCCAGCCGGCGCACCACGGCCACACCCCCGACTGCCAGGGCGGCTGCAAACAGCAGCTTGCCCCAGAACATGGCCAGCCCCATGGTCTGTGCAAGGCCGGGCCGCAATCCGTAGAAGGCCATCATCAGCACGGCGGCACCGCACACGCCCGCCAGGGCCGCCAGCGCAAAGCGCTGCTCGACCGCGCGCCCATTCACCACCTGGGGATGCGCGGCCAGTGCCTCAATCAAATCATCGGTCTTCATCACAGTCCCCTGATCTTGGCGGCCAGGGCCTTGAGCCCCCGGTGCACGCCGATTTTGACGGCCGACTCCGACAGCCCCGTGAGGCGCGCGGTCTCGACCACCGACAGACCTTCCAGCTTCACATGCACGATGGGCAGGCGCTGGCGGTCGGGCAGCGTCTGCAGCAGCTGGGCCAGGTCGCGCCGCGCCTCGGCGGCTTCGCTGTCGCTGCTCGAAAACAGCTCGGCCGCGTCGTCCAGCGAATCGTTGCGGGCATCCCGCACCGCGTGGGAGCGCAGCCAGTCGACCAGCTTGTAGCGCGCAATGGCGTGCACCCACGCCGTCACCGGCATGTCGCGCTGGTACGTGTGGCGCTGGTTGTGCACGGCCAGCAGCGTCTCCTGCACCAGGTCTTCCACCGCGTGGGGCCACTGCGCCAGCCGGCGGCGCAAAAAAGCGCGCAGGTGTGCGCTCAGCTCCTTCAGAAATCGCTGGTAGGCGGCGGCATCGGCTTCCAGCGCCTGCAGCAGCAGCCCGCGCAGCCGTTCTTCAATCTCCATGGCATCTCCCTGCAAGGTATTCGTGCAAGGCCCTGCGGCGGTTACAGCGCGGGCAAAAAATAAATGCAGCCACTTTTTTCAGGCTGGTGTAACCGCCAGGCAGCGGGTGGCGAACTACCTGGCAGACCGGACAGCGGCGCCCCCCGGCACGGCAGACCGGTCTGGCCATCAACGGCCACGCACCTTAACCCAACGCGACCTTACAGACTGGAGATTCAAATGACCACCAAGCACCACATTGCCCTGGGCGCCCTGGCACTCGCCGCCCTCGCATCCAGCACCGCAGCCCTGGCGCAAAGCATGCCCGCCGATGGCGCCAAGCCAGCCATGGAGAAATGTTATGGCGTCTCCATGGCCGGCAAGAACGATTGCGCTGCCGGCCCCGGCACCACCTGCGCGGGCACCTCCAAGATGGACTACCAGGGCAACGCCTGGAAGTACGTGCCTGCAGGCACCTGCGCGTCGATCAAGACGCCCAAGGGCATGGGTTCGCTCGCGCCCGTCAAGGCCTGACGCACGGCGCACGCGCATGGCCCCCACCACGCCACAGACACCCCGCCTGACCGCAGGGCTGGGGCTCAAGCCCCAGCACTATGCCGACGCGCTGCACTGCCGTGCGCCCGGCCTGTGGTGGGAGGTGCACCCCGAGAACTACATGGCCGACGGCGGCCCGCGCATGGCCTGGCTGCAGGCGATACGGGCACAGCACCCGGTGGCACTGCACGGGGTATCGCTGTCGCTGGCGGCGGATGCGCCCCCGGACGAAAGCCACCTGGCGCGGCTCGCAGCGCTGGTGCAGCGCATCGAGCCCATGCTGGTGTCGGAACATCTGGCCTGGTCTGCCTGGCGCGGCCAGTATTGGCCTGACCTGCTGCCGTTTCCGCGCAGCACGGCGGCGCTGCACCGCATTGCCGGCAACATCGCCCGCACGCAGGATGTGCTGGGGCGGCCGATTGCCATCGAGAACCCCACGCACTACCTGCACCTGGACGGCCACGAGTGGGCCGAACCCGAATTTCTGGCCGAGCTGGTGCGCCGCACCGGCTGCGCGCTGCTGCTGGACGTGAACAACGTCCACGTGAGCGCCAACAACCTGGGCACCAGCGCCGAAGCCTATCTGGACGCGTTTCCCCTGCACGCCGTGGCCGAGATCCACCTGGCGGGCCACCATGCCGACCCGGTGCATGGCAACGCCTTGCTGATCGACAGCCACGATGCCCCGGTGGCCCCCGCCGTGTGGGCGCTGTACGCCCGCGTGATTGCGCGCACCGGCCCGCTGCCGACGCTCATCGAGCGCGATGACCAGTTGCCCGGCTTTGACGAACTGCTGGCCGAACGCAACCAGGCCCACGGCATGCTGACCGCTGCACATGCCGCGCACGCAGCGCAGACCGCGAAGACCGCTTGCGGAGCGCCGGTGGAGGAAGCCCCGTGCTGCTGAGCGATTTCCAGGACGGCTTTTCGCAGGCGCTGGCAGGCACAGCCCCTGCCGCTGCCCCCTGGCTGGCAGCCCTGCAAGCACAGCCGGGTTTCGCCGTTTACCGCAACACGTCGGCCAAAGGCTGCATCGATGCGCTGCAGGCCAGCTACCCCACCGTGTGCCAGCTGGTGGGCGAAGAATGGTTTCGCGCCGCTGCCGCCGTCTTTGCCCATGCACAGCCGCCGCAGAATGGCCGGCTGATGGGCTACGGCGCTGGCTTTGCCGACTTCCTGGCGGGCTTTGCACCGGCCGCCGAACTGCCTTATCTGCCCGCCGTGGCACACCTGGACCGCTGCTGGACCGAGTGCCACCTGGCCGCCGACGCCGCCGCGTTGCAGCCGCACTGGCTGGCCCGCCAGCCGCCCGAGGCATTGGCGCAATTGCCGCTGCCGCCCCACCCTGCCGCCCGCTGGGCCTGGTGCGACGGGCACCCGGCCTACGCCCTGTGGCAGCACCACCGCGATGGCCTGCCCTTGCCCGAACCACTGGAGTGGCAAGGCGACGGCGGCCTGCTGACGCGGCCCGACGCCGCCGTGACGTGGCACGGCATTGACCGCGCCGGGGTCGCATTTATGGATGCGTGTGCGCAGGGCTTGCCCCTGGGCCCTGCTGCGGCGCACGCCCTGGCTGCCGACCCTGCCGTTGACCTGACCGGCCTGCTGCGCAAGCTGCTGGACGCGGGTGCGCTGGTGTCCGGCGCTTCATCCCCTCCGCCCCTTTCTTCCCCTTATTCGCTTTCTTCCCGCACTGATTTTCAGGAGAGCCCATGACACCCACTACGGTCCACCCCGATGCCCCGGTTGCAGCCACCGGCCTGCGCGCCCCGCTGGCAGCCCTGGCCGATGCTGCCGCCTGGCTTACGCCCCACAGCCTGCTGGCGCTGGTCCACCGCATCGCCGTGGCGGCCATCTTCTGGCTGTCGGCCCGCACCAAGGTCGATGGCTGGGCCATTTCAGACAGTGCCTACCTGCTGTTCCGCGAGGAATACAAGCTGCCGCTGCTGCCCCCCGAGCTGGCGGCCCAGATGGCCACGGTGGCCGAGCATGTGTTCCCGATCCTGCTGGTGCTGGGGCTGTTCACGCGGTTGTCGGCTGTGGCATTGCTGGGCATGACGCTGGTCATCCAGCTCTTTGTGTACCCCGATGCCTGGCCCACCCATCTGTCGTGGGCGGGGCTGATGCTCTACCTGGCCGGGCGCGGTGCAGGCCGCGTGTCGCTGGACCACGCGCTGGGGTTTCGCTAAGACCCGTCAGCGCGGCATGGCGGTGCGCACCCAGCGCACGATGTCTGCCGCTGGCAGCGCGCCCGAGATGCGCGAGACCTCGCGCCCCTGGTGGAACAGGATCATGGTCGGAATGCTGCGGATGCCGTAGCGCCCCGCGATCTCCGGCTCGGCTTCGGTGTTGAGCTTGGCCAGCCGCACGGCGGGCTCCAGTTCGCGCGCGGCCTGTGCGTAGGCGGGGGCCATCTGGCGGCAGGGCCCGCACCACGGCGCCCAGAAGTCCACCAGTACCGGCAGGTGGTTGCGCCCGACGTGGCGGTCGAACGCATCGCCCGCCAGCTCCAGCGGCGCGCCGGTAAAAAGCGGCTGGTGGCACTTGCCGCAGTCGGGTGCGTTGACCCTGTCTGCGCTTTGCACGCGGTTGGTGGTGTGGCAGTGCGGGCAGACGATGTGAAGGGATTCGGACATGCGCGTGGGTCTCGGAAAGAAGTGACAGGCTGTATGCAAAGGGTGCGGCTGGATCGGGTGATTTCAAGGGCGTGGCGCGGTGCAAACCCGACACGCCAGGTCTACACAAAGTTACGCGGGAATAGTCCCTGAAACGGCCCGCAGTGGCTTTCTGGCCCATGCGCTCTGCTAAGGTCCCCGGCCATGCAGCTGCTCCCGATCCTGACCACTGCCCATGCGCTTTTTCTCGACTTTGACGGCACCCTGACCGAACTGGCGCCGCGGCCCGAAGCGGTGCGCATTGCCTCGGGCCTGGTGCCCACGCTGGCGGCCATGCAGGCCCACCTGGGCGGTGCGCTGGCCATCGTCACGGGCCGGCCCGAAGCCGATATCGACGGCTTTCTGGCGCCCCTGCGGCTGCCGCTGGCCAGCGAGCATGGCGCGCAGTACCGCCTGTTTGGCGAGTCCCTCCCCTCCGTGGCCACGCCCGACCTCACGCAGGTGCTGCACGCCGCCCAGGCGCTGGCCGCGCGCCATGCCGGCCTGCTGGTGGAAACCAAGCGCGCCAGCATCGCCCTGCACTACCGGCAGGCGCCCCAGCTGGAAGCGCAATGCCTGCACGCGATGGAGCGCGCCGTGCAGGGCCTGGATGGCCTGGAGCTGCTGCGCGGCAAGTGCGTGCTGGAGGTCAAGCCCCGTGGCGTGCACAAGGGCCAGGCCATCATCGACTTCATGACGCAGCCGCCGTTTGCCGGGCGCATGCCGGTGTTTGTGGGCGACGACGTGACCGACGAGGCGGGCTTTGCGGCCGTGCAGGCCCTGGGCGGCTGGGGCATCAAGGTAGGCGAAGGCGCCACCATGGCCCAGTACCGCTGCATGACACCGGCTGCGTTGCGTGGATGGCTGTCGGCCGCGCGCACCAGCTGGGATCGCGAGCGGTAGGCGGCAGTTCCTGCCCGTGAAGATGGCGGGCCGTGCATCGCACGCTGCTGCAACCGGGATTTTCTGCATGCGGTTTCCGGCCCCGGGCATTCGCGCCCTTGTCCGACACGGCCAATGCGACCCCGGACGCAATGATTTACAGATGAGCCGTCTCGTAGTCATTTCCAACCGCATCGCCGATCCCCGCAAACCAGCAGCGGGGGGCTTGGCAGTCGCATTGGGCGACGCGCTGAGCCAGACAGGGGGCCTGTGGTTTGGCTGGAGCGGCAACATCACCGAAGACGGCACGCCGGGCGAAGGTGACTTGCGCGTGCGCCAGGCCGGCGCCGTGACGCTGGCCACGGTAGACCTCTCGCGCGAAGACCACGACAGCTACTACCTGGGCTACAGCAACAGCGTGCTGTGGCCGGTGTTCCACTATCGGCTGGACCTGGCCGACTTCAACGCCAGCTACATCGCCGGCTATCGCCGCGTGAACCGGATGTATGCCCAGAAGCTGCTGCCGCTGCTGAAGGACGACGACATCATCTGGGTGCACGACTACCACCTGATCCCGCTGGCCGCCGAGCTGCGCGCCATGGGCTGCAAGCAGCGCATCGGCTTCTTCCTGCACATTCCCGTGCCGCCGCCGCTCATCATGGCTGCCATACCCCAGCACGAGTGGCTGATGCGTTCTCTGTTTGCCTACGACCTGGTGGGGCTGCAAAGCGAATGCGACGTGGCGCATTTCACCCGCTACGTGCGCAACGAGGCCAGCGCAGAGGAGCTGGAAGACAGCCGCGTGCGCGCCTTTGGCGCCACGGTGGTGGTGCGGGCTTTCCCCATCGGCATCGACGTGGACGAATTCACCCGCCTGTCGAACGCCCCCGAAGCCGTGGAAACGTGCGAACGCATGCGCGATGAATATTCGCGCCGCCGCCTGCTGATGGGGGTGGACCGGCTCGACTATTCCAAGGGCCTGCCGCACCGTGTGCGCGCCTTCCGCGAACTGCTGGACCGCTACCCTGAGAACCGCAACAGCGCCACGCTGATCATGATCGCGTCGCCCTCGCGCGATGACGTGAACGCCTATTCAGACCTGCGCCAGGAGCTGGAGGGCCTGTGCGGTGCCGTCAACGGCGACTATGGCGAGCTCGACTGGATGCCCGTGCGCTACATCCACCGGATGGTGGCGCGCAAGCGCGTACCGGGCCTGTGCCGGGCCGCGTCGGTGGGGCTGGTGACGCCGCTGCGCGACGGCATGAACCTGGTGGCCAAGGAATACGTGGTGGCGCAAGACCCGGATGACCCCGGCGTACTGGTGTTGTCGCGCTTTGCAGGCGCGGCGGAGCAGCTGAAAGAAGCGCTGCTGGTGAATCCGTACGACACGCAGGGCATGGCCGACAGCATCCAGCAGGCGCTGCAGATGCCGCTGGCCGAGCGGCAGGAACGCCACCAAAAGCTGATGGCGGGCATCCGCGAGCACGATGTGCACTGGTGGCGCCGGGAATTTCTCAGCGCGCTGGAAACTGCCGGAGCCTGAACGGCCGCCCGGTCTGCTCAGGGAACCTCTGCACAACTCCCTGCGGTCTGCGCTGGCACGGCCTCGCGCAGTCCACTGCGTTGCTTTTCTTGCCAATAGCCCGGCTATTGGCTGCAAAAACCGCCTTGTGGCCTATCCCGATCCGCACCAGCGCATCCTCGCGAGGGTTATGCAGAGGCTCCCTCAGCGCTCACAGCAGCTTCATGATCAGGCTCACCAGGAAACTCAGCAGCAAGGTCGAAGCCAGCGGCACATCCCAGTCCCGCCCCAGCCACCGAAAGCGCAGATCGCCCGGCAGCTGGCCAAACCCCAGGCGCCGCAGCAATGGCGAAAGCCAGCTCAGCAGCATGAGCGCCAGAAACATGACGATGAGCCAGCGGAGCATTTTGGAGAGGTGATAAGGGCGGGTCGGCCTGGCCAACAGATCAGAGGCGGTGCGAACGGTCGCCGTGCGCAAAGCCGAGCGGCTCCCACGGCTCGCCAGCACCCAGCGCCAGCACCTTGAACAGCTCGCCCATCTCGTGCTCCATGATCAGTTTGGCCGCGGTGGCACGGTCCGCCTGCGGCAGCTGCTCCATTCTGGGCAGCAAGCCGCAGTTGATGAGGAAATGCGCCTGCGTGGTGTAGCCCAGCACCTGCATGCCCGCGTCCTGCGCGGCCAGGGCCATGGCGGTGAAATTGACGTGGGCGGTGATGTCCTTGAGCCCCACGTTCACCAGCGGATCACCGTCGGCCATGTGGCCCTGGTGGCACATCACGGTGCCCATGTGGCGCTGCGGGTGGTAGTACTCGTCTTCGCCAAAGCCATAGTCCAGCAAAAAGGCCGCGCCGCGCGTGAGCCGGTCGGCCAGCATGCGGATGAACCCTTCGCCCTGGGCGTGGGTTTCGGTCAGGTAGTCCTGCGGGCCTTCGATGTCGATCGGCGGGCGCAGGTGCGTGGGGCGGTCTCCCCAGGCAAAGCTGCCGTCATCGGCCAGCACCACACCGCGTTCGTGCCACACCCCGGCCTGCTGACCGCCGTGGCGCGCCAGCAGTTGCACGGGCATCGCGTCCAGCACCTCGTTGCCCACCACCACGCCGCTGAAGGTTTCGGGGAGCGCATCCACCCACTTCACCTTGTGTGCGTGCGCCACCAGCTTCGCCTGCTGGCGCGCCCGCAGGCTGCCCGACAGATCCACAATGGTGTAGCGCTGCACCTGGTCGCCCAGCGCATCCAGCAGCTGCAGCGCCAGCGCGCCCGAGCCCGCGCCGAACTCCCACACTTCGTCGGTTCCGGTCTGCGCCAGCGCCTGGCCCACCTGCACGGCCAGCGTCTGGCCGAAAAGCGGTGTCAGCTCGGGGGCGGTCACGAAGTCGCTGCCCGAACCCGGCATGGCGCCGAACTTGGTGGAATCGTTGGCGTAGTAGCCCAGCCCCGGGGTGTACAGGGCCAGTTCCATGAAGCGGTCAAAGCCCAGCCAGCCACCCGCGGCGGCAATGGCCTCGCAGATGTGCGCGTGCAGGGCGGTCGTTAAACTCTCAGGTCTTTGGGTCACGGCCCGCATTGTCCCTTACATGTCCACCCCTCCCCTTCACACACGCCCCCGCACGGTGCTGGTCACCGGCGCAGCCAAGCGCCTGGGCCGCCACATTGCACTGGCCCTGGCTGCAGGCGGCTGGCAGGTGGCGGTGCACTACCGATCGTCAGAGCAGGATGCTATCAATACAGTAGCTGAATGTGCTTCACTGACAAGCACCTGCGCCCATTTTGAGGCAGATTTTGACGACGAAGCCGCCGTACGGGCCCTGCTGCCCCGCGTGGTGACGCATTTCGGCAGCGTGGATGCGGTGGTCAACAGCGCCTCGCTGTTCGAGCACGACAGCGTCGACACCTTCGGCTTTGACGCGCTGCAAAAGCACCTGCGCAGCAATACCGGGGCGCCCGTGCTGCTGGCCCATGCACTGCACCAGCACATCGCCGAGCGCGCGGCCCAGGGCGAAACCGATGCCCAGGGCGCCGTGGTGAACCTGCTCGACCAGAAGCTCTGGAACCAGAACCCCGACTTTCTGAGCTACACCCTGTCCAAGGCCGCGCTGGAAGCCGCCGGCACCATGCTGGCCCTGGCGCTGGCCCCGCGCGTGCGCGTGGTGGGCATGGCCCCGGGCCTCACGCTCACCAGCCACATGCTCAGCGATGACAAGTTTGCCCAGCTGCATTCCCTGAGCCCGCTGGGCCGCTCGTCCACCCCCGAAGACGTGGCAGCCACGGTGAAGTTCGCGCTGGAAAACCGGTCGATCACCGGCACCACGCTGCTGGTCGACGGCGGCCAGCACCTGATGAAGTTCGACCGCGATTTTTCGTTGATGTGAGCGCGCGCAACGCACCCGCTCAATCCAGGACCCTTTCCATGACAGACGCTGCAGGCACCCAGATCCTCACGCTCACCGGTTTGCGCTTTGATGCCAACCTGGGCATCCTCGACCACGAGCGCACCGCCCCCCAGCCGATCCAGGTCGACGCCGAGCTGAATCAGGGCCGCCAGCCGCTGCTGCCGCACGACGACGACATCAGCCACGTGCTGGACTACCGCAAGGTACGCCAGATCATCATCGACGAGTGCACGGCCGAGCATGTGAACCTGCTCGAGAGCCTGATCGGCAAGCTCGCCAAGCGCTTGATGCAGCTGCCCGGCGTGCACGGCGTGCGGGTGAAGATTGCCAAGCTCGAAATTTTCGAGGACTGCGAAGTGGCCATTCGCATGGAATGCGGGGAGTGGTGAGTACCCGCCTCTCCCGACAATCCTCCCACTGCCAGAAGGCCGCGATGTTCGCGGCCTTTTTTTTGGTCAGTACCCCGCCTCAGAGGTCAGGAAAAGTGCTTTCTGCAAGGACCACAGCGGCCACGGCATTTCTGGCGCGGAACATGCTCACACCCACGATTGTGCACAATAGTTTTTGTTATGTGCACAATTTGGGTGCGCAGCGGGCCGTCGGCCTTCTGGTGATGCACCGATCTTTCAACGATTCCACACCGGAGTACGCCATGCACATGCCAGCCCCTCGCACCCTTCATCGCCGCGGAGCCTTCACGGCGGCCCTGTCCACCGCCCTTGGCATGGCCCTGGCCCTGAGCGCCAGTGCCGTCAGCGCGCAAGATGCGGCCACCTACCCCGACAAGCCGGTCAAGATCGTGGTGCCTTTTCCGCCCGGCGGCGCCGCCGACATGTTCGCGCGCCTTGTGGGACAGAAACTCTCGGACGCCTGGGCAGGCAAGGCCGTCATCATCGACAACAAACCCGGCGCAGGCGGGGTGATCGGCACCGACGCCGTCGCCAAGTCGCCCGCCGACGGCAGCACCTTCCTCATGGTCACCATTGGCCATGCCGTCAATCCCTTCATGTATGCCAGGCTGCCCTACGACACGCGCGCCGATCTGGTGCCTGTAGGGGTCGTGGCCCAGGTACCCAGCGTGGTGGTGACGGGCCCGGCCCTCAAGGGGAAAACGCTCAAGGACCTGCTGGCAGTGGCGAAGGACAAGCCCGATACGCTGCAATACGCCTCGTCGGGCGTGGGTACGACCAGCCACGTGGGCGCGGCGCTGATCGAATCCATGGCGGGCACGCACATGCTGCACGTGCCTTACAAGGGTGCGGCGCCTGCGCTGCAGGATGTGTTGGCGGACCGCGTCGCGCTGTCGGTGGACATCATCACCTCGTCCATGCCGCTGATCAAAAGCGGCAAGCTCAACGGCGTGGCCATCACCAGCGCCAAGCGCTCACCAAGGCTGCCGGATGTGCCCACCGTCGCAGAAGCGGGTATTGCGGGCTTCGAATTCATGTCCTGGTACATGCTGCTGGCCCCCGCTAAAACGCCCAGCGCCGTCTTGGAAAAGGTGAACGCCGAACTGCGCCACATGACCACCACGCCAGACTTCCGCCAGCGCATCGAAGACACCGGAGGGGAAGTAGCCAGCATGACCCTCAAGGAGTCGAGTGACTACCTCAACGCCGAGTTCGTGCGCTGGGCCAAGGTGGTCAAGGACCGCCACCTCAAGGCCGAGTGAGCCCCCACAGGTGATCCAAGATGAATACAACGCGCGATTTTTCTGGCTACCGCAACCAGCCACCCAGCGTGGCCTGGCCCGGTGCAGCCCATGTGGCTGTGTCCTTTGTCCTGAACTTCGAGGAGGGTGCCGAGTTCTCGGTGGCAGATGGCGATGCCGGCAACGAGTCGGTCTACGAAGTGATTGACCCCCGTGCTGGCTGGGACCCCTGCATCGACAGCCACTTTGAATACGGCACGCGCGCTGCGTGGTGGCGCATTGCCGACACCTTTGACCGCTGGAAAGCCCCGCTGACTTTGAG
>Ga0181554_1001036_pt1 | contig 27029 bp, 19 predicted proteins | sample 011ome_16_FD_145602 | JGI IMG/M metagenome (GOLD analysis project Ga0181554, IMG submission 145602) | Coastal salt marsh microbial communities from the Groves Creek Marsh, Skidaway Island, Georgia - 011503CT metaG (spades assembly) | ecosystem: Environmental > Aquatic > Marine > Intertidal zone... | reverse complement strand
GTAACGCACCAGATCCATGAAGATCTTGAACAGGGTGAACCGGTTCTCGGTGTTTCTGGGTATGCCATGAAACTCAAACAGACCGACGCCGATTTCCTGGATGGTTTTCACCATGCCTTCCAGCGACACCGGCACGCCACGGATGTTGCGGTATATCTCACCCGCCAGCAGGCGGGCTTGTTTTTTTAGGAAAAACGGGGCTTTTCTCTCATATCCTGCGATCGACATGATCCGCCGCAAGGTTCCGATTTTGCTGGAGAGGTCATTCGGCGTGTAGTACAACGCGGCCAACAGGAGAAACTTTTCGGCAATTTCGCGATTGTTTTTAAGGAGATCCTCTCGTGGCGTATCGGCGATGGTGTGCCAGAGTTCCTCGATACCCAGTTTGAGGATGTAGTCGAGGTGATCATCCAGCGTCATCCGCGGTTCGCGGTTAATAAGGATTTGTTTTTTGCGCTTGAAAAAACGGGTCAGGGCTGATTTATCCGAGGCATACCCGAGGGGCAGATGACGGGGACGCGCCACTTCGGCGAGCAGCTCGTTGAATTCCACATACGAAATCACCAGGACCTGATCGCGGTAGTCATTCAGGTAGCGCTCGGTGTCGATACGCATGGAAGACTTGCCCGCGCCACGAATTGCGAAAATTACATAGGGCGTGGGTTTGTCGATGTGCAATAGCACGGAACGCAGCGACGTGTTCTCCACCATGGAGGTCGAGAGGTACGGATCACGGTCAGCATCAAAGATGACGAAAGGATTGTGTTCAAACTGCCAGACCTGCAGCCACTCTTTGATTTCCATGAAGCTCTCGAATGTTTTATTGGGGTCGGGGGCTTTTGAGCGTCTTCGATTTTGAACGTACTGCCGAGGGGTGGTTGTTTTTGCCGGGAATCCACGGGGTCATTACCGGACGGGGCCCAGTTTTGCCGGCGAACTATATCATAGTTGAGTCAGGCAAAAGGGACTCGTCCCGGCTTCTCGCCATCGCTTTCATGATCACCTTCAAGGCTTGTCGGGAGAGCCGTTCGCCGTTAATCTCGAGTGTTTTTGAAAATCCGCAACAATCCGATCTGGCCATGCTAGAACCTGAATTACAAAAAAAACAGAATCCAGCCGAGGCTGGCCTGGCTACGACCGATGATATCCAGCCCAGTTGGAAACCCCTGTTGTGGTTCGGCGGCAGCCTGGTGGCCTTGATTGCCTTATGGGAGGTATTTCTCGAACTAGGCATGAACATTTTTGAATTGCTTTTCGAAGTGCTTGAGCATATCTGGCTGGTGCTCATCGAGGCACCGGAGGAAATGCTCGAAGATGCGCTGGCCGACTGGCTGAAGAATCATTTTCCCCACGAAGCGTATCGCTATTCCGAAATCGCTACGGCCATCGGTCTGACGCCTCTCAAGCTACTACTGCTTTTCTTTGCGGCTCGGTGGGGCTGGCGGCGGGCCAGAGCGCAACTATGGCCAAGAGTCAGGCACTGGTTCCATATCCGGGTTACCGAGGTCAAGCTGGCCTGGGCCGAATTGGCTTGGCCCTACCGGTTTTTGGGCGGGATTCTTGTGCTGGGACTGCTGATCCTGTTGATCTGAACCGTTCCTTCACTGAGCCAAAATCAATTTTTATTCGACACAAGAAGAGGTCACTATGTCCCAGCTCGATAAAGTCAGTGTTGTAAAGAAATCCAACGTCTATTTCGATGGCAAATGCGTCAGTCATACGGTGCTGTTCGATGACGGCACCCGCAAAACCCTGGGGGTCATATTTCCTTCCAGCCTGACATTCAATACGGCTGCACCGGAGGTCATGGAAGTAGTGGCTGGAAGATGCCGCGTTCGTCTCAAGGGTGAATCTGACTGGAAGGAATACGGCGCGGGACAATCGTTCAACGTGCCCGGCGATAGCGCCTTTGATATTGAAACTCTGGAGCTGATGGACTACGTCTGCCATTTCGGCAGCTAACAGGCGCTTGCTGCTCTGGAATGCTCCTCAGCGGCCTGCAGATTTGCCTTTTGTAGATCGTGGTGGGGATCCTGTCCCGGCTTTTTTACCGGCGACTGAATTTTCCTCATGGCCGTTGGCGGAACCGGGCTGCATTTTTTCCTGTTGCCCTCGCCATACGCTCAATCGGGTCAGCGCGTTATTAAGGTCGTTGGGTGACAACTGATTCGCCAGGGTTTCCCGTTGATTCAGCGCGTCCTCCTTGCCCAGGTCGGCGGCAATCGAGAACCAGACATAAGCGTTGATCTTGCTGCCTGGAACACCATCGCCCTTGTCGTAGAGTTCTGCAACGACCATGGCTGCCGCCGGATCGCCCTGTTCGGCGGCTTTCAGAAACCAGCTAGCCGCCTCGGTGTGATTTTCCTTTACGCCGAGACCGTAATAAAGCATCAGAGCCAGCTTGTTTTGTCCCGTCGCATGACCCTGATGTGCTGCCTTTGCATACCATTCGTAGGCGATGCCGTAGTCCTGTTCGACGCCCAGGCCACGCATGTAAAGATTGCCCAGATCCACCTGTGCGTTCGGGTCACCCCGATTGGCCAGTGGCTTGAACTCGGCCAGGGCAGTTTGCCAATGCCCCTTCTCGACAGCCTCCAGCCCCTTCGCTAGATCCGCTTGGGCCAGGGAGTTCATCAGACATAGGGTCAGCAGGGAAGTCAGGCTCGATTTGATCCACATGATTTGCGTTCCAGTGTCAGTGCGATTTTGCCGATATGCAGGCCGCTTTCCATGCGTTGATGAGCCATGGCCACTTTTTCCATGGGAAAGCTCGAATCAATCACCGGTCTGAGTTGCCCGGAGGTAACCCAGGGCCAGACCTTTTCGCAAATCGTTCCGGCCAGTTCAGACTTTTCAGACAAGCTGCGTGGACGGAGGGTAGAGCCTGTCACGGTCAATCTCTTCAACATGATTGGCAGAAGGTTAATCTCGGTTTTTGGCCCGCCTTGCACCGCGATGATAGCCAGGCGGCCCTCCGGCGTCAGAATTTCAAGGTGACGAGAAAGGTAAGGTCCGCCGACGATATCCAGAATTACGTCGACCCCGACGCCGCCAGTCAGCTCCATCACCTGATTCTTGAAGTCGGTTTGCCGATAATGATCGCTTCGGCACCCAAGGCCAGACAGGCATTGAATTTTTCCGGGCTGCCCGTGGTTGCCAGCACCCGAGCGCCATGAAGTTTAGCGAGCATGATCGCCGTGGTGCCAATACCACTGGTCCCCCCGTGGACCAGCAAGGTTTCTCCTGGCTGCAGCTGGCATCGGTCGAACACATTCGACCATACCGTGAACAGGGCTTCCGGAAGGGTAGCGGCTTCGATAAAACTTAAATTTTCAGGCACCGGCAGGCACAAAGGGGCCGCTGCCAGGCAGTATTCAGCATATCCGCCACCCGTCACCAGGGCGCAGACCGCATCCCCCAGCGTAATACCCTGAACCGATTCACCCACCGCAACTACCCGACCGGCGACTTCCAGGCCGGGGATGTCAGAGGCACCCGGTGGTGGCGGGTAGAGTCCGCGTCGCTGCATGATGTCCGGTCGATTGATGCCGGCCGCCGCTACTTCAATCAGAACCTCCCCTGGGCCTGGATAAGGCATGGGGCGATCAACCAGTGTGAGGACGGATGCGTCTCCCGGCGCTTCGATGGCAATTGCTTTCATGATTGAAGGCAGGCTGGCCATCATGACTGAGTCCTCAGGGATATCGATCAGTGGGGTTTGGGATGCAGTATGGTGTTGCGCGGGGGCTGGCGGGTATCTGTCTCGGGATAATCCAGTGTGAAATGCAGGCCGCGACTCTCCTTGCGCAACAGGGCGCAGCGAATGATGAGCTCCGCAACGATAGCCAGGTTGCGCAATTCAAGCAGGTCATTGGTCACGCGGAAGTTCCCGTAATAATCGCTGATTTCCTGCTTTAGCAACTCGACCCGGCGTAATGCCCGTTGCAGACGCTTGTCGGTGCGGACGATGCCGACATAGTCCCACATGAACCGCCGGATCTCCTCCCAGTTGTGTGCCACGACAACCTCCTCATCCGAATCGGTGACCTGCGATTCATCCCACTCGGGCAGCTCGGGCGGAACGGGGCGTTCATCCAGAGTCGACAGAATGCGTTCGGCCGCTTGCCTTGCAAACACGAGACATTCCAGCAGCGAATTGCTGGCCATGCGGTTGGCCCCGTGGAGGCCGGTGCAGGCCGCTTCGCCAATGGCAAGCAGCCCCGGCAGATTCGTGCAGGCCTTGTGATCCGTCAGGATGCCGCCACAGGTGTAGTGGGCTGCCGGCACCACCGGAATCGGATCACGCGTGATGTCGATGCCCAGTTCCAGGCAGCGCGCGTAGATGGTCGGAAAATGTTGCTTGATGAAGTCGGCGGGCCGGTGAGAAATGTCCAGAAAGACACAATCGGCACCCAGGCGCTTCATCTCGTGATCGATGGCGCGCGCCACGATATCTCGGGGCGCCAGTTCTTCGCGCTCGTCGAAGCGCTGCATGAAAGGGGTGCCATCGGGCAGTCTCAGACGGCCGCCCTCGCCGCGCACCGCCTCAGAGATGAGGAAGGAGCGGGCATGCGGGTGGTAAAGACAGGTCGGATGGAACTGGATGAACTCCATATTGGCAACGCTGGCCCCCGCCCGCCAGGCCATCGCAATACCATCCCCGGTAGCAATGTCGGGGTTGCTGGTATAAAGGTAAACCTTGCTGGCGCCACCGGATGCGATGACGGTATAGCGGGATCTGAAGGTTTCCACCTTTTGTGATCTTCCATTCAGAACGTAGGCGCCCACCACCCCCCTAGCGCTGAGACCGAGCTTGCTGCCCGTGATCAAATCGACCGCGTTGTGATACTCGAACAGATGAATGTTGGCGTGTTGGCGTGCACGTTGCTCCAGCGAGGTTTCTACGGCCCGACCAGTGGCGTCGGCAGCATGCACCACCCGCCGGTGGGTATGGCCGCCCTCACGCGTCAGGTGCAGTTGGTGGATGCCCCGGTCGGACTCTACTTCGGTAAAGGGAACCCCCTGATCCAGCAGCCAGTCGATGCAGGCTTTTCCCTGCGAGACCACCAGGCGCACGGTATCCGGGTCGCAAAGCCCGGCCCCGGCATCCAGGGTATCCTGGATGTGCGATTCGATGGAGTCTTCCGCATCCAGGACGGCGGAGATACCGCCCTGGGCATAAAGCGTGTTCGACTCGGACAGGGCCGTTTTCGAAATAACGGCCACCTGCGCGCGATCGGCAAGGCGCAGGGCCAGGCTGAGGCCCGCCGCGCCACTGCCAATGATCAGTACGTCAAACCAGGGTTGAGCCATCGGAAGTCCATCGTTGAAGAGGATTGCCGGTCATCCTACTGTAATGAACTTGAACTGTCAGTTTTGGGGGAAGTGATGAGATCAATCTGTCTGGGGCTAGCCTTGCTCACTGCCGGGACGCCGGGGTTGGCGTTCGAGCGGCTGGGCAAGGTCGTGGCGGTTTTGGACGGTGACACGATCACCTTCCGCGAGACAGGCAAACCGGAAGACAGGGCCACGCTAGACATTCGCTTGAGTCGGATTGATGCACCGGAACGCGGCCAACCCTTTGCTCGGCAGGCCAGGGAGTCATTAGCCGCATTGGTTCACGGCAAGTTTGTGAAGATCGAGGTCATGGGCGAGGACCGGCATGGCCGAGACCTCGGAAAACTCAGAGCGAACGGTGCCGATATCAACCTGGAGCAGATCAAGCGGGGGATGGCCAGGGTGGATGCCAGACAGATCGGTGATTCGGGGTATGAGCAGGCGGAAAGACAGGCACGAGCCGCGCGTCTTGGCCTGTGGTCACAACCGAATCCCCTGTCGCCTTGGGAGTACCGGAACCTTGAAACCCGCTGGCGAGAGTGAATTTCCTGGCTGATTCTGGCGCGGTTCAGTTCAGCAATGCGCCGGGCCGGATGCTGATTATTGATCAACCCGCCTTGAATCCGACAAAAAACCCCGCTATTGCGCTGCCGCCTTGCGTAGACATCACTTTCAAGCGATCCGTGAGCAACGTTCCGGTTTCCTTGAGCGCACCTGCGGCCCTTGAGGCCACATCCAGAACGGCACCATCCTTGACCGAGATGAGATCCCACGACTCCGCCAAAAACAGGACGGCCAACATTGCGCCGCCCACGAAGATGGCAATCTTCGATACCTTCTTGGCAAAGAAGCCCACGGCCACCCCCACCAGGAAGGGCGCGCCTACATTGCCCAACAAGAAATCCGTAGAAAAAATGTCTGTGCTGGGTTCCTGATTGCCGGTGTTGGGGGTCATGCTGATGCCTTCGGAAGTTGAAAAACAGTTACAAGTGTATCAAGGGCTTGGCTTGCCAGAGAACCTGATGATTCCAATATGTCGAGCCATTGGATCCTGGCCCGGTACTCTGTTTCCTTGGATTTCCTCGGGACTCTTGCGCAAGCTGGAGTTGGGTGAGGCTCGGAACTGGTATAAGCTGATCCCCGTCAGTATCGGGCGAGTGGCTACCGCTCCCCGGCGTACCCAAACAAGGCGTGGAATTATTGTGATCAAGTTCAGCATCCTGGCGTTATTGGTGAGCCTATTGAATGGTTGTGTCGGCTACGTGCCGGGGGGCGGTGGCTTCATGGGCTATGGCATGGGCGGCTTTGGAGGCGGCGGTATGGGCACCCAATATGGCACGGGTGGAATGGATTTCGGCACCCAGATGGGCGGCTGGAATGACGGCTATGGCAATGACTGGGGTCACAGCACCCAAAATGCCAACGCCCCGTTGGATAACGATCCGCACGCTACCATGAGCTACCATAATCCCGATTTCATCAATGATCGCGGCTATAGCTATTACCATCCCGCCAGCGACACCGGCGGCAAATGACCGTTTTCATTTTTTAAGGGGGAACGTTCAAGCCTGCCTGGTTCGGGCAGGCTGAATGCCAACGCATTTCCCGCCACAAGGCTATAAAGTCCTCAACCTCGTCCCGGACAAGCTAAACGCGCCGGTCGACACCGGCATCCAGTCCACTGCTTCTCAGCACACGTCGCTCAATGGCTTGCCGCAAGGTTTTACTGTCTCCGGCATTGGCCAGCGTAAACCAATGACTGGCGCGGGTAATGCCGGTATACAGCAGTTCGCCGGTCAAAATCGGATTAGGCCGGTTCGGCAGCACCAGGGCAGTATGGGTGAACTCCGAGCCCTGAGACTTGTGTACCGTCAGGGCAAACACCGTTTCCACATCATTCAGACGGCTGGTGGTAACCCATTGGATGGGCTTATCAGCGATGTAAGTGGGGAAAGCAACCCGCAGGGTGGGCTCACGGGATTCCGGGTCCGGAATGGCGAGAGTCACTCCGATATCGCCATTCATCAGGCCCAGGGCGTAGTCGTTGCGGGTCACCAGGACCGGGCGGCCCTCATACCAATCGCCCTGTTTGCTGATATGACCCTTGCTGGCCAGCATAGACTCGATGCGTTGATTAAGCCCCTCGACACCCCAAGGTCCCTTGCGTACGGCGCATAGCAACTGAAAACGTGTATGGGCCTCAAGTACCCGTTTCGCCCAAATGTCCCATGCCTCGGCCGGGCTACCCGGGTCTGGCCGATGCTCCGGGCGCAACAGGCTCAGGTAATATCCATAGCCGCTGCGGGTCGGGTAGTTGGCATTTGCAATATCGGAAGCTGCTCCGCCCTCCAGAACCAGTGACTCGAAGGCGCTATCCTGCTTTTCCCGGATAGTCAGATAGGTTAGGTCTGGGGGCGGCGCCTGAAGAATGGCCAGCGATGCATCCGCTTGCCCAAGATTGACCGCGCGTGCCAGTTGGCTGATGCCGCTGCCGGAGGAGAAGCGGTGGCTCTGTCGCAGCATGGTCACTGCCTGATCGAGGGGTACCCCCTCCGGATCGAGCATGTCCCCCGGAATTGTCAGGCCGGTGGTCTGCTGCAGCCAATGCCCCGTATCTGGCGTGTAATGGCCTTGCTCCGCCCGGCGACACAGTCCGCCGAGAACGGCGCCGGCTTCCACCGAGGCCAGCTGGTCCTTGTCCCCCAGTAGAATCAGACGAGCAACAGCGGGCAGGGCCTGTAATACCGCCGCCATCATCTCCAGATCGATCATCGACGCCTCATCGATGACCAGCACATCCAGCCCGAGGGGATTGCGGGCATTGTGCCGAAAGTGTCGGGTACCGGGCCGGCTGCCCAAAAGTCGGTGCAAGGTGGTCACTGAACGCGGAATCGCCGCACGAACTGCCTCGGGATCTGCCAGACGCGACAGATCCAGCCCCTCCACCCGACTGGCGATGGACTGACTCAACCTCGCTGCCGCCTTGCCTGTTGGCGCCGCCAGCTTAATTCGCAGGGGGCGCGAGGCCCCGCTATCTGCCAAAGACAGGCTCTGCAGCAGCGCCAGCACCTTCAGTACCGTGGTGGTCTTGCCGGTCCCGGGCCCGCCGGTGATGATGTTGAATCGGTTTCTGACTGCCAGGGCACAAGCCACTTTTTGCCAATCCGGTGCGGTATGTGCCTCAGGAAACAGTGCCGTCAGGATGTCCCTGATAGTCCCGGAATTTGGGCCGTGATTAGCCGTGGTGGTTGCTTTCAGCCGCTGGCTGATCTGATCGAGCACCTGCTGCTCATAGGCCCAGAAGCGACGAAGGTACAAACGATTGCCGACCAGAATCAGCGGATTTGAACCCTCCCCGTCGCTCGTCAAATGCGGATGACTCAAAGCCTCGCGCCAGAGTTCGAGAGACAAATCCTTGAATACTTCCTGCGGTGAAACTGGCGGCGTGACGGACTCTGAATCAGCCTGTTCGGCGACCTCAGGCGGCAAGGACAAGGCGAGCGTCGGATCCTTGATCGTCAATGCCAGATCAAGGCAGACATGACCGCGTCCGAGCTGATGGCTGGCGAGTGTCGCCGCCATGATCAGCCAGGGTGAGGCATCGGGGGCTTCCGCCCAGAGAAATCTGCCAAAGGCCCAGTCCAGAGGTCGCAGCCAGCCGGCTTCGCTCCATGCTTGCAGGGTCTTTCCGAGTTCCGAATGGGGTGCATCATGGGAGGAATTGAACATCACGCCGCCCTCGACAGGTCAGGCGATAACAGCTTATCGAGTGACTCAATCAGTTGGGCCGGGGGGCGCTCGACATGCAGACCCTGGCTTGGGGCCTTCTGGCCGCGCAGGAACACATAAACGGCTCCTCCGATATGGGTCTCGTAGCAGTAGTCCGGCAATCGCGATTGCAGATGCCGATGGAGTGCCAGCAGGTAAAGCACGTACTGGAGTTCATAGCGCTCCTTGAGAATTGCTGCCCGCATCGCTTCGACTGTATAGGCCGCATCATCGGGACCCAGTACATTTGATTTGTAGTCGAGCACGTAATACCGCCCCTCATGCTCGAACACCAGGTCCATGAAGCCTTTGAGCAAGCCATTGATGCGATTAACCGGGATCGCTGGTCGTGCTTCACCGGACAGTGTATGCCGGCAGACCAGCGCATCAAGTTGCGAGCTATCGACCTGGCTGGCCGACAGCAAGAACTCCATCTCCGGCAGCGCTCGGCTCAAGTTTGCCAGGGTGATCGATGTGGTTTCCATACCGTTGATGGCTGGCAGATGGAGCGGCAAGACTAGCCAGTCGACAAGCCATTCCGTCAAAGGCTCGATATGCTTTGCCCAGCCACGCAACTGACAGCGCCGCGCCACTTGATCGCGCAAGAGTGCCCGATTGCCGGGCACGCTGGCGAAGCCCTGGCGGGCCGCCCATTCAAAAAGATCATGCAGGAAAGTACCGGCCTCGGCACCCTTGGGGAAAGTGTGAGGAAACTCCGTCGGCCTAAGGTTACGTCCCAAGTCGACGTTTGCCCCGGTGGATGTGTCAGACCTCTCATCCTGGGTCTCCACAAAGGTATCTTCCGCAGCCGTCTCGACGGCTGGCGTGAGAGTGCCGCGTGATTTCATGATGGCGGAGTAACTGGCAATCCACCATGGCTCGGTGACCACTCTTCTGGAAACTCGGGCAACCCCCATTTGCCTGAGGGCAGGGGGCGTGAACCGGTCCTCGGTCGGCGTTGGGGCGGGTGAGACCCGGATATGCGGACAGGCCTTGGCGAGCGCGCCAAGGTGTTGTTCCAGTGCTACTGGTTCGATGGCCATGCCACCGCTGAGGAGGTAACCGGGAGCGGATTTATGCCAGTCCTTGATCGGCGCCATGCCGATCCAGGTCGCGTATTTAGCTCGTGTCAGCGCGACGTAAAACTTGCGGACATCCTCGCCGAGGCGCTCGCGATCAGCCGCGTTCACCCAATCAGGCTTGGACTCCAACTCCAGCCTGAGTTGGCCCTGCTCATGCCATTTCAGTGGAAGAGCGTCCGACCGGATTTGCCGAAAGTTTGACGCATAAGGGAAGAATACCAGCGGGTATTCCAATCCCTTGGACTTGTGAACGGTGACCACCTTGACCAGGTCGGCATCGCTTTCCAGCCGGATCTGGCGCACATCGTTGGTGATGCTGTTATCGGCATCGGCCAGCTGCTCGGCGAGAAAGCGGATGACGGCATGCTCGCCCTCAAGCTGCTGGCTGGCCTGTTGCAACAGTTCGGCCAAGTGCAGGACGTCGGTCAGAACACGCTCCCCGCTCCGGGCGGGTTTCTCATTGCCGGGCCCAAGCAATCGAGCGGGTAGGGCGAAGTCGTCCAGCAATTGCCTGAGCATCGCCAGCACACCCCGGCGCGACCAGCTTTTCTGATAGCTGCAAAAGCGCTGAACCTGGGTTTCGACAAACGATTCATCATGATTGAGGCGATCAAGTTCGACCCAGCTCAGTCCCAGAGTCGCCGTGGCCATAGCAGCACGCAGAAGGCGAAGATCAGTGGGTTCTGCACAGGCTGATAGCCACAGGAGGACATCCTTTGCCTCAGCCGTCCGGTAGACGGAGTCATTATCCGATAGGTACACGCTACGCACCCCGCGTTCGCCCAGTGCCCGGCGGATGGCATTCGCCTCAGTCCGCGTATTAACCAAAATGGCCACATCAGCCGGCTGAATGGGCTTGAACCCATCGGGCCCATCGAAGCCGGCCAGATTTTTCTGGCCCAGACTGAGTATGCGGGTGATCTCACTGGCGCAGGACGCGGCCATTTGCTGGTAGTAATCGTCCTTGGTTAGCGGATTGCCATCATCTTTCGCAGCCAGCCACCAGACAGACATGGCCGGCGTGGGCTCACCTTCGATGATCAGGTGATCCTCACGGCCCTTTGCGTCGGCAGGTATGAAGGGGAGCGGATTACTGCGCCCTTCCTCTCGAAACAGGAAAGCGCCGCAACCGGCGGCGCGGCTTTCTGCGAGTTTGAACCAGCTATTGCTGGCCTCGACCATGCCTAGCGTTGACCGATGGTTAATCTTCAGCGTCTGATGTCGCCCTTCGGTGGCTTCGCGGGCTTGCAGGTAGGTGTAGATGTCGGCGCCCCGAAAGGCATAGATGGCCTGTTTGGGGTCACCAATCAGGATCAGGGTGGTGTTCTCGGCGGGAGCAGCGACCGTATAAACGCGATCGAAGATCTCGTATTGAACCGGGTCGGTATCCTGGAATTCGTCAATCAGGGCCGCCGGAAATTGCTGACGAATCAGGCTTGCCAGTCGTTCTGAATTCGGCCCCTTCAGCGCATCTCGCAGGCGATCAAGCAGATCATTGAAGCCCATCTGACTGCGCCGGGATTGCTCCTGCCGAAAGCGTTGTCCGACCCACCCGGCGGCGTGGCGGAGGATTTCGAGTCGGGCATTCGGGAGCGACTTCAAAAGGCCAGGTAATTCCTTCAGGGCCAGAAGGGCGGGATGTGGGTTGTGCGTTTGCGCCTGAAGTATTTGATTCAACCTTGTCAGTGCGGTCTGGGTCAGTGGCAGATCAACCGCATTGGGGTCGTCCCGCCATTTTTCGATCTCGGTTAACCACCTTGCGTAATCCGCTTTCCTTATGACCACTTTGGGGAACTGATCGGAGTCGGGAAGGTTTTTCAAATCGGGCAGCCATTTCATCCATGGTTGCTTAAGCGTCTGAAGGCGCAACTGCTTATCCTGCGCACAGGTCTCGAACAACGACGCGGGTGTATCCAACGTGTTGAAAAGATCTGCATGGGAAGTCAGGAATTTAAGCTGTTTCTCAAGCGCCTCAGGATCTTCCCACCAGCCCGCCACCTCTCGAGCGAGGCTTTCATTCAGTGGCGACAGGAACGTGCGCCAATAATCCCGCACCACCTCGGCAAAGAGTTCGCTCTGATCGGTTTCCAGTTGCTGGGTGAACAGGCTGTCACTGTCGAAGGCATGCTCGCGAAGCATGCGATAACACCAGGCATGGATGGTTGATACGGCTGCCTCGTCCATCCATTCGGCGGCCAGTTGCAGTTTGCGGGCGCACAGGGGCCATTGCTCCGGCGGGTATTCGGCGCGCAGGTCAAGAAGCGACTGATCGCCTCTTGGCGAAGGCAGTTTTGTATCTGCTGATTGCCGGAAGCACTCGGCGGCCTCGGTGAGCCGTGAGCGGATGCGATCACGTAATTCCTGGGTAGCGGCTTCGGTAAAGGTCACGACCAGGATTTCCGGTGGCGTCAGGCCTTGGCTCAAGTGTTCCGCACGTCCGTGTCCCAGCACCAGACGCACATAGAGTAGTGCGATGGTGAAGGTCTTGCCGGTCCCGGCGCTAGCCTCGATGAGATGGCTGCCTTCCAGGGGAAATCGCAAAACATCCAGTTGGGTCCCAGCCGCAACGGTGTCGTTCGATGAGTTCATGTTTCACCTTCTGTTGGGGCTGATTTTTTTCTGCTGGCCTTGTCAGCGGGCATTGCATTCAGCAAAGGCTGGATCAGTTGCCGGGCCAGGGTTTCAAACTCACCGGAGGCTACCAGTGACGCATAGTCTGGGTAGGCGCGGCGCAGGCAGGCATCCTTCTGCGATTCACCCGGGAAGTTATAGCCCCCCTCATAGATGCTTTGGGCCGTGGCAGGTTTTCTCAGCCAGGCGGTGGCAGTTTCCACCGCGTAGGGCAGGGGCTGGGTCATGCCTTTGGACCAGGCGCGCATTTGCTGTGTCAGTAATTCCCTTGCTACTGAAGGGTCTAGAGGTTTCAGTGTAGGCGTGCCTTTTTTGCTCAGAATGAGTGTGGTGATCGATCCGCCGGCAAGGTGGTAGGCCAGATGCCGGACCCAGTGTTTGAGGGCCACGCTCGGACGATACTGCTTGTTGCCGTCCACCAGCGCGCTGCTCTCCACCACAATGCACGCGCGTTCACCCGCGGCATTTTGCCGGATGCCACCAAGCCGATCGGCGACAGTGAATGTGCCTTCATCGGTCGTCAATTCGAAGCTAAAGTCCTCCTCTTCATCGATGACAATCGGCCAGTCGGCCAGGGCTTTTCGGTAGCCATCAAACAAGTTCGCCATGGGTTCGGCCAGAATTTCGCGCATGACCGTGCCAAAGCCGCCATCGGGCAGTTCGCCGCGGCGGGCAATGTGATCCAGTCGCTCCTCCAGAACCGCGATGCGCAGGGCTTCACTCTCGTCGACGGATAAGTCGGACTTCTCCACCACCTGGCGTTGGGATTTGATCAGTTCATCCTGCAGTTTCCACAACTGCAGACCGTTCAGGGAAAACGGTTCTACGTCCTCGGTGGCCGGATCTTCCTGATCTAACACCACCTTGAGGCGATCTCTGAAAAATAACTTGACCGGGTTCTTGAGAAAGCTGGCCAGTTCCGTCAGCGTCAGGGGTTCCTCGCGAGGCAAGGATGCCAGTGGCGCGGCTGTTTCGCCTGTCGACCCCGGTGGATTTGGCTGCCATTCGCGGGCATAACTGAACAGCCCGCCGTCACGGTCGGTCACGCTGTGCTCGGCGGGGAAATAGTCCGGGTTGAAAGGCTGCAGTCGATGTACGGTGGTCAGGCGGTCGAGTAGCTTATCTTCGGCGGGATAGCCTTCTGCCAGTGCCCAGACCGATTTGATATGGTCGCGAAGTTGGCCGACCAGGACCGAAGGGGGCCGAATTGAGTTGTCAGTAATACTGCGTCCGACCCACGAAATATGGCAGTGTTCGCGGGCCGATAGCAGTGCCTCAAGAAACAGATAACGATCATCTTCGCGGCGTGACCGGTCGCCGGGGCGTGGGTCGCGACCCATCAGATCGAAGTCGAAGGGCGGATGGCTGCGCGGATAGGCGCCATCATTCATGCCCAAAAGGCAAATGCGGCGGAAGGGGATGGCGCGCATCGGCATGAGCGTTGCGAACGTGATGTCGCCACCGAAGAAGCGCTGCGAAAGGCCCCGGTCCTCGATCAGTGACAGCCAATAAGAGCCGGCTACACTCAGTGGTACAGGTTCGATCAGGGCCGCTTCCGTGCAAGCGGTTTGCCACTCCTGCAGTGCCTGCCGCAGCCGCGTCAGGGTAAAGGCATCCTGGCTGGCTTCGGTACTGAATAAGTCCGAGAGAAGCTGGTTGAAGCGCTGGCACCAGTCATCCACCGTAGCCGGTTGCCGCAAGGTCTGCCAGGCGGACTCCAGTTGTTCGATGAAGAGAATCAGGGGCCCGAGCAATGCGGCATCCAGTCCGCCGATTTCGTCATAGGGTTCTATCCCTTGCCAGTCGCTCGCAGTATCGCCCAGCGCATAACCTGCCAGCATTCGCCTCAGGCCAAACAGCCAAGAGTTTTGCGGTGGCGTGTTGGCGGCATCGATCATCGGCAGGTCGAGGCTGCTTCGCTGTTCCGCATCCAGCCCCCAACGGATTTGCGCGCCTTGAATCCAGCGATGCAGGGTGGGGATGTCGGCCTCATCGATACCGAAGCGCTGGCGGATGGCCGGGACTTCCAGCCAGCCCATGATCTCGCTGACTCCCAATCTCGATTGGGGCAGGTTAAGCAATTGCTCAAGCCCCTTTAATAAGGGGTCTATCTGCCGCTGCACCTGATCGGCAACAGTAAAGGGCAGGTAACGCTTATCTTCCCGGCTGATCTGGCCAAACACCGACTGTATGTGCGGAGCATAGGTCTCGATGTCCGGCACCATCACGATCACATCCCGGGGTTTAAGGCTGGGATCAGCATTGAAGGCGGCCAGCAGCTGGTCCTGTAGCACCTCAACTTCCCGTTGCGGGCCATGACAGACATGAAATCGCAGCGATTGGTCATGAAGCGGATCGACCGGTTCTGCCATGTCCCTTGCTTCGTCTGGCGGACGCAGGTCGAGAATGTCGTCCTGCAGTTGCTCCAGCAGGGTCGAGCGTGAATTGGCAACAAACACATCAATCGGCTGACCGAGTGCTGTGAAGTAACTGCGATACTCCGCTTGAGAATCAGGCGAGTCATATTCGCTCAGCAGACGGATGAAGTCTCGGCCCTGCTTGCCCCAGGCTGCCAGTAGAGGCTGGGCGTGCTGATGAAGGGTTTCTTCGCGAATGTCCAGCGGCCAGCCTTGGCGTACCGAGTGTCTTGAAACCCGTGATCTCAACAGATCTTGGTCGGGGATGATGTCCCCCCAGTAGTGCCGGCAGGGGTTGGGTACACAGACGATCACCTGAATCCAGCGCCCAAGATGGGCCAGAACCTCCAGCGATTGCTGAGGAAGAGAAGAGATGCCGAATACCATGACGCGTCTGGGCAGGCCGGACGGAATCTCGCCATCGGGCCAGTCAGCAGACTTTTGCAGGAATGCCTTATGCACCGCCGCCCGGCCCTTGTGAAATTCCAGATCCGGATCAGTCAGGGATTGCGCCACATCGGCCAGCAGGGCGCGCCACAAGGCCGGCTGCCAGCGGTCTTCTGCTTTGAGCGAAGGACTGTCGCTGCGGCGGGTGGTCAGGATGTCGCGCCCGTCCTCCCAAGCCTGCAGCCAGTCGGCACGATAGACCTGATACTGATCCAGCAGATCGGCCAATCGCTCCGACAGCTGGAAACGCTTGCGTAAATCGTCATCGTTCCGCAGGAACCGAGCCAATGGCGCATACGCCGGTTTATCCAGTAACTCCGGCAGCAAGCGCATCAATCGCCAAATCAGGCGAGACTTGTCGAAGGGCGAAACCTCCGGCACCTGGCTCTTGCCAAGCACTGCCCGGTAAACCTGCCACAGAAATCGCGATGGCAGGGAAAACTCCAGACCTGCCGCGATGCCGCACCCCCCCCCATGTCCATCCGCCGAAGGCTCGGCCGCCAGCGCAAGTTTCAGCCACTGGGCGATACCGTTGCTCTGCACCAGGATGACCTCGTTCTCCAGCGGCGGCAGCGGATAGCGTTTCATCCAGGACACCAGAAGATCCCGCATGGTTTCCGGATGGTTGCCATGGGTGAGAATGAGCTGGGGTGGGTAAAGGTGCGCAGTCATGAAGTTTTCAAGCTAAGGAACTTCCGAACAAACTTGTTTTTCTGGGGGAGAAGACCGAGTTGCGACATTCTTCTCAGTCACTGGGTCGAAAAACTCGTGTTCTGACACATGGATCACCGGTAATGGTGGTCAGTTTCATCGGGTCATCCAAGCCACAGAAGGGGACTTTATCCTACAGCAGGGAGTTGTTCAGAGGTTCCCAAGAGATGGGCATGGCAAGTTGTTTCGGAGCGAGCGTGGAGCGATTAAATGTTCTTGCAGTGCGCCAAATAATAAAAAAAGTGCGGCCAGGAATACTTCGAAAGAGACGATGGATTTAACATCGAGCAGTGAGCGAGCTGAAGGCGTCAATATGTGAAGCCCAGCCCTCTGAGAATAATGCACGTAAAGGCATCAAATAAAACAAGAGAGGACCCCGGAAATGCGAACGATCAATGCGAACATCCCGTCAGTGCTCGGCTTACTGTTGGTTTTGCTGGCGGGCTTAGCCCCTGCCCATGCCGCTCCCAAGGCCAAGATCAGCATTTGTGAGGGGGAATATGCCCTGTGTGCGAGCTCAACAGGAGCGCTGACCGGGGAGACTATTCGTGTGCGGAGCTTTGACGGGACCTGGCAGGAGTTCCCGGAGACCAAAGTCATGTGCCCTATCCTCAAGGGGCCCTCAATCGCTGGTCTGAACTCAAATACCATGGGCAATAAATGCAAGGCACCGAAGGGCTATGTCTACAGCCTTTTCTGGTCAAAGATTGCGTACCCGCAGGAGGCCCAGGGCTGGGAGGTTGCTAAATCAGTCACTCAGACCTGCTCACCACAGCCAACCACCATCGTCACCAAGACCTATCCGCAGGGTGTTGATACGCAGAAGATCAGTCAGTGCTGGTCAATGAAGTGCAAAAAAGCGGGATTTTCTACTAACGGCGTTGCCCTCGCGGAATGTTCATGTGCGCTCGGCGAAAGTCCCACGGGTGGCCCGATTGATCCGGAAGCAAGTTCCTTCACGGGAGCAGGGGATGGTGTTCCCGGAAATGATGCCTGCACCCAGAATCCGGTCTCAGCTGCGTTGCCTGATCAATGATCAGTATAGTGAGAAATTGGCATTCAAGTAATTACATGCTTTTGCAGCTTGGTTGGGGGGTATCAATGTTTTTGGTATTCGAGGGCCTCAAAAAATTCTGAGATCTATTGACAGCTAATCGCATGCTGGCCAAGAGTGCTGATGGAGTGGGAAAAGTTAAGTGCTTGGTCTTGTAAAATAGCGAAATATAAATCGGAATTTATTTAATTCGCTGGGTTGTTTGTCTGCGTTGATGTAGCTGGTGGTATGGGTGATGTCAAATAATAAAGTGGTGGAGTAACGATATGAATTCTTTCTTGCGAGTTGCATTTCTTGGTGCAGGCTTGGTGTTGGATGGACAGGCTACGGCCACCACTGACTGTAGTACCTGTACCAGTGAGGAGGGTGGTAGTAACCCTATTATCATTAACAATGTGATGAATTATGGCTATTCTGCATTGATTGGCAGCGCTACCCTTAATGCAGGGAGCACGATCGATGATATTTATAACCCTACTAATCAAAGTGGTTATACAACGCCAACTTATTCCTTTGGCGAGGGAGAGGTTAACTGGACTTATTACAATAATTGCCCATCAATTTATTACGATGCCGGTAGCGCATCTTGTAAGTGCAACGGCGCAGAGAATATTACTGTAGGTTCAACGGGCTTATTATATTTCGGGAGTCAGAACTACAGTGGTACCGATCCGGTGGATGGCGGTAGCTGGAACCCCAGCGGTCAGATGTCGATATTGTCAACGTCTAGTAATGAGGGATCAGCGTATAGTATAACTTATCAACAAGCGCTTACCCCTACGGTCCAGAATTATCAGAGTGCTTCTGGAATAAGTGAATATCCGGGCGATGTCTTATTTACTTTGTTTGGAAATCCATTGGGAACAGCAGGAGTAAATCCCACGTCTGTATGGGCTAAGGACCAAGTGCTGTTTAATTTTTGGAATTCAACTGGGAGTAAAAGTTATAGTGGTGGTACCGGGGATTGTACTAGCGCCGACAAGGGTTATGGGGATCATACTTTCGATATAATAAGTAATGAGTATTCACAGTACGTGGATCAATTCAACCTTACGAATAGTCCACAATATGGGGTTACTTTTAACACAAGTGCTAGCGACAACCCTCCATACACTGTTAGCTCGGATAATATATCGGTCGTAAACTGTAGTTCCTCGTCGTGCCCTCAAACTCTTTACTCGGATAACGGGGGCAGTTCTCCAAATTATAATCAAGCCTTTGTTCCGGACCTAAATTCAGGTGTGGAGGCGGAGTCAGCACCAGGTGGCGAGGCGTCCGTTAATATTAATACGAACATCTGGAATGGGTCACTAACTGAAACGTATTCGGTTTCGGCGAATATGACCGAAGGTAACACTCAAACAACGCAGCAGGGTGTAACAAATACCAATTCAGAGACTCAAACTGCAAATATATCCGTCACGTTAGGGGATACAGAAAACTTAACAGTAACTGATGGGGTCACTACTGGGGAAGATAGTCTTAGTGCCAGTTTTAATGCGGGTTACCAACAGTCACTTTCAAACACCCAAGAAGTCGACTACAGTACAACATCCCAGACAAACTCGAGTACAAGTACGACTGTGGGTATGTCTGCGACGTTGTCGCTAGCCTCTTCCAGTGATTCGACAGGAACCTATTCCATTCCAGGAAGTTCGGACGCCTTGGTGAGTTCTGAAAATAACTCAACGACAACGGGCACGTTCGATAATGGTGCTTGCTACCTCCTTGCGTTAACCCAGAACGAAGGGTATGCGTATCTTGACAGTAATTATACTATTGAGATGGAGAGTAATAGTTATGGTGTGCTGCCAGTTATTATTAACTCGACAGAATTAAATATAACAAACACACCCATTAATATTCTGACTAATGCTGCAAATACTTTTCAGTGGTGGAATACCGAAAAATACCAGGCGCTGTTGGGGGATGGAGACCCCTCTTCGCTGCAGGTTAATTCTTCAGGGAATCTGACGGTCTTGGGGGCAGCGCAATTGCAATCGGGAGTAACTTCAGATTTGACCGTGAATATGCTTGAGCAGTCGTGCTCCTCAATTTCAGCTACGCAGGTTGAGCTACAGAAAATCTCTGGTTCGGCAAAAGCCTCGCGAGCGAATGATGTGGCCAGGATGCAGCCCCCCTTCCCATGGGTTCCATCAAGCGAACTGGTTAACAGCCGATTTAATGGATATCCCAATGGCATTGGTTATACGCCAAGACATGGTCATGGATTCGCGATAGATCAACGTAACTCTGAGCAGGGTGTGTTTTATGTAGGTTCTCAAACGCGAGACATTGTCAAGCTTGGTGGCGGTAATGACACGGTTGTGGTAGGCGACGGTGCGGACCTGGTTTATTCTGGGGGTGGGCGTGACCGGGTCTCTGGTGGCAAAGGTAGTAATAGCCTGTTTGGCCAAGATGGTGATGATCTTCTGATTGCTGGTGTTGACAATGATTCCATGATTGGTGGGCCAGGCGCGGATCAGTTGGTCGGAGGGGGGGGAGTAGATAAATATAGTCCGGGGTCGGGTGATGATTCCCTTTTCCTTGACTTTGAGGCTACTAGCCAAATTGTTGGATTATCTATAAAGGATAAGGTGTATGTAGGTAAGTTCAGCGTTGGTAAAAGTGGTTTTAAGGTTAATAGGCTGAAGGACATGTCTAAAAACTATATCCTCACGCCATCCTACTCAATTGGCTTTGCGCGACTCACTGATAAAAAATCAGGCAAGGTTGTGGGTATGGTTAAGAGCTGGGGAAATCTTTACTCAGCAAGACCGGCTGTTTGGACCGATATTGCTTTGATCAATGTAAGTACACTTCCGTCCGCGTTATTCAAGGGCGTGAATGTCACTTCCAAGGGTCTTGAGGTTTTGGCCTCGTCAGAAAAGCAATGGCACTTCGAGGAAGGTTTCAAGCGCGGTGCAAGCGTATATAAGTATTCCGATTGGAATGATCTGCGCGCTAGGCCGAATGAACTGGCCAGATGGATCAAACGGATATCGTTGAAGCTGACAGGAAAACAGGTAAAGCAAAAGGATATGCCCCGGCTTGTCGCTGGGGCCCAGAATCAAGCAAGTGCTGCTGGATTCGTTATTAGCTACTTCTAACGCCTGTCGGGGCCCCGAGGCATCGAGTGATACCTAAATGTCTCGGGGAACCCTATCAGATGAAGAGTTACAGCCTGGATTTATAATTTGCAGAATTCGTTACTTGATCTGACAGTTACCCGGTTCAAGGTGCTGGATTGTCAGATCAATTCTGTTGGGTGAATTTCTCGTCCCCACCTCCTTTCCAGCGATTTAGGTCTGCAGTGGCGCTCGTCCTCAGCACATCTTACCCTGATGGGTTCTTCTCCCATTGTAGTCATCGATCAAGGCATCCAGATCGTTCTGTAGTTCCTCCAGGGACAGATAGAGCCTCTTGCGGAACGCCGCCTGATAAAGCTCCTGCAAAATCATTTTATGGAAGCGTTCGCAGATGCCGTTGGTCTGTGGGTGTCGCGCTTTGGTCTTGGTATGCTCGATGTCGTTCAAGGCAAGATAGAGCGGGTAGTCATGGGTTTCAGGTTTCCCACAATACCCGGTGCCTCGATCCGTCAGGATACGAATCACTCCCATGTCATGCTAGGCGAAGAACGGCAACACCCGTTCATCCAGCAACTCAGCCCCGCTGATCGGCAACTTGGTGGTATATAGCTTGGCCATGGCGACCTTGCTATAGGTATCAAGGAAGGTCTGCTGGTAGACGCGCCCCTTCTTTCCCAAAAATCAGGTTGGCTGCTTTTAGATATGAATTTGCTTACTGTCTTTTTGGATTCTGGCACTAATTCGCTTCATTTCAAGCTTCAGTTCAATAGGAGTCTGCTTGTCGCGGCCATGCTGTTTCTGTTGGCGGGGTGTGCCAGCACACCCGGTGATGGCACGGGCATCAGTGCGGGGGTGGAAAGTAGCAGTGACGATGATCCATTTCTGATTCCCTCCAGGATGCCCGTCAGCAAACCGTCCACCGGAGTAGCGAAGCCCGCTGTCCGGCCGGTCAAGCCGCTACCGGAGAAGCCCAAGGCGCCAATTTCGCAGCCTGGGTCTAAAAACCCCGTCACGGTCGGCCAGTTTTTGCCCAAGGGAATCCAGGATGCTGATGGTTGGGCCAGGGACATGAACGTGGCCTTCAATGCCCTGAAACTGCCATTGAACGGGCAGAACATCTGTGCGGTGGTGGCAGTGATCGAGCAGGAGTCCTCTTTCAATGCCAACCCGCCGGTGGCCGGGTTGCCGAGGATTGTGCGGGCGGAAATCAACCAGCGTGCAGCAAAGTTGGGCATCCCAGAGGTGGCGGTGAGTCTGGCATTGGCGGTCCATTCGCCGGATGGTCGCAGTTATGCCGATCGCATCGATGCGCTAAAGACAGAAAATGACCTGAACACCCTCTACGCCGACATGATTTCCGAGCTGCCACTGGGCAGGCAACTTTTGGAAAATTACAACCCCGTCAAGACCGGTGGTCCCATGCAAGTCAGTCTCAAGTTCGCGGAGCAGCAGATCAAGAACAAGCCTTATCCCTACTCCATGCCTTCATCGCTTCGGGATGAACTCTTTTCCAGGCGTGGAGGGCTGTATTTCGGTATTGCCTATCTGCTCGATTATCCGGCGACCTATGACCAGATGATCTACCGCTTTGCTGACTATAACGCCGGGCGTTACGCTAGCCGAAATGCCGCATTCCAGGCCGCCGTTCAGCAATTGAGTGGTCAGGCGCTGGATGCTGATGGAGATCTTCTGCGGTATTCGAAGGGCGAAGTTTCGGCTGAGCCCAGTCAGACTCAGAAAGCGGTGCTGACTCTGGCGGATCGGCTGAATCTGACAGATGAGGAGATCGTTCGTGACCTGAAGAAGGAAAAGACGGCCAGTTTTGACAAAACCCAACTATTTATCAGGATTTTTGCTCTGACAAATCAGGCAAACAGCACGCAGCAGGCTCGTCTACCTGACATTAGGCTGGACAGTCCCAAGATCTCGCATGGTTTGACGACTTCAAGGTTCGCCAAACGAGTGGATGAGCGCTTTCATGCGTGTCTGGGACGAGGCTGATATTCGGGGACAGCAGAGCAGGTCCTGGGCACGATGAATACTTTGCCCCAGACTTTCTTTGCAAATAATCGAAGCTTGGGCTAAGCCTTAAGAGTATTTTCAATTTTTCTGTCGGGCGGGATATTCTCAGGAGGGCCAAGTGAAATTACGAATAGGTTGGGTTTTTTTATGCCTCTTGCAGGCAGCGTGCCCCAAAGCGGTATTGGCTGATCCGGCCGTTGCTGCCCATCACAAAGCGCCGGTCAAGTTGTCCAGCCCCATGGCGGTGAGGCAAGCGTTTGAAGCAACGGAGGTGGTAACCCGGGATAGCGGATGGTTGAAAGTGCCCGCAATTGTTGCCGATACCCTGTTTATCAGGGGGATGGAAATTACCCCTGGCTTCGATCCTGAGGGGGGCAACGCTGAGCACGTGCTGAAAACCTATGCCTTGAATCGAGCGGGGGTTGGCCGATGGTTTACCTTCGTGGCGGGGCACGACATGGTTGAGCGGGTTCTGGTTGATGGACAGTATGCGGCCAGCCGGGTGTTTGCTGACCTGGGTTTTGGGTCCGGTTTCCGGTGCCGACCGGATAATTTTTATTGGCTGACGGTGTTTAAGCGGAGCGAATCGGTCAAACCCATTCCGGGTGTCTACTACCGGAATCTCCAGGCTTGGTTCAATCATGTGTTCAAGGCAGACGCACCAAAAATTGATCCGGGCACTCTTGAAAAGTTGGAATCCCATCGTTTTCAGCAAGTCACTGGATGCCCCGTAGAGGAATCCGGCAAGTTCGATAATTGGAAACTCGATCAGTGTGATCCGGGTTTCAGCTCGGCGGTGAAAGCGCTGTGGGCCAATAATAAATGTTCCAATCCTGCCGCGCTGAGATACCAACCCGGGAATGGTTGCCCTACCGATGCAGTGCTCGCCTCGTTTGGAAAGCAGCCAGATGAGCTGCAGCTTCGTGCATATCTTTACGCGGTGGGCGGGTTCAATGAGTTCTATACCGGGTATGGCTACACGGCCAATGTCTATACCGACCCCATTGCTCGCGAATACTGGACTGACAACCGATGGATCCGGAATTTGCCCAAGGTCGAACTGCTGCGAGTGCAGTGCGATGTACAGCCGGGAGTTGCCCCGGCAAGCGGGGGCGAGGAGGAGCTGCGTTCATCACCCTTTGTTGAGGTGTACTAGACGCGCGATCGAGTGACCGGGGGGGGATTTCATATACCCGGTCAAGGTTTGGCCTTGGCCATGCAAAGGGCGCGCTGATCCGAGTTCCTTATGAATCCGCACTGAGATTGGCCGCCTCCGGCTTCCGCCCGGCAGAGCGATTGCAAATCGGTTTCGCGAATGAAGCCGCATTGGCTGATGTCTGCGGCAAGAGCCATGGGGGATATGATCAACAGGAATAATGGTTTGCGAATCACGTTCCAGTTACCTCGGTAGGCGGTTGATTTTCAAATTATGTCCCAGACCTCAAGTCGTAAATGGGGTCGAAACGGGTTGATTTGGTGGGGCTTGGCCAAGAATTAGTGACGCAGGGTGCGGCGGTCCACAAGCCGATGGATGCCGCCAGTTATTTCTTGTGTTCCGCGCAAGTATATGCGGGAATTTTTGGGCTCGGGCGGATCCGTCAAAATGGTTGGGCTTTATCAGCGCGTTGTATCCATCGAAACCGATTTTCTAAATTCGCCGTTTTGCGAACTATCCGGTTGTGTCATCAGTCCATCCCTGAGGGGATGAAAAACCAACAATCCTCTTGAGCAATGAGTTCATATGCGGGGTTTGAGTGAGGGCGGTTTGATGGAAAAAATTGCGTTGATAACGGGCGCGTCCGGCGGTCTGGGTCAGGCGGTCGTTGAGCGACTTGGGAGTGAGGGCTGGTCGGTCGTCGTTGCCGGTCGGTCATCCCGGCGATTGGCTGAGGCCTACTCTCAAGGTTACCTGCAGATAGAGGCAGACTGCAGCACCCGATCAGGCGCTCAACATCTACTGGAGGAAACCATTTCCCGGCTTGGAGTTCCCACGGCACTTCTCCACTGCGCTGGCAATATTCGTCTCGGTGCCATGCATCGCATGAAGGAGGAGGATTTTCTCGATTGCCTGAATGCCAACCTGGTTAGTGCATTTCATACCTTGGCGGCGTTTGTCGCTGTCCTGCGCGAGGTGCAGCAGCCAGGTGCCGCCGTCATGGTTTCGTCCGCTGCCGCGCGGATCGGGACGCCCAATCACGAGGCCGTGGCCGCTGCCAAGGCCGGTGTCGAAGGTTTGGTTCGGGCTGCAGCCGCTACCTATGCACCCAACGGCATACGAATCAACGCCGTTGCCCCGGGTATCATGACCACACCCGCCACGAAGAGTCTGCTGGCCAGCGAAGCCATGCGGGACATGGCTGCCAGGCAATACCCCTTGCCCGGCATCGGTTCGCCGGAGGACTTGGCTGATCTCATGGCCTGGCTGCTGTCCGATTCCGCAATGCGGGTTACTGGACAGGTCTGGTCTCTGGATGGTGGTTTTGCCGCCATCCGCCCCTTGGTGAAATAGTCGGAGACTGTCGGTCAATGGCAAGCGGTGGTCGGGGTCAGTGGGGTGGCCTTGTGATATTCCTAGCTCTAGCTGGTTGCGTGAATGACCATTCACCTAACGTGATGTTCGAACGACTGCTGGAACGGGTTTCGAATGTGACCGAAGTTGAGGCAGATCCCGAATCTACGGTGGCTTCATTGCCCGCTTACCCCCGTCCCCGGGATCTCACATTGTCGCTGGACGATGTTCGTGTTGGCTTTGGTACCTTTCATGGATTGGGCCGTTGTCGACTGCTGGGGGAGGTAAGTGCCCGGAATAGCTCATTGGGGAAGGTGCAATCGGTCACGGCGCGTTTGCTTTATGAATTGCGTTTTTACCGCCAACTGCAGGTCTGTCTTGATGAGTTGCGGCAAACGGAGAAGCGCGATGACGACTTTTTGGCCGAGGCTCAGGACATTGCATCTCGTAAACGCGCCAATTTACCGTTGATCTACTGGAATGCCACTTTTGCCAGCCCCGAGTTCCGGATGCTGATGAATACGGCTGCCGAACCCCTTGCGCGAGATTCGGAACCAGCCGTTGCCGACATCACCGATGCCCTGGGGTACATAACCCGGATTGGAATGACACTGGAGTCTGGAGCTGAGATCGTTGAAAACGGCCCATTGGAATCCAGATATTTCGTTCTGCAATCAGGAAAGCTGGTGGGTCCGCTTCTGCAAGGTATGGCGGTAAGCCGCGATTATCTGGCCCGCGCTAGTCATCTGCTGGAGTCGGTCGCCAGCCAAAACCAGCTGTGTCCGATGGGCAAGAAAACCCGGCGTAGCGAACATCTCTTTAACGTATTTCAGAAGTTCTACATTGGCGAGGTCCAGCCTTATCTCAGCCTCTTGCACACTCAGGCACGTCCAGTCTTTGAGGGAATCAACGATTTGCTGAAAGTACAGAAAGCGCCGGTGCCATCGGCTTTCCAAGCCTTCTACGATGCAACGATCAACCCTGATATCAGTACAAGTGTTTGGAAGGGATTCAATGATGATATTGCCCGTCACACCCGTGCCTGGCAAAAAGTGCTCGGGCAATGCGATCTCATGCCCAAGCCGCCGGAAAACTGAACCCCATAGAGGTCTTTGGGTGAAGGGGAAACAAACGGGATTCACAATTGGCATATTCTTTTTTCTATCGGGTTGCCAGGGGGCAAGTGTCATGAGCAAGACAGAACAGATCTCATATCGTGTTGTGGAAAGTAGCGGAAATATTGAGTTGCGTGACTATCCGTCCATGATAATTGCCGAAACGCAGGTGACGGGTGATCGCAAGCAAGCCATCCAGTCAGGCTTTCGCACCATCGCGGGATACATTTTCGGCGGCAATCAGTCGTCGGAGAAAATTGCCATGACCGCCCCGGTCCTGCAGGGCGTGACGGGGGATCAGTGGTCAGTACGTTTTGTCATGCCGAGTGGCAAGCTTATGACGAACTTGCCTAAACCAGATGACCCCAAAGTCAAGCTGTCGGAACTGCCGGCAGGCCGCTTTGCCGTGATTCGTTTCTCCGGAACGGCCAGCGATGAAAGCATCAAGAGGAACACTCAGCAGTTGCAGGACTTTATTAAGTCCAGACAATTGGACTCGATTGGTTTTCCTGTCTATGCCTTCTACAACCCACCTTGGACTTTGCCTTTCTTGCGTCGTAATGAGGTGATGATGAAAGTTACAAACTGATCCTGGAAACCTATCAAACTGCTTGAGCTGCTCGCGTATTCGCCTGGCATATCGGCCTGTCAGCCAAGAGAATTGCCTACCACCAGCAGATAAAAAAACCCCGTCGATCAAATCGACGGGGTTTTATTTTCCCCCCGGTTTGACCCGGGGGAAGATTGGGGGTTTCGCTTACTTAGCGATCAGGCCCTGATCAACGGCTTCGCAGATGTCGTTGCCGATGATGTTGCCGAAGCTAGCGAAGACTTGCAGGAGTACACC
>Ga0181554_1001035_pt1 | contig 27042 bp, 28 predicted proteins | sample 011ome_16_FD_145602 | JGI IMG/M metagenome (GOLD analysis project Ga0181554, IMG submission 145602) | Coastal salt marsh microbial communities from the Groves Creek Marsh, Skidaway Island, Georgia - 011503CT metaG (spades assembly) | ecosystem: Environmental > Aquatic > Marine > Intertidal zone... | reverse complement strand
CCGATCTGAATCACCCGTGATGATGTCCTCGACCGGATCGATCAGATTGCAACAGGCGGTGCGCCCCCCGAGGCACCCGCTGCTGCACCTGCTCCGGCCCCCGCCCCCGCCCCTGCTCCCGTTGCATCCACCGGCCCTGCTCCGGCTCCGGCCTCATCGGTGGCAGCCGCGACCGACCGCGACACCGTAATCCCCCTCTCGAAGATCAGGCGCCTGACGGGAGAACACATGGTGGCCAGCAAGGCCACGTCACCGCATGCGTTCAGCGTGGTGGAGGTCGACTTTGCGAACGTCGACACGGTTCGACGTGCTGTGCGTGAGGAATTCCGTGCGGCTGAAGGCTTCTCGCTGACCTACCTGCCGTTCGTCTCTCGTGCCATCGTTGATGCGCTGGCTGAGTTCCCGCATATGAACGCCAGTGTCGTCGGTAACGATCTCGTGGTCCATGGATATGTCGACTTGGGTATAGCGGTCGACCTCGATCACGATGGCCTATTGGCACCGGTGGTGCGCGACGCCGAGGACAAGCGGCTGCGCGCCCTGGCGCGCGAAATCCGCGACCTCGCCGATCGCGCCCTCGCGAGGCGGCTCGCCCCGGACGAGATTCAGGGTGGCACGTTCACGATCTCGAATAATGGCTCGGCAGGTTCGGTGCTGACGATGCCGATCATCAACCAACCCCAAGTTGCCATCGTGTCCACTGACGCCATTGTGCGTCGCCCTGTTGTGACCCCCTTGGCTGACGGAACAGAGGCCATCGTGGTGCACCCAGTGGGCAACCTTGCGATGAGCTGGGACCACCGAGCGTTTGACGGTGCATATGCCGCGGGGTTCCTGTCGCGGGTCAAAGAGATCCTCGAGACACGTGACTGGGCCGTCGAACTCTGATCGAGTCGGCATCGTGCGTGGGCCACTCCACGTGCGGTGGATGGGTCGTGTCCCGTATCGCGAGGGCGCAGCCCTACAACACGCCATGTTCACCCACGGGCAGCATGATCACCTGCTGCTCCTCGAACATGATCATGTCTTCACCCACGGACCTCATGCCAACCTCGATGAACATGTGCTCATCGACCCGGAGAGTTCCGGCATTGAACTGATCGAGGTGGATCGAGGGGGAGACGTCACCTACCACGGGCCTGGTCAGTTGACTGGGTATCCGATCCTGAGCCGCCCGGGAAAGGGATCACTCGCACATGTACGCATGGTTGAGGAGCTGCTAATTCGGGTGCTGCGGCGCAGCGGCATCGGCGATGTGGGGCGGCTCGAGGGGTACCCAGGTGTGTGGGTTGCGCCGGGTGGTCGTGATGCACGAAAGATCGCCGCCATCGGGGTGCGTTTGGCTCGTGGCCGCACGAAGCACGGATTCAACCTGAACAACACGAATGACCTGTCATATATGCGTGACCACATCGTGGCGTGCGGTATCCGTGACTACGGAGTGACGTCGCTTGCCGAGGAAGGTGTCGATATCGACATGGCGGATCTTGTTGACCTGGTGGTCGATGAGGCTGCGGTGTTGATGGGCAACGACGGGCTCGTGCGCCATGACATCATCGACGCCCGTACGCCGGTCGATCTCGCACCGTTTTCTCAGGGCCAGGGCGCGGGACAACCCATTCGCCTGCGATCCCGAGCAGCACAGGCGGGTCTCGGCGAGGGTGTCGACCTGTCGGAGCGGAAACCAGATTGGTTGCGGGCTCATGTTCGCCACGACGAGTCGGTACTCGGGATGCGGCGGATGCTGCGCGAGTTGGACCTCGTCACGGTCTGCGAAGATGCCGGATGCCCGAATCTGTCCGAGTGCTGGTCCGACGGCACAGCCACGTTCATGGTGCTCGGTGAGCGGTGCACCCGCCGGTGCGGATTCTGCCTCGTCGATACTCGACGCCCGGACCAACCCGACGACGATGAACCGTCCCGTGTGGCGGAGGCGGTTGATCGGCTTGGGCTCGCCCATGCAGTTCTGACGATGGTGGCACGCGATGACCTCAACGATGGGGGAATGACTCATGTCGGTCGGTGCGTCACCGCTATCCGATCTCGACGGCCGGATTGTCGGGTGGAAACGCTTATCTCCGATGCGAAGGGAAATTTGGCGGCGATCGATCTTTTGTTGGAGGCGGCGCCTGACGTGGTCAATCACAACGTGGAGACGGTGCCACGACTCCAGCGCGTGGTGCGGCCGAGCGCGGGCTATGCGCGATCATTGGCGATCTTGGCGCATGCATCTGCGGCGGGTTTCGTGACGAAGTCGTCGGTCATGGTCGGAATTGGTGAACGAGATGACGAAATCGAGGCAACGCTTGTTGACCTGGCCTCGATTGGTGTGGACATCGTGACGATTGGACAGTACCTGCGCCCTACTGACCACCACCTGCCCGTCGACCGGTGGGTGGAGCCCGAGAAGTTCGATGCCTGGGCCGCGTATGGGCGCTCTGTTGGGATCCGGCATGTTGAAGCGTCACCGCTGACCCGTTCCAGCTATCACGCTCGCCAGGCCGCTGATGCGGCAACACCGGTGGCCATCACGCTCGGTGGAAGCTCATGATGGACGCCGCACATCGTCTGCAACGTGCACGGCAGTGCCTGTTGGAGAACGATGTTGATGCCCTGGTCGTCTCGGTTGGCCGAGATCTTCCCTATCTGACTGGCTACGAGGCAATGCCGCTCGAACGCCTGACGGCGTTGGTCGTGCGACCGGATAGGACACCACTGCTCTTTGTTCCCGGTCTTGAAGTGCCGCGGGTGGAGCAACATCCTGAGGCGTTTGAGACCATCGGTTGGTCCGAAGAGGTTGATCCGGTCGGTCTCGTCGCGGAGGCGTTAGCCGGTGCTCGCCGGGTCGCCATCGGAGATCAGATGTGGTCACGTTTTCTCGTTGAACTCCTTCACCAGCGTCCGGATCTGAGCCTTGTGCGCTCAACCGAGGTGATCGGCGCAATGCGCATGATCAAAGATGATGATGAGGTTGCTGCACTCGCCGCGGCATCGGCGGCGGTTGACCGTATCGCCGACGATCTGCGCACTGGGGTCATTCCCCTTGTCGGTCGAACCGAGCACCAGGTATCGATGGACCTGTCCGACCGAATCCTTGCCGAGGGTCACGAACGGGTGAATTTTGCCATCGTGGCCACCGCGGACAATGCCGCCAGCCCACATCACCATCCGGGCAGTCGGATTATCGGCGAGAACGAACTGGTTCTGTGCGATTTCGGCGGAACGATGGATGGATACTGCTCGGATATCACACGCTGTGTGGTCACGGGCACCGCCTCCGCGGAGATCCGCGAGGCGTGGGAGGTACTGCGGACTGCACAGCAGGCCGGGGTGGACGCAGCCATCGTTGGTGCACCCTGTGAAGAGGTCGATCGAGCACCACGGCGGGTGATCGACGACGCCGGCTGGGGTCGGTATTTCGTGCATCGCACCGGACACGGAATCGGCATGGAAGAGCACGAGGACCCGTACATGGTGGAGGGCAACCAGCGTCCGTTGGAGCACGGACATGCGTTCAGCGTTGAGCCGGGTATCTACGTTCCCGGTCAGTGGGGCATGCGCCTCGAGGACATTGTCGTTGCCACTGTTGACGGACCGCGTCGACTGAACAATGTCGGTCGTGATCTCCCTGAACTCCAGTAGAAAAACCCAGCCGTGCGGTGCTAGCAGGGCGCTGTCTACAACTCTGCGCGAGAGAACAATGTTGCATCCACGGTGTCGGAATACGCGGTGAGTTCAATGGTGAGATCGGCACCGTCATACCCGGCCAGAACGCCGGAATCGAGTGCACAGTACGACTTCACACCGCCGACCACTGGAACAGCGGCGCATACGGCGGTGAGGCCGTCGACCGGGTAGTCGCTTGCGGTGGCGGGTGCGATGTTGCGTCCGGCATCGGTCCGTAGCCGATTTTCCATCGCTCGTCCCCAGAACTCGTTCGTAACCTGCACATCACTGACCATTGCGTCGCGTAGTCCCTCAGCGCAGACGCCGGTGTCGAGCTCGCAGGTCAACGAGCTCGATGAGGTGACGAGGAATCGAATGTCGCCGATGGTGATCGACCTTCGTTGGCCATCCTGAGCAACGGTCGCGGTCGTCGTGCGATCACCGAACTTGGTGACGATGGCGTAGCGAGCAGTGAAATTGGCGTCACCAGCGGTGGCCAGACGCGACAGGACGGCGTCGATGGCTGGGTCGGTGACGGGCTCCTCGGTTGCGAAATATGGCCGGGTTCCTCCAGCACAGCCCGCGCTGAAGGCCACAGCAGCCACGCAGAGGGCTCCGCGGGCGACACACTTCCTCATGGATCGTCGCATGCCGTCTTGATGCTACGGCACTACCCTCGCATCGGTGCCCAACCCAACGATTGAGTTTCACGCGGCGACGTTCGCCCTGCAGTGGTGTGCAGGTGGAATGGTCTTCTGCTGGTTCACAACGCGGCGGCGTATGGTGGGGCCGGGTTATGGCATGTTGCTACGTGGCACCTATGCCGTGATTGGCGCCCTCGGGGTTGTTGCTGGGCTCCGCTACGGATCGGTTCGGGTGCGCGACGTGTCGGCGGCGATCGCGGTGGTGGCATGTACCGGCGTTTTGATCATGTCGATTGCTCAACGGCGTGCCGGTGTATCCGGTGCCACAGCAGAACACGATCGTCGCAGCGAACGAATTGCCGAAATGACCGGCATTCGTACCGACGTGCCTCGTACGCGCACGAGTGGCCGTGAATTTTGGCCGCACCTAGACCTCGTTCCGGTACTTATTGCGGTTGTTGGCCTCGTGGCGGCTGCGGCAGCGGCGGTGGACAGTTCATTCGGTGACGATCCCGCTGTGCATCTGCTCTCATTGGGCCGGATTCTCATCGGCGCGGCTTTTCTCGGAGCGATCACTGACGCCATGCTCCTCGGCCATTGGTATCTCGTGCAGCCGGGTCTGCCGCGCCGCCTGTTGAACGAGATCGTCGCGGCTCTGGGCGCGGTGTGGCCGCTCGAGGTCGTGGTCATGCTAGTACCCACCGGAATGGTGAGCGTGCTCACCGGCACCGTGGATGATGGTTGGGGCGGAACGCTCGGATGGTTCTGGTGCGCCTGCGCGATCACGACCGGGGTGCTGGTGTGGGTGACCCGCGCTGCTCTTCGCGAGCGTCAGTATTCAGCCGTCATGGCAGCCACCGGTTTGTTGTACCTCGCGCTCATCACCGCCTTCGGCACCGATGTGGTCGCGCGAGCGGTTCTTGAAGGGGCGTGATGAACTACTCGTCGTCGTGGGGTCAGTTGACGAGTCGTTCGTGACCTGCCCAATATGGCTCGCGAAGTTTGAACTTCTGCAACTTGCCGGTCGCGGTGCGGGCCAATTCGTCGCGGAAGTCGACTTTCTTCGGGCACTTGTAGCCCGCGAGTTTGGTCTTCGTCCACGCGATGACGTCGGCTTCGGTCAGGGTTGAGCCCTCGGTGGTCACGACCAGGGCCGTCACCAACTCGCCCCATTTCTCGTCAGGGATGCCAATGACCGCAACCTCGGCGACCTCGGGGTGCTGGAAGATGGCGTCCTCGACCTCGATGGATGAGACGTTCTCACCGCCGGAGATGATCACGTCCTTCTTGCGATCCGAAATCGTCACATAGTTGGCGTCATCAATCAGGCCGCCATCACCAGTGTGGAAGAAGCCGTCACGCGTCACGTCGGCGGTGGCTTCGGGCTGCTCCCAGTACCCCTCCATGATCATGTTGCCCCGCGCGCATACCTCGCCGCTGGGATCGATTTTCATGGTGCAGCCCACCACAGGTGCACCGGCGCGATTCAGCATTGCAGCCCGGTCACCAGAGCTGAGGTCATCCCACTCGGCGCGCCCGCGGTTGAGGGTGAGCAGGGGAGCGGTCTCGGTGAGTCCGTAGATCTGCGCGAATTCCCACCCCAACTCGGTTTCGCACCGTTCGATGGTGCGGGTAGGCGGCGGTGCACCGGCGACGACGATACGGAGTTTGCCGCTGCCAGGTATCGGCCCGTGCCACTCTTGGGCCGCATCAAGGATCATGTTCAGGACTGCCGGGGCGCCACACATGAGCGTTACGCCTTCGCGTTCGATGCGTTGGAGAATCTCCGTGCCATCGATTTTGCGCTGGATGATGTGTCGGGCTCCCATCCCAGTGACGGCGTACAACATGCCCCACCCGTTGCAGTGGAACTGGGGAAGTGTGTGCAGGTACACATCGCGGTCGCTGACACCCATGTGCCACCCGAATACGACGGCATTTGTCCAGAGGTTGCGATGGGTGAGTTGCACACCCTTCGGGCGTGCGGTCGTACCGCTCGTGTAGTTGATCGTCGCGGTGGCGTTTTCGTCGTAGGTCCATTCCGCGGGCGTGTTGTCGAAGTCCATGAGTGCCGCATCGCTGTCGGTGCCGATGGTCCATTTCATCTCGCAGTCGACGCTGGCCAAGGCGTCCTCGAGTTCAGGATCGACGAGTAGCACGCGCGCTCCTGAATGCTTGACGATGTAGTCGACTTCCTCGGCGACGAGGCGGAAGTTCACTGGAACCAGGATGCGCCCCGAACCCGACACGCCGAACAAGGCGGTGAGGAGACGAGCCGAATTGTGAGAGACCATGGCGACACGCTCGCCGACTGCAATTCCGAGCCGGTCAAGTCCGGCAGCGATGGCGCGAGCACGCCGCGCCATCTGGCGATAATCGATCGAGTCCCACGAGGGTGCGGGTTGATCGGGTTCATCGACGATGGCGACCCGGTCGGGGTAAACCAGCTCGGCGCGGCGTAAAAAATCATTTACGGTCATAGGGACGAACATGCCCTACACCGTAGTCGGCGCTGCTGTGACCGAAGTCATGGAATCTCGGCGCGAAGATGACGGCGCGTAGTGTGCAGCCATGGCACGCCGAGACGGAATGACCATCCCATTGCCTGGCCACCTGCACGCTCAGCGCGATCGCATCGTCGAGCTGGCCGACCTTGGCTACACCGATGTGTGGAGCGCGGAATCTGATGGTGCCGATGGGTTCACACCGCTGGCGCTGGCGGCTGCATGGGAAGAACGACTCCGCCTTGGCACGGCGATCATCCCGGCCTTCACCCGCGGTCCGGCGTGTCTGGCGCAGTCGGTGGCCTCCCTGGCCGATGCAGCACCTGGCCGTTTCACCATTGGAATCGGTTCATCGAGTGATGTGATCGTGGGGCGCTGGAACGGCATCCCATTCGAACAGCCGTACCGCCGTGTGCGCGACACGGTGCGATTCCTGCGCGATGCCCTCAGCGGTGAGAAGGTGGCGCAGCGCTACGACACGTTCGAGGTGAATGGTTTTCGTTTGGGTGTGAAGCCGGAGGTGTCGCCGCCGATTCTGGTTGCCGCACTGCGGGAGCAGATGCTGCGTCTGGCGGGCCGCGAAGGCGATGGCGCCATCATCAACTGGCTCGCACCGCACGATGTCGCAACGGTCGCCTCGGTGGTCAATGAGGCGGCGGGTGGCGATGCTGAGATAGTCGCGCGGATATTCGTATGTCCGAGCGATAACACCGAGGTTGTGCGCGCGGGAGCGCGTTACGCCATTGCGGCGTATATGAATGTGCCGGTCTATGCCGAATTTCAGCGGTGGCTGGGGCGTGGCGATGCTCTTGCGGGAATGTGGGAGGCGTGGGCAGCAGGCGACCGCCGCCAGGCTCTTCGGGAGATTCCCGATGAAGTGGTCGATGATTTGGTGGTGCATGGAACGCCGGAGCAGTGTCGTGCCCGCATAGATGAGTATGTGGCGGCTGGGGTCACGACGACAGCTCTTGCGATTCTCGGCCTTGACCCGGATGTGTCCCATGATGAAGCCGTCCGCGCACTCGCACCGCAGGTCTAAAGGCGGCGCATCTGTCGCCTACTTGCGTCGTGGCGATGAATTAGGCGGCCCGATCGGCTGTGTGTTCAGTGGGGGGAATCATGCTGTGGGCTGATCGGCGTTGTGCAAGTTGGGCGCGCAACACGGCGATGTGAGCCAAACCGCGTTGCCGGGTGTCGTCGTCGATGCGGAATCGCTCGCGAGCTGGTAGCTCCTGCTCGGCGAGAAGCGTCAGTTGCTCGGAGTCGAGGTGACGATGTTCGCTGCTGTTGCTCATATGTCCACCATGACACAGGGGTGTAACACCCAGAACTGGTGACGCTAAAGGGCGCGAAGGCCAGCGGTGACGGCAGCCGCGGTCACGATCACCACGATGAATGGCGCGCGTCGCCACACCAGCACCCCGGCAGCAGCCATCCCTACTTGGCGAGCATCTGCATCAAGCGAGGTGCCATCGGTCAAGGTCAACTGGGCGACCACTGCAGCGACAACAGCTGCTGGGATCAGCGAGGCCAGGCGCGCAGTCGATGGATACTTCGTGATCAGGCGGCCACCGAGAAACATGCCCACAACACGTTGAAGTGCAACACCTGCTGCGAGTGCAGCGACGACAATCCAACTCATTGATGTGTCCCGGATCGAATTCCGAGCGCCACGACCGCGCCGCTGACACTCAGAATGATTGGAACACCCGCCGGGGCGACACCGAGCAAACCAACGCAGACCGTGGCGCCGATGACAGCAGCGACAAACCCAGCGCGCTCCCTCAAGAGGTTCCCGATAATTGCCAACATGGCGGCGGGGAAGACGGCATCTAGCCCCCATGCTCCGGCATCGCCGATGACATTGCCGAACACAATGCCAACGATCGTTCCCGACCACCATCCCGCATGCATCGCTGCGGTGACTCGCCAGAAGGTGCGGATGACATCGCGTTGGGCGTCGTGCTGCACCGCAAGACCGACATTTGGATCAAACGACTGCAGCGCAATAGCCAGACGATGAGCACGACCCACCGAGATACGTGCCCCGAGACTCGCCGCGAGCAGGCCAAAGCGCGAGGCGACCACCCACCCGGCGATCAGGGCGGCGAGTAGCCCGCCACCGGCATCGCGCACGGCCAAGTAGGCCAACTCTGTCGTTGCCGCGTTGATCACGACCGCAGCGACGAACGTTCTTGCCTCAGATTCGATTCGTTCGAGAACGACGACATTGACTGTGATGCCGAGGGCAAAAAAGGTGGCCGCGATGCCGAACAGGACGCCCAGCGGCGGCGTCGAGGAGCGATCGCCCGTCATTGATGGATTTTGACACCTGCGGTGATGGGCAGCGCCAGCGGACGGGCTCTCACCACCTCTGGCGACGTGCTGTCATCTGGAGGCGATGACGACGCAGCAGATGAACGCCACTGCGCACAGCACGGTGAGCAGAGCCACCGTCGAGGGCCGGCGTGTGTGCCCGCGTCGATCCGATTCCACCAGCGCGCATGCTCCACCTGCGACAACCCCTCCGAGATGTCCTCCAATGGAAATGCCAGGCACCACGAACGTGATCAGAAGGTTCATGAGGAGCAGAGACCCGATGCCGGTGTTCATCGGATTGACCCCACGCCGCCAGAATCCGATCGCTGCGAAACCCATCAACCCAAAGACGGCTCCCGATGCCCCTCCATGAAGTCCGTTCGGCTGAAGAGCCAACGCCCCTGCAGACCCACCGAAGATCGAGGTGAGGTAGATGATGCTGAACGAAACCGGGCCGAGCGCACCCTCGAGCATGCGCCCCAATTGGTACAGCAGGAACATGTTGAACGCGAGATGGATGGCACCGAAGTGAATGAACCCAGATGTTGCAAAGCGGTACCAATCTTGGGGGCCGTCAATAAATGGTCCATACAGGCCGAGATCGGCGTGCAGCGCCGTCACGGAGCTGTTGAGCGTGGCGGCGTCGGCAACCGTCATTACCGCGAAGACCGCGACATTCACAGCGATGATGGCACGGGTGAGCGCACCCGAGTTGCGGGCCGACCACTGTCGGGCACGGACACTGGCAGCGGGTCGACTGGCTCGGCGGCAATCGTGGCAGATACTGCCAACTGCTCCTGGGGTGAGGCAGTCAGCACATGAGAGTCGGGCGCATCGCGTACAGCGCCGACCAGCGGGCCGGCCGGGATGTCGGTGGCACATATCAGCCGACGGGGCGACGGCCGCGTCGGGTCGTGGGGGCGGAAGATCAGTCATTGTGGGCCTCTGCCGAGCGGCGTAGCACCTCGAATGAGTGGATACCGGTGGCGTGGCCATCGGACCAGACGATGGCGAGCCCCCATAGACCATGCATCTCGGCACTCACGAGCGTGATATCGGCGGGCACCTTTGGGCCGCCCTGCGGTCGTAACTGGACGCAGGCGGCGCACGGGCACGACCTCCGCATTTCGTTCAATGGGAACTCAACGACCATTCCGTCATCCCACTCGACGGTGACGCCCGATGAACGAGAGGCTGCAATAGATACGACCTGTGGCATATCAGGCGACGGGGTCCATGAACTCGGCATGTTCGTGAGCTGAGGGATCGCGGAGATCGCGGCCGTCCCCGCTGTCGCACCCGCTACTGGCGATACACCACACGAATACCAGACCGGCAGCAAGAACACAGCGCCGAACGACCACGTCGCCACGCTATCGGTAGTCTGAGCGCGTGTCTGATCGTCCCCCGTGCATTATGACGGTGCACGCCCACCCTGATGACGAGGCCTCAAAAGGGCCCGGCACCATCGCTCTGTATTCCTCGCGAGGTGTTTCGACCGTGCTGGTGTGCTGCACCGGGGGAGAAGAAGGAGACCTGCAGAATCCCGCCTTGGCTGAAGCGGGCGGACCTCTACACGGTCTCAAAGGCAGTGCCTTGTCACAGGCCATCGCGGAGATGCGTCCGGCAGAATTGGCGGCGAGTGCGCAGGCCATTGGGTTTGACCACGTCGTAATGCTTGGGTACCGCGACTCTGGGATGGCTGGGTGCGATGCCAATACGCACCCCGACTGCTTCGCAGCTGCACCCCATGACGACGCATGTCGCCGGTTGGTGACAGAAATCCGGCGCCACCGACCCGACGTGTTGCTCACCTACCCGGATGATCAGCGCGGCTATCCACATCCTGACCACCTGAGGGTGCATGAGATCTCAATGGCTGCCGTTGAGCATGCGGCTGATCCGGCGTGGTATCCAGACACCGGTCCCGCTCATGACGTTCGCAAGGTGTACTACAGCGCGTGGTCTCGCCGCCGGCTCCTCGCCCTGCACGACGCTCTGCTGAAGAAGTGGGGTGAATCGCCGTTTGATGAACGTTGGTGGGAACGACCCGATACCGACCATCGCATCACCACCCGCATTGACGTAGCCGACCATATGGCGGCTCGCAGTGCCGCTCTCCGCGCCCATGCGACACAGATCGACCCTGCGTCGCCGTTCTGGTTTGGCCTCGACGACGATGAACTCCGCACGGTCTACCCATTTGAGGACTGGATTCTTGCGCGGCCGAGTTGCGATGAGGGTGCCGCGGAGGAGGACGATCTTTTCGCTGGCCTTGACGATGTTCGTTGTGATGCGGATGGTCAGTATTTCCGTGCCGCGGGAGCGCCGGCATCATGAGTGTGCGCTGGCGGGTGTCCTTCGGCGGCCGTGATGTCGTCGTCGAGGGCCCAGAGGATGCGGCGGTGACGGTGACCGTGCCAGCCGCTGCTGTGACCGCCGACGGATTCGATCCGACCGAGGCCTACATGCGGGGATCATTGAAAGCTGAGGGGAACACCGGTGTTCTCTTCGGAGTTCTTGCCGATGGCTCAGCGCTCAGTGCGCTGACCCGGCTCGCATCGCGTCCCTGAGTTCGCGGTAGCCGATCAAGGTGATGTCTCGATTGGCGATCATGTCCGCGATCGCTGGGTCAAGCGCAAGCTGAAGATCGTCGATCCATCCGCCAGCGTCGGTGGTCATCGCGCGCACCTCGGGGGTGTCGATCGCGGGCTGAATATGCACCTCGGTGACGCCGATAGGCAATGACTCGATGGCTGCCGCGAGCCGTTCACGTGACCCCGGACGCCAATCGTGGTCGAAGAAATCGGGGTGGATGATGTCGCGCTCGGCGGCGAGGCGCCGAAACGCGAACCCGACGGTTTCTTCCGACACGGTAGATGGCAGACGGATCGGCAGGCGGAACTCGTCGGCGAGATCGAGGTACACGTCGAAGAATTCAGGACGCAATGTCATCTTCGTGAGGTGTGGTGCCAAGTGAGTGACATCGAGTCCCCAGGCCCCAGCACGTGTGATCTGGGTCCGCAGCTCCCGGTAGACCTCATCAAGATCGGCGTGCTCCCATAAGTCGTCGGGGGAGGCGGGGAATCCTCCGTCGCCCGACAGCAATGAGGGTGCGTGGGTCACTGGCCCCCATCGGTAGGTGGGGTGCTCAGAGTTGAGTGTCAGGTGGACGCCGACGTCGTCCGCGGCGGTCAGACCCGCGGTGGCGTGACGCGCCCATGGGGCGGGGACCATCAGCGATGCACAGGTTGCAACGCCGTCGCGAAGTGCGGTGAAGACGCCAATGGTGGATGCATGCGATGCACCCAAGTCATCACAGGAAATGATGAGCGCGCGTGCGTCCGATGGAAGATCAAGGCGATCCAGCAGCAACGACACAGAGTGAGGCTACCGCTCTGCAGCACCCACGCAGAGACTCCAGATCCCTCGTCGGTCTGAACGTGCCTCCCGCTCCGCGCGGGTGAGCACGGCATCATGCTCCCCGTTTGGGGGTATGACCAATCGTTGGGCCCATCCGTGTCGCAATAGCGCGGCATTGAGGGAATGGTCGTGGCCGATTGGGGTCACGACGGCGAGCAGTCGACCGTAATGGTCACGAGGCACGACGTCGCGGTGTAGTTCAACCGATGAGCCGATGGGGGCGCTGCGCGCAGTGAATTCCGCCGCTTGCGTAGCCCCACACTCGGGATCATCGTCGGCGAAGAGTTCAGGAGTGTCGATGCCGAGCAAACGGACACGCTCTGTGGCCCCGCCGATGTCGACGATGACCGTATCCCCATCGACGTGACCTGTCACCACGGCGACATCTGCTGCCCGTTGTGCCGATCCGCACCCTAGAAGCGATATGGCCAGTGCCAAATATGGTGCTGTTCTCAGAGCCGTTCGATAAGTGTGCCCGTGCCGAGTCCACCACCGCAGCACATCGAAATGAGGCCGAATCGGCCTGAACTGCGCTCCAACTCGTGGAGCGCTTTGGTCATGAGGAAGGCGCCCGTCGCGCCGAGAGGGTGACCCAAGGCGATAGCGCCGCCGTTCGGATTGGTGCGGGCGAGATCAGCACCTGTTTCGGCTGCCCATGCCAACACCACAGATGCAAAGGCCTCGTTGATCTCGAAGGTGTCGATGTCGTCGATACCAAGACCGCTGCGGTCCAGTAGGCGTTGCGTTGCATCGATTGGGCCGGTCAGCATCAGAACCGGGTCAACACCAACAAGACAGGTATCGACAATTCGTGCTCGTGGTGCGAGACCGAGTTCGTCGGCCTTCTTGGCAGTCATCATGATGACCGCCGCAGCACCGTCAGAGATCTGCGAGGAGTTACCCGCGGTATGGACTCCATCGGGACGCGCGACGGGCGACAGTGCCCCGAGTCGTTCAAGATCGGTGTCGCGAATGCCCTCGTCGCGTTCGATGGTGTGCATGTCACCGGTGGGCTGTCCGTCGGCATCAAGCACCGGGGCCTCCACGGGCACCCACTGGCCAGCAAATCGGTCTTGTTCCCAGGCCGCTGCTGCACGCTGCTGCGACTCGAAGCCAAAGCGGTCGGTGTCGGCACGGCTGATTCCCCAACGGTCGGCGATACGTTCCGCGCCTTCAAATTGCGAGGTCATCTCGTACTGCTCAAAATATGGCTTCGGAATCGGAACGCCCAGCCCGAGTTTCTTCGACGAATTCGACCCGATTGGCACCCGAGACATCACCTCAACTCCGCAGGCCATGGCAACATCGGTGACTCCTGCAGCGACAAGGCTGGAGGCGAGGTTTGTAGCCTGCTGGGATGACCCGCACTGGGTATCGACAGTGGTGGCTGCGCTCGACAGGGGGAGACCCGCGGCCAGCCACGCTGTTCGCGTGACGTTGAAACTCTGCTCGCCAACCTGAGAAACGCAGCCCCCAACGACCTGCTCGATCTCTGCGGCATCGATGCCGGTTCGGTCGATGGCGGCTCGCTGTACCCGACCGAGAAGGTCACCAGGATGCAGGCCGGCGAACCCTCCGTTGCGTCGACCGATGGGGGAGCGAACGGCATCGACGATGACGACGTCGTTCGGGGCGAGAGGTGAATCTGGCGATGTCATGGCCTCACCCTACGACTCGTGGAGCACTCCCGCGCCATTGGCAGTGCTGTGCGTCACCGGGCGGTTACAGAGTGAATTCAGCACGGACGTCACTGCGGCGTCCTGCTCGCCAATCGGCAACAAATGACGCTCGATCCCCACGAAGGAGCGTCGTGCGGTGTTCGATCGGTCGACCAGCTACACAGCCGGTCCGAACCACACAGAACACCGGAGCGCCATGGTCAACATCCAAGAGGTCAGCGTCCGCGCCATGGACGGTTGCAGGCGTGATGGTCTCGATTCCCGACGTCGGTCGACCAATGCCGGATGCCTCGAGTTCGTCGTAGAGAGCAGTGTGCGTGAAGTCGACGTCGAGCAAACAGCGCGCAACATCAGCATCGAGTCGCACGCGGTCGAGGGCTAGTACCTCACCCGCAGCGAGACGGAGCCGATCGAGATGGATCATCATGGAGCCCGCGGGAAGTCCTAGCTGCTGAGCGGCGACGTCATCGGTGTCCTCGCGAAGAGTAAGAACGGTTGACGACTGTTCATGACCAGCATCTTCAACAACTCGAAAGAGGCTGTATAGCGAGCCCAGAGATTGCTCGAGGCGACCATCATCGACGGTTGTGCCAATGCCCCTCGAACGCCGAACGATGCCATCGTTGCCGAGGCCCTGCACGGCGTGACGAGCGGTGTGGCGGGACACGCCGTACACCTCCATCAATTCACGGTCGGTTGGAAAGCGCTCCGCGAAGTGCCCAAGATCAAGCCGCCGACGCAACTCATGCTCCAGCTGGGCCCACAGGGGCTCGCGGCCCGAGCGATCAATCTGTAATGCGCCAATACCGAAGTCAGCCATCATCACCCAAGTGGAATGCAGACGGAACCGGCTTGAGTGGACGCGCGTACCACAGCGGACGACGAAGGCCTCCGGGTCCTGGGGCGGGGCGCGTCTTGGACAACCAGTCCAAATAGGCCTCACGTGACTTCGCTGTGTCCACGACCACATCACCGTACTCATCGCCGGGCTGTGCGGGGCCGACGCGCACGCGCTGGTGCCAGCACTGCATACCCGAGATCGGATCGGGCTGCACCGCGAATGTCAGGTTCTGGTGCACTCCGGTGTCGTTCCACCAAATGCGTTCAGTGTCAGGATCCTCTGAGGTGTATGACGACATCCCCTTGGATCGACGTAGCGACCACTCGCTCCCATCGTTGTTGATACGAGCGAGACCGGCACCCCACGAGCGCGCCTTCTCCTCCTCGATGCGCCACCGGCCCATGTGATGGCTGGCCGCGACGACACCAGGTCGGATGCCTTCCGTACGCCAAGACGAAATCACGAAGTGTCCGATGCGCGTAGTGACACGTACGAGACCGTTCTCATCGATGCCAAGACGCTCCGCGTCGCTTGGGTGTAGCCACAGCGGATGCCGGTGGCTGATCTCGTTCAGCCATTTGGAGTTCGCTGAGCGTGTGTGGATCAACGTCGGGATACGGAACGTCGGCAGCAGGATGCGCTCGTCGTTGTCCATGTCAAGGTCCTCCCAGTGCACATGGGACGGGATCCATTTCGGCGTCGCGTACTCGGGCCACCCCCAGTCACGCAGGGTGGTGGAGAACAATTCAAGTTTCTTCGAAGGAGTGGGAAAGCCTTCTTTCAACTCTCCATCGACCTCTACCGCGGGCGAACCATCGCCGAGTTTTGGAACCGACAACTCGCTCAATGATTCACGTGAGCCGTCCCATGTGCCGGGGGTTCCAGGTTTGCGGTACACGCCAGATGTGTCGCGAACACAGCCATCGACCGCGGCGGCGTCAACCGCACGCTCGTATGGGGTGTAGGGGTCGCCCGGAACGGCGAACGCGCCTCGATCACGCATGAAGTCGAGTGGTGTTTGACCAGCAGCCTGTGCTGCCTCGCTCAGTCCGGGGACACCGTCGGCGAACATACGTCCGTAGTACTCGTCGATTCCGATTGGTTCACCCGGGCGATCGATCGACTCGAAGTGTTCTCGAATACCGAGCGAACCGTCGGGGTCGATGCGCCACGACAGATCAATCCAGAACTCGTTCTCCTCCCACACCTCGCCGTCGTTGAACTCCCACGTGCGACGGTCGGGGCCGATCTCCTCGCCATTTAGTTCGGCGTAGCGGCGCATCACCGGTTGACGGAAGCCAATCCAACGTCCTGCATGGGTCTCGTAACTGGCGATGTCGTGACGCTCAGAGCCCACACCCATCGGCAAGACATAGTCGGCAAACCACGAGGTTTCGGACCACGTTGGCGTGAGAGCAACATGACACCCGACCTTGCCGGGATCCTTGAGCGCCTCGAGCCATGAGAAGCCGTCGGGGTTGGTCCACACCGGGTTATAGACACGAGTGAAGTAGGTATCCAGCCGCCCGCGACCCTCATTCAAGAAGTGGGGCAGCAGGATGGACATTTCGTGATAGGCGAGCGGATATTCCGTCGGCCAGTTCATTTCGTTCCATTCCCGGATGGGCTGTGTGCCCTTTGGGGCGGCGGGCGTGAACTTGTTCCAACCGTTCGCGCTTGTACCGCCGGGAGTTCCCACGGAACCGGTCAACACGTTTAAGAAGAAGAGGCACCGGGCAACCTGCCAACCGCCGAGGTTCCCCGCACCGGCACTACGCCAGTTGTGCGAGGCGAACTTCGTTGGGTGACGGCCAATGATTCGTGCGATCTCGACGATGGTCTCTGCCGCGACACCGCACACGTGTTCCGCGCGCTCGGGCGTGTACTCCGCGTACTCATCGAGGAGTGCGGTTTCCAGCGAGTCGAAGGTGCAGTCAAGGTCTGGACGGGTTTCGGTGAGGTAGGTCTCCCAGTTGACCCAACGCCGCACAAAGTCACGCTCCCATGTCCCATCAAGTAGCAACTGCCGGGCCATAGCCAAGAGCATGAACGGTTCGGTTCCGGGCCATGGAGCGAGCCAATGGTCGGCTTTTGCACCGGTGTTGGACAAGCGCGGGTCGACACAGATGACCGTCGCGCCAGCTGCTTTGCCCTCCATAATGCGCTGTGCATGCGGATTGAAATAGTGGCCTGCTTCAAGATGCGACGAGATCAGAAAGATCACTTCTGCGTTGGCGAAATCAGATGACGGGCGGTCGAAGCCCATCCACGACTGGTATCCGATGCGGGCATTCGAGGAGCAGATGTTGGTGTGACTGTTGTGGCCGTCAACGCCCCATGCATGCAGTACTCGCTCGGTGTAACCGTCCTCGCCTGGTCGGCCAACGTGGTACATGACTTCATTGCCGCGGCCCTCGGAGATTGCTGTGCGGATCCGGCCGCCGATCTCTTCGAGTGCCTCATCCCAGGTGATGCGCTCCCACTGGCCCGATCCTCGTTCTCCAACGCGCCGCATCGGATACAGCACACGCTCGGGGTCGTGGACCTGGTTGATGGTGGCTGGGCCTTTGGCGCAGTTGCGCCCACGGCTGGCTGGATGTTCGGGGTTGCCCTCGAACTTCACGACCTCACCTGACTCTTTGTCGATGAAGGCAACAAGGCCACAGGCCGCTTCACAGTTGAAGCACGTCGTGGGAACGAGGGTGTAGTGGCGCTCGCGCCGCTCGGGCCATGCCTTGGCGTCAAGTTCTGTCCAGTCGTGCCACTTCTCGTGTGGTGGATGGTTGGTCAAAGACATCGCGGGTTCCGATCAGGAGAGAGGGACGGACTGGCCTGCGCGAACGTAGGCATCTTCGTAGCTGAATAGGCCGATGAGGGCGCTGAGGCCGGCAAACGCGGCGAGCGCGGTTGTGGCATCGCCACTGCTCGCGAGTGCGATCGCTGCAAGGACCAACGGGAGCACAATTCCCGCGAGGACACCGCCGAACCAGAATCGTCCGGCATATGCACCTTTGGTCATCTCGAGGACGGCGAGTTCCACCGAGCGGGACGGGTGAGACCACAACTCCGTCGCAATAAGTCCGCCAAGAGAACCCAGACCGATCAGCATCACGATCACGATGGCGTCTTGTTCTGGAACATCGATCACGAGATCCAGCAGGGCGTACGCGCTGGATCCAGCAACAGCCGCTTGGGCAAGAAGTGTTGGCAACAACAGTGGGGTCTGCCAGAGGTCCCGTCCCTCGCATTGGCCGAAGAGAAATGCTGTGTATCCGGCTACAGCTGCTCCGAGCGCGACCATCGGTAGGGCGAGCCATGGCAGAGCACCTTCGGCGTTGATCAGATCGACCAAGCCCCAGAGACCGGTCAGCCCAGCAAAGGCACCGAGAATCCAGGCACCGCGAACCAGCCAGGACGAGGTGTTGGACTTCGTCAAGATGTACAAGAACCGTCCTGGTTGTTTGAGGTCGCCGATGAGCAAGGCCCCGGTGATCGCCGTGAAGATCGCGGCCACGACCGCGGGGAGCACACCTGCAGCACTTGAGGATGTGCCATGACCCATGGCCACCATGAGCGCGGCAACACCCATGACGCCGGCTGCCACGGCTTTGGTGACGAGGTAGCCCGACACCTTCGATTTCCAGGTCATCGGGTGGGTGGTTGTGTAGGCGGTACGCGCGACGACACCGTTTCCGGAATGGTTGGCCATCACCGGGCTGATCGTGGGGTGATCTTTGGTTGTGTCGGCCCAGATCATGCCGTCGTTGGCAATGCGCGTACGTGTGGGGTCGAGAGACGCCTGATCAACCCCCCGGTAGAACACCTTCGGGTTTGTTCCCTGTTCGGGAGCGCGCACCGCAGTGGCATCGCGCGCCACGATCTTGCTGATCTCGGATTCTGGATCGTCGAGGTCGCCCGTGATGATCGCGTGCGTCGGGCAAACGACGACACATGCCGGCTCCAAACCAACTTCAACCCGGTGGTTACAAAAGTTGCACTTATGGGCCGTGCCGGAATCCGGGTTGATGTAGATGGCGTCGTAAGGGCAGGCGTTCATACACGCCTTACAGCCGATGCAACGACTGTCGTCGAAGTCGACGACCCCGTTGTCGGTGCGGTGTAGGGCGCTGGTGGGGCAGATGGTCATACATGGCGCGTCGTCGCAGTGATTGCACCGCATGACCGAGAAAGTGCGTCCCGTATTTGGAAACGCTCCCGTCTCGATGTACTTCACCCAGGTCCTGTTCACCCCCAGTGGGACGTCGTGCTCGCTCTTGCATGCGACCGTGCAGGCGTGGCAGCCAATGCAGGAGTCACTGGCCAGGACGAAACCGAGGCGTGTCATATCAGGCCCTTCCAGAGAGCATCAGGTTCAGGAGATCGCGGTACCCCCGTTGAGGAGTTGGCCGGCGACGGCAGTTCCCGCCGATCCGCTTCCGGCAATCAAGATGCTGGTGGCGCATTGTGCTCATTGTCCCCCTTTGGACGTGTGTCACGGACCCTAGCTAGCGCCCGCGTATGTGGTGCGTAGTTGTCATTAGGCGCTCTGCGTGGTGGCCTGCCATGCGCCGTATCCACCGAGCACGTCGCTGACATCTCCGAATCCCCGCTGGCGCAGCACGCTGGCCGCAACCGACGAGCGGTAGCCACCTGCGCAGTACACGACCGTCGGCACTCCTGCGGACAACTCTGAGCTGCGGGCTGGCAGCTGACCCACCGGGATGCAGATTGCACCAGGAATGGTGCCATCGGCGGTTTCGCCCGGGTTACGCACGTCCACCACCTGCAGCTGGTCGAGCTCCGAGTGGCGTGTGTTGAACTCTTCGGGCGTCAGGCGGCTGGCACGCGCGGTCTGCTCCGGATTGGCGGTCATGGTGCCGTATGGGTCGTCGATGCAGCCGATGACGCGATCGAAACCAATCCGCGCCAAGCGGTTCTTTGCCTCGAGCTCGTACCCCGGCTCGACGAAGAGAATGATGTCAACGTCGCTCGGAACGACCGAGCCGGCAAATTCCGCGTAGCGCCCCTCAAGACCGACGTTGACTGCGCCGAGAAGGTGTCCTCGGGCGAAGTCCTCGGGTGTGCGCCCGTCGATGAGCATCGCTCCGTCAGCCATTGCGGCGCGCGCAGCGTCGAGAGTGAGCGGTGTAGGAGGCTCGGATTCATCGAGGAGAGGGCGCTCCTTACGATTCAGAATGGCATCGAACACGAAGTAGCCAGGCGCCGGCGGCTGCCCCTCGGTCACCAACGCCATGAATGTTTCTCGGTCCGGAGCACGCAGGGCGTAATTGGTTGCCTTCTGTTCACCGATGGTGGAGGAGCGCTCAGTTGAGAGATTCTTCCCGCAGGCACTGCCTGCTCCGTGAGCTGGATACACGCGGGTGGCGTCGGGGAGCGTCATCAACTTGTTATGGAGTGAGTCGAACAACTTGTCGGCCAACTCATCACGAGTGAAGCCGATAGAGGACAACAGATCCGGTCGGCCGACATCTCCGATGAACAGCGTGTCGCCGGTCAGGACACCGTACGGATCCGTGTCGGGTCGTTCGCGCACGACGATGCTCATCGATTCAGGGGTGTGGCCGGGTGTATGGCGAAATTCGAGGGTCACGTCGCCGAGGCTGAGCACTTCGCCATCGTCGACGCCACGGTGCGCGAACTCTGTTTCGGCCACCGAGGAGTAGACAATCTCCGCGCCGGTGGCTGCGGCGAGTTCGAGATGCCCCGACAGAAAGTCGGCGTGAAAATGCGTTTCGATGACCAACTCGATGCTGAGTCCGGCCTCAGCAGCATCGGAGAGGTACTCCGAGATGTCGCGTTGGGGGTCAACGACGACTGCACGACCGGTCGTGTCATCACCGATGAGGTACGACGCGTGGGAGAGACAGTCGAGGTAGTACTGGACGAACTTCATTGTGGCTCCTTTCGCCTATACGCGATCATAATGTACGGACATATTGTCGTCAAGAAACCTTCGTCATCATTCGACGGTGAGGATCTCGTCGGTGTCGTGATCGATGAGGGCGGCGATCACGGTGGGCATGACCGTCCCAGTCGATGCACACACCTCAGCAAGGTGCCGTCGCATGGTCGTGGTACCCGATCGGGCCACATGTTCGATGGCATCGTCTTCGGATAGTTCTGGTGGGAGATATTGCTCGACGCCCGCGAGCATCGCATCTGCGGCATCTGTCCGGAGGCCCGCACGGGCCGCACTCGCCCCAGAAATTGCGCCGCAGCGTTGATGAGTCATCACGACCACAAGGGGTACGGCAAGGGCCACGACAGCGAACGCAAGGCTGGCCAGTTCCTCATCGTTGGGAATGGCTCCAGCAACGCGGATGGAGAACACCTCATTGTCAGCGGTGCCGCGCAGCCCGTTGTCCGCAATTCGTGCGTCAGAGCATGTCAATAGAGCGACATGCGGTGCCTGGTGGCGTTCGGGTTCGATATCGCGTGCCGGTGGTGCGTCATGGGCTGCGACCAAGTCGCGCCATAGTTGTTCGTCCTGTGGCGCCGTAGCGCTCACACCGAAACCCCTCGTTCGTCAATGCCGGATGACCGTGGATCGATGACTAATTCGCCGTCTACGGCTTGGTGGGGCGTCGCGTGGATTCGTCCGTCGAGTTGATCCCATAATCCGCTGCGGTGCAGCACATCGCGAACCGGACCTTTCACGTCGCAGAGGTGCAATTCAACCGGCGACTCCGCAAACTCGGCGATGATTTCAGACAGTGTCTCTGCTCCGGTGGCATCAATGTCATTGATACCAGAGCAGTCGAGGACCATTCGGTGCCGACCGTCTGACGGATCAGCTTCGGCGAGCAGTAAGCGTTTCACGTACTGACTGTTTACGAATGACAACGCGGCATCAATTCGGATGACGCGCACGCCAGCGGCTTGGACCGCTTCTGGGAATCGGTCGATGTTTCGGTAACTGGTGGTGTCCGGAATGCGTCCGAGCACGGCGGTATGCGGTCGAGACATCCGGGCGAAGACAACGAGCATCGACGCAACGACGGCGATGAGAATGCCGAGTTCAATGCCCACCGCAAGGGTGCCAATGAAGGCAACCCCCATACCAATGGTGTCGGAGCGCTTCACGGTGGCGATATGACGCATCTCGGCGATGTCGATCAGGTTGATGACCGCCACGATGATGATCGCACCGAGTGCTGCCTTAGGCAGGTTGGTGAACAAAGGCGTGAAGAAGGCGATGGACACCAGCACTAGCAGCGCCGTGATGATTGATGCCAGCGGTGTGCGTGCACCCGCGGTGTCGTTGACCGCGGTGCGAGAGAAGCCCCCGGTCACCGGGTAGCCACCGAACACACCCGATGTCACGTTCGCCATTCCGAGGGCCACCAGTTCTTGGTTGGGCTCGACCTCGTAGCGATGTCGCCGTGCATAGACCTTGGCCACCGCGATGGATTCCATGAACCCGACCATGGTGATGACGAGGGCGGTGACGACAAGGTCACCGACGAGACCACCGTTGATCTCTGGTAGTCCAAATGCGGGTAACGAGTCGGGAATCGAACCGACGGTGGACACACCATCGTCGGCGAGGTTCGCACCGGCTGCAATGGCAGTTGTCGCGATAACGACGACGAGCGCGCCGGGAATACGTGGTGCGATGCGTTTGATTCCCAGTAGGGCGGCAATGCTCCCTGCGCCAAGCGCGAGGGTGACGCCATGGATATCGCCAAGAGCTTTGGAAACATCGATGACGGTCTCATAGAAGTGGTCGTTGCGATCGATGCTCACACCCAAGATGTGTTTGACCTGCGAGAAGCCGATGATGATGGCCGCAGCGGCTGTAAAGCCGACGAGTACAGAGTGCGACAAGAAGTTGACGATGAACCCAAGGCGACCAAGGCCGAGCATGAGATGCACCAGACCCACCATGATCGCCAACAGGGCTGCCGCTGATATGTAACCGGCGGTCCCTTGCTCGTAGAGCGGACTGAGCGCGCTGGCGGTGAGCAGCGACACGATGGCCACCGGTCCAACGGCGAGCTGACGGGATGTGCCAAAGATCGCATAGGCGAGCACCGGAAGGGTTGAGGCATACAGCCCAATTTCAGGTGGCAGGCCAGCTAGTAAGGCGTAGGCCATGCCCTGGGGGATCAGCATTGCCGCGATAGTGAGTCCCGCCGCGAGATCGCTGCGCAGATCAGGCCGCTGGTAGTTGCCCAGCCAATCAGTGATGGGCAGCACGCGGCGGAGCGATAGTGGCGACATGCGGGCAAATGTACGGACAAATCATGGATGCGTCAAGCATTGACGTGCGACCACCGTTACATCACTCCGACTTCCGCCGTGGCCGACGTCGCCCGCCCGACATCGGGCCTGCGACGGCGGTCGCTAGCGTGAGCGTCATGATCACGTCGACCCCCAACCCTCAACATTGTGATCCGACTGGCCACTCAAGTCGCCGCAATTGCCGGTCCTCGGTGTCGATAGCGGTGCCGGTTGTGCTGTTGCTCGTGCTGACTGGGTGTGGTGGCGGCAACGACAACGATGCAGAGGCCCCGTCGGCTGATGTCGCAACCAGTGTGATATCACCGGTTGTAGAGGTGGTGAACGCCACGGAATTTGCCGCTGTTGTTGATGAATCAGGCGTCACGGTGATCGACGTGAGGACCCCGGAGGAGTTCGCAGTATCGCGCCTAGAAAATGCAGCGCTCTTCGATATTGCATCGCCCGACTTCATTGAGATGATCTCCACCCTGGATTCCAGCGGACGGTACGCGGTCTACTGTCGGTCGGGTAATCGTTCCGCAGTCGCGACCGTGGCGATGCAGGACCTCGGATTCACCGACGTCGTGGAGCTCGGCGGGGGCATCGTCGAATGGGAGTCCGCGGGCTACCCCACTGTGTCGGGCTAAGCCTTGAGCAACAGTGTCAGAAGAGTTCGAGTTGTTGCCATGTTGTCGCGACAACCGCTACCGATGTCCACTTCAGCCCACCCTGACGGCCGGCTCTGCGAACTTCAACCGCGTCTGCAGGAAGCGAACGCGTTGCTCCATCAGCATCGATGAGCCGCAAACTGCCGTCGGCGTCGATACCGGTGATTCGAGCAGATCTCCAGCGACGTCTGCCCGCCGGTCGAAATCGTGCCGGCTCATCGTGACGTAGTCCGAGACGCGTCAGGCCGCCCCCGGTAATCACCGATGTCACACGCCCATAATCCGCCGTTGCAGGCGCTGCATCCCGGCGATCCACTTCTCGGTGTCGGTGGCTCGAAAGACCATGTAGTCGGCGACTTCGGCGTGGGGGAGTACGAAGAATCGCTCGGCCTCGACAGCCTCAATAACCCGATCGGCCACAACGGATGGCTCCAGAACCTCGCCGACGGAGCGAACAACTTCGCCACCGTCACCGAGGACCTCGCTTGCATTCAACATATTCGTGTTGACACCCTGTGGGCATAGACAGGTGACCTTGATTCCGCGAGCACCGTAGGTAATCGACATCCACTCAGCAAAGGCCACCGCGGCGTGCTTGGTGACCGAATACGGCGCAGATCCGATCTGCGCCAAAAGACCAGCGGCCGATGCGGTTGATGCGAAATAGCCCTCACCCCGCTCAAGCCACTCCGGCAGGAGGTACCGAGCAGCCCAGCGGTGCGCGTGGATATTTACATTGAACGAGGCATCCCACAGTTCTTCATCATCGAGAGGATCGATGCCGAGTGCCACGCCCGCATTGGCGAAGAACAAATCGATCGGGCCGTGCTGTGATCGCGCCTCATCGATCAGGGCGCGATTGCCGGCCTCGGACGAGAGGTCTGATGCGAGCGCTATGGCGTTGGGCATCTCGGCAAGTGACGGAGGAGTGATGTCCGTCGCGCTGACTCGAGCGCCGCGCGCCGCAAAGGCGCGACTCAACGCGGCGCCGATACCACCTGCAGCCCCGGTGACGACGACATGACGGTCGTAAAGGTCCATGGGGGCATGGTAGGCGAGAAGGTGCACGCACGATGTCTCCTCGGACGGTACGGTGGTCGGTGATGAGCAGCGATGCAGACACCACCGCCGTGATCGACGCAACTCCGACCGATGTCGGCACAGCAGCGGAATCGTCCACTGTGGCGGTCGCGGACCTCAACGCCGCTGTTGCCCAACTCGATGATGCATTGGGTCGTTTGGTGAGTCGAGACCTAGTGTCGGCGGGTGAGATGACCGACCTGCTCTTAGATGTGCGAGCTCTGCTTACCCGCGTCTGAGTAGGCCGCGGGCCACGCGCCCGAGTGCCACGCCAACGAACGCTCCGGCGACGATGTCGCTGGCGTGGTGTAAACGAACGTGGACTCTGCTGTAAGCGACGATCGCCCCGACCGGTAACAACCACCGTGCTGCGGAACGGCCGCGCATCGTTGACATCAACGAGATGGCGAATGCGGCTGACGATGCGTGCCCACTGGGAAACGACGATGTGCTTGGGGTGCGGACCTGGGATCGCTCGTCGCCACTCATGGTCGGACGAGGGCGGCGAATGAGTCGCTTCAGACCCTGGTTCACAACCAAGCTTTCAGCACCGAGCGCCAGAGCGAATACTGCTGCATCTCGTCGATGGCCACGACGGGCGATGAGTGCAAGATTTGCAAGGTGCCATACCCTGCTCCAATCGCCGGCCGCCGATGCCATGTCCATCGCCCGATTGAGCGGTCGTACAGATCGCGCGGGCTCGACCCAGCTGTCAATCCTGTGATCGAGGGCATCGATGCGGTCGATCAGACGTCGTTGCCGTCCGGTTGTCATCTCTCAAGCCCCGGATACACCTCCGGCGCCTCGATTGCTGCGAGTCGCGGATCACCACCGAACTCGGGGCACCATTGCTTGTACGCACAGAATGAACACAACGCAGACGTGCGCGCAGGGAATTCGCCCGATGCGCATGCTCTGCCGATGGCACCATGCACCGCGGTGAGGCGGTTCTCCATGAGTCGGCGGTTGGCGTCGGTCGGTCGGATCGAAATCGTGTCGCCGGTACGCACATAAAGCAATTGCACTGCATCAGGCCGTTCGCCCAATGCCGCCTCGCATAGAACGGCGTAGAAACGGACTCCTGATAGTGCGGATTGCTCGTATCCCTGACGCGGAACCTTTCCTGTCTTGTAATCGCTCACGACGAGGCGACCGTCCACGCGTTCTAGGCGGTCGATGATGCCACGCAAAGTCACTGGACCGATGGGGGCTTCCACCCACTTCTCGAGCGCGACGACATCGATGCTGGACGGATCCTGCATGGCGACTGCAGAACTTGTGAGTTGTGTGGCCTCGTCGAGAAACGCTCGTTCTTTGTCGGTATCGAAGTCGAGGTAGACAAAGTCACGATCGACGCGCAATTCGTCGGTCGCTTGCGTGATGGCCGCAGACACGGCCGCGTCGGTGCGCTCTGAGGGAGCGTGCTCAAAAAGCAGTTCGAGAATTCGGTGGACATGGGTCCCGAGAACGGACGCGCGGCTCGGAGGATCGGGAAGCTTCTCGATACTCGAAAACCGAAACGCAAGAGGACAACTCATGAATGAGTCCACCCGCGACGGTGAGAGCGTTGTGGGGATGTCAAACATCACGATGGGGGCTGTGCATACACAGAGTTGATGATGTCGGCGACCGCAGAAGGATCGGTGAAGGGTCCGAAATGATCCAGGTCAGGGCGATGGATCAGATGACCATTTGGGAGGCGGTCGGCAACGATGGCCGCGAACGCTGATGGTTGCATGTCCTGCACAACGCCCGAGATCACGGTTGTTACGAGATCTATATCGGGAAGATGCTCGTAGAGGGGGTACCGATGTGCCGAGGTGAATACTGCGGCCTCAAACGATGGCTGGCAGGCGAGCTCAATTCCGGTGCCATCATCGACAGCGAGAGTCCCGTACCGGACGTAGTCGTCGAGCACCTCGGGAGCGAAAGCAGCCAACGGCGGTTTAGAGGCGTAGTTTTCGATGGCAGTAT
>Ga0181554_1001029_pt1 | contig 27137 bp, 26 predicted proteins | sample 011ome_16_FD_145602 | JGI IMG/M metagenome (GOLD analysis project Ga0181554, IMG submission 145602) | Coastal salt marsh microbial communities from the Groves Creek Marsh, Skidaway Island, Georgia - 011503CT metaG (spades assembly) | ecosystem: Environmental > Aquatic > Marine > Intertidal zone... | reverse complement strand
GAAAACCTAGCAACGCGCATACAGCGCGCGGTCTTCAAAGCATTTGAGTTGCTGCCCGAAGAAGCCGGAGATGAAGATGATGCGATGCCGCGCATGGATGTAGTGGCCCGGTGAATTGATGGCTGATCCGCTAGTATTTACTACAGCGGAATACCCTTTCAGCTCAGAGCGCTCGGACGCAGCAGTTAACTATTAGCGGTGCACACAGCATGAAGGTCGGCGGCAAGCAGCGCATGACGTATCAGTGCAGTTGATCAGCAGCCCACTGAAGATGAAGGTGAGGTGCTGCCGTGTATGGATGCGGTAGCCCGATCGATTGATGTCTGCTCCGCTAGTAGTTGCTACAGCGTAAGAGCCGCCGAGGGGCGATTGCTGGGTCTCAGCGGCCGACTATTAGCGGAACACACACGCCTTCATGAACTAGGGCGTCCGCCCAAAGCCCTGCCTGCTGAAGGCCCCTACTTTGATCGCTCGGCCATTTCCCTAAGCACAACCCTTGCGCGAGCATCACCGGTAAACTTCGCTCTGTTTGGCCATGCCAAAAGCTGGTTCGTCCAGCCTATCCACGGGTGTCATTCACCCACCATCCCAACCGGGCTTTCCCGGAAGGGGAGGCCTCTGTTTACCGCCCTCCCCTATGACCACACATCAGAACCGCACGGTTGCTGCAAACGATGGCTTGATCACGTTGTATGCGAGGCGTGAGCCAGCACTTATCCGAGATCCGTTGCTTCGCGCAATGCCTCATCTCTCATTGACAAGAGCGCTCAAAATCAACCATGTCGTTGTGTACCGCGACAAGAACGCACAGCAAGAATTCCTACACTTCGGGTCTTTCGCTACCCGACCACCAAGCCGGCGAACAACGCGTATCGTCCTCAATTGTTGGTTGTGGCGTCTGGAATGGTTGGACGACATGGCCTGTTCCTCGATTGGCGAAATTGAATCCGCTCGTCGTGCCCGTCAATGGTTACAGACATCGGCGCGCAAAGTCGCCTGACTCCCCTCCCCCATCAAAAGCCCGCCTAGCGCGGGCTTTTTTTATGGATGCATTGGTTTGCAACGGTGAGAGCGGCTGGCAACAAGATCCGGGGCTTGCGCGAGTGACCTAAGTTTCACCGGTGAAACTTCCACCCGAATCAAACCGCTAGTCGGAGTCCCGACTGCAGCACAGGCAACTTGCGACACGAGCAACTCGGCGCCCCTATCTTTCACCGGTGAAAGCGAAGGATTCCACTTAGATGTGCGGATAAGCGCTCGTCTCAAGAAGCGCCAACACGGCTACGATGACAACGAAGTTGCGCACTCGGATCGATTTGGGGACAGCCATGAACACAACTGGGCAGAACAAGCTGGAGCAACAAATTTTCGATTGCACCTGCGGAGGAGAAAACCCCGAATGCATCCATTGCAATGGAAGTGGTCAAACGAGAAAGCAGATGGTGCGCTCCAGCCGGACCCTGTCCTTGGATCGTCCCTCATCGGAGCCCTATCGCAGCAAGAAGGAGCGGATATACGATCTACAGGTAAACCGCGAGATGCCTCATCTACGATCACTATTTGAAAGTTCCAGCACGAACGAATCAGATGTTTTCGTGAAATATCTGAAACGTCTGCTCGCCAGCCTTCTGGGCAGCGACACCTGGTTTTGGGAGAAGGTACAGACAGACAAACAATTAGGGCTTCTAGCACGCGAGTTCAAAGACAGGGAGAACTCATCCTCTGAGGTTGTTCGCATCTTTGCGAAAGCTACAGCGACATGCTGGGTGATCTACAACAAATCGCAGCCCACAAAAAAAAGACTGTCTGTTGGTAAGGCATTACAGAAAGACCCAAGACCGGACACAAGTCTTTCTCAGCGCGTCCGATGTTCAAAATGCGGAGCGATGGTGTACAGCATTGATCAGCATTTCCAGTTGTTTCACCCTAGCATTCCGGCAAACAGACCCAGCAAGGTCACAAGTCGCATGTCTCTGTCGCAACCGACAAGTGAAGCCATGTCAACCGGAGCTACCAGAAAGCCCTACAGCAAGGGGAAGGGACAGACGGAGCCGATTTCCCGGGCCCCGGTCAGTGACAAAGCTAGGACAGACACTTCCAACATAGAGCGGGCCATGGACGCTCGATATGCCTGGGGCGGACGGTTTCGAGACACCAATGGTTCTTTTGGCTCCTATCCGCTCCATGACGGCATGGATGATGAGTCGGGCCCCGGCTAGGCACTCTGTGCGATCACATAGACCCGATTGCCACTTTCACCGGTGAAACTCTACGGCTGGCGCCCCCGTCGAATTAGCTGGGCAGCCATTTGCTTTCACCGGTGAAAGTAAGCGCTCAGCACTTGCGCAGCCAATTCGATTGCTACAGACCCTACGCAGGCGGCACCCTTTCACGGGGGGCAAAGAGTTCATCGAAAAAAATCTATTCGCCCGGGGTCGGTGCGGGGGCAGCCTCGGTTTGGGGAATCCTACCGTCGCGTACGTACGAGATTCGGACTTTCACCGGTGAAAGCACCAAGAGTCTGATTTGACAAGCGATCGCACTCACATCAACGCCCGAGTACGAGTCACCGATGTCAAAAGCCTTCTCGCAATCACTCTGGAGTGCTGGCGCCGTCTTTCACCGGTGAAACCTAACTTTTCAGTCGTACAGATGTCACTCCTTCAACCACAACCACTGCTTTCACCGGTGAAAGACTGGCTCCTTTGACAGTTGAATCTGAAGGCAGTCGCCACGCACGACGCTTGACGGGCAAGAAAGCGGACGATTGAACAATCACGTTCACGGTTAGAAGGCACACGATTGCTACTTCAGCCTCTATCTCGTCCAATAAAATGTAAGTTGAGGTTGTTTTTAATTTCAAAAACAATACAAATGGCTTACCATCACGATTCCACTTTCACCGGTGAAAGGAACCGAATGTCTGCAAACATCATTACGTGCTTCAACCAGAAGGGCGGCGCTGGCAAGACCACAATTAGCGTTCACCTGGCAGTCGGTCTCGCAAGGCGGGGCTTCAAGGTGGCGCTCGTTGACGCTGACGAGCAGAACTCCGCAATGAACTGGTCGAGCATGGCCAGCGAAGAGTCCATATTTCCTGTGACGATGATGAGCCTGGCAGCAATGGGCCCGCGCTTGCATCAAGAGCTGAAAAAGCACATCGACAACTACGACTTCGTGGTGGTTGATTGCCCGCCTGCATTGAACAGCCCGATTCCCAAAAGCGCCATGTTGGTATCGGACCTGGCCATCATCCCAATGAAGCCATCACCATTGGACGGGTGGGCTGCAGAGCCAGCGAAAAGCCTTGCATCACAGGTGAAGGTAATCAACGAAAACCTGCTGATCAGAGTGCTGCCGAATGAAGTCCAGCCAAGAACCACTCTTTTTCAGGAGGCAATGGAGTACCTGAAAACGGACATGGAGATCCCAGTGATGGAGTCGCGTCTTTCCCTTCGCACCGCATACCGTGAGTGCGCTGCCTTGGGCAGGACTGTGTACGACTCGGGTAGGAGCGCGGCCGAGGCAGTCAAGGAAATCGAATCGCTCGTTACCGAAGTCATTGGCCTCCTGAATGGCCCCCAACGAAAGGAGGCGTGAAATGTCAGGTCAGCAAAAACCGGGACGGTTCACTGGTGGCTTCAAAGCCCCCACGCCACGAAATCCAGAACCGGCCCCAATCGACAAAGCCAAACTGTTTGACGCAGCCGATGCTGAACTGCTTGGGGTAGCAGGCAGGGGAGGTGCTCCCGTAGCTAGCGGCTTGCCCACAGCACCCCCCGCAACCACCATCGTGGATGGTGCTGATCTGATCATCAATGCGCCCATTGAAAGGGTGCACGATAACGACTTCAATGCGCGGACCTGGTACGACCCAGAGATGGTCAAACAGCGCGCAAGCGAAATCGCAGCGGATGGGCAGAAGACTCCCGCGCTGGCAGTGCCACACCCCGACATTCCCGGCGAATACATGCTGGTGGAGGGCCATTACCGCAAGCGCGCGATCCTGCTGCTCAAGCGACCGACGATAAAACTGATCCTCAGGGCAGATTGGAAGACACCTCAGCAACGCTTTGTCCAAAGCTGGAAGGCAAACGAAGAACGACTGGCGAACTCGCCCATCGACAACGCTATCCAGTGGTCACGGGTCCTGGAGAAGAAGGTTGTTCAAAGCCAGGAAGAACTTGCCACCATGCTTGGTGTGTCAGAGACCACCGTATCCCGGACCTTGTCCATCGCAACACTGAATGCGGCGGCCATGGAAAAGGCACGGTCTAACCAAGCCGTGTTCTCGACCTCGATGCTTTACGAGTTGACAGTATTGGCAAAGGCTGCACCGCATATCAATGTGGCGGACTTGATGGATACGATACGGAACGAAGGCTGGTCCAGAAGGGATCTGGAAGCATTCAAGCTGAAGAACTCACAGCCATCATCGCGCAAGCCCAAGGAAACGAGCAGGCAGCACAAGATCGTGAATGAAGGTGCACAGGTAGGTGTGATCAAGGACTGGGACAACGGCCGTGTTCTGCTCGATGTGAAGGTCACAGACCCCGCCGCCCGGGAACAGCTTGTGGCCGAGCTCAGAAAGCGCTTTGGGCTGGAGAGTGACACCCAGTTGAGCCTTCGATAAACGAACCGAAGGTTTGTGATCTTGCGTCATCGGTGCAAACAGTACCGATGACCATCAATTGGTCAGACATCGCGAAAACGGCCCAGCAGCTCAATGGCGATTCAGTCGCGCATAGACAGACTGTGGCAGTCAAGGCCACTGGATTGGTCAACATGGCCAAGCCTGCAGCATCGTTCTCCGACGAAAGACAACGAGTTATCCCATAAACGGTTACCTCAAGAGTCAGCCTGTTGGTTCAGAAACGTATCAAGGCCGCATTCAGGCTTTCAGGCCACCACTGCGGATGACCTCCTGCACAAAACCTTCCCATAAACGGTCACCTCAGCACCTCTTTTGAGGCTTACCCGGCCCAGGATGCTCAATTCCAGGCCATCGTTCCTCGCTGCTAGGCGTCAAATGAGGGAATTCTTCCCATAAACGGTTACCTCAACCGCTTGGAACTCGCGTCAGGTAACCGTGGACTGGGAGAAGGAGGAGCACGCATGGCTCAATTCGGCCCGATTTGTCCCATAAACGGTTACCTCAAGGGCAAAAAGGCGGGGGCCAACCTACTTTGACATGGATCGGGGACACGGCTCGAAATGAAACGGGCCAGATTGGGGCGTTTTGTCCCATAAACGGTTACCTTGAGAGCTCCCAGACGAAGAATGGTTGTCAATCAGGGGGGAGAAAGCTCAAAAATGCCTGTCCACGCGCTCGCCAAGGGTGCCAACCTTCCCATAAACGTATACCTCAGGCCCAGTTTGGGCTCCAAACTGCCTGCTTTAGGTACCTCACCTGCTCCCAGGCTGCCAGGAGTATGTGGAAGTGTCCGGGACTTCCCATAAACGGTTACCTCAAGACCACCGACAGTGAGAGAAAGATGCTTTACAGCGGCCTCACAGCTACGAGCGCCTTACATCTCTCCCATAAACGGTTACCTCAAGCGCACATTTATCAGTGAAACGATCCTGAAATCGACTATCGGCCGATGACTGGGACATCGAACACTGAAAACTCCCATAAACGGTTACCTGGAGAGCAACGCAACAGTCGGAAACGGGTGTGAGCTACCCCCAAAGGTATACGTCGGCGAATCTCCCATAAACGGTTACCTCTACGCGAAACGACCAGCTGGCGAGGGCTGCAGGGCTACTCGATAGAGATCCAACAATCCTGGTGCACGGAACAACTCCCATAAACGGTTACCTCAAGCATCCACGGATGGAGGATGGATTCACGGCCATGGGGGCACGATGAGGACGTTGCACGCACAGAGGAAAGTCCCATAAAAGGCTACCTCAAGCCGATCCATAGCCACAAGAAGGGGGGGTCTGAATGCAGACACTCATCTAGCCACCCACCGTCTGAATAAAGGGCGTAGATCACGAAGATGAATCCCATAAACGGTTACCTGTGAAGGGTCTCACAAGTGAATTGCCATGGAAAACGGGACTTCCCACAGCGGAGGCGTGGTTGTGTAGTGAACATGAGAACTGGGGGCGGGTGCATATGGCTTCACGGACTCCCATAAACGGTTACCTCAAGGTTTTCCCATAAACGGGTACCTCACATCCCAAATCCATCGACCTGTACTCCCACAAACGGATACCTCAAGCCCATAAACACATACCTCAAGGCCCATGAACGGTTACCCCACCTCCCATAGACGTACACCTCATCGGGCTGCAAGGCGCGCCGGCTGGTGCTTTCAGACCCGCCAAATGTATTAAAGGAGTTAAAGTGTCTTTGGAAAGGTATACAAAGGGGGAGCGTGAGGTAACGTCTAGAGGTATACAACCGGCACAAGTCTGTTGACCATAGGAACGCCGACCAGTAGGATTCGCAACCCGCACCGCGCCCATCTGCCATGCCACCACCCAGACGAAACCAGAAGGGCCCCGAACCAGGCCAGATACAGCTCTTCAGGATCCCGGAAGTGCCTGAGCCCTACAAGAAGGCTGTACAGGTTCTGCATAGCAAGCCGCGGGCGCCGATGACCTTGATGCACAGGAAGCTAGTAAACGCCTGGCTCAAGAATGCTGTAGATCATGCTCCGGACAAAAACGGTTGGTGGACGATCAGCGTCACCAAGATGAATGAGAGCATTGGTTACGGGTCGAACAATCGGGACTACCTTATCTCCACGGCCAAAGAGCTGATGTCCACAGTGTTCGAGTGGGACATGATGGCCTCCCCCGAAAAGCGGGTGACATGGAAAGCGTCGGTGCTCTTTCCAGAGATAGAAATTAGGACAGGAGAGTTCAGGTACCAGATCAGCAAGCAGCTCCAAAGTACCGTCCTGGATCCAGAGGTATACGCGATAGTTGACCAGAATGTGATCCGGCAATTCCGGCGTGCGCCCTCGATACCGATCTATGAGTTTTGCACCCGCTATGAGAGGTTGAACAGGACGCCCGAGGTGAAGTGGGAGATGTTCAGGGACATGATCATGGGTGCGTCGGCGGATGCAAAGTCCTACCAGGAATACAAGGTCTTCAAGAACAAGGTCCTGAAGCCATCCATCGCTGAGGTATGTACCGTCGTTGATTTCGAGCTGGAGCTGGTGGAGGTCTACAAAGGCCGACGTGTCGAGAACATCTTCTTCAAGGTCAAGAGAAATCAGGCGCCTGTTCGACAGGAAGAGAACGGGCTCACCACCGAAGAAAACCTCGAGCTGCTTGGCGAACTGATCAAACTAGGCATTCCTCAGACAGAGGCTCATCGGCTTCTATCCAAGCACCAGGCCATGGAGATCGCCGCAGCTCTTGATTACACCGGAAAGCGTCTGGCGGACAAGAAGCGAGAGAAGCTAGAAAACCCTGCCGCGTATCTTCGAATGACGCTCAAGAACAGCTGGGCCGTGGTCGACGAAGTCAAACCTGCAAAGCGCGGAGAGCCTTCAGCTAGGAACGCACGACCGCAACAGGAAAAAGTCGATCTTGAGCAGCTGTTCATGGTCGAGCGAGACAAGGATGCGGAGCGCTATTTCTACGAGCTGGAGGTAGGGGAACAAAACGCCTTGATGGAGAAATACAACGCCCAACAGACAGTACCAAAGCTGAAGGTCAAGGCGGGGAATGAAAAACCACAGAAGGGCGCGGCAGCTGCATTCCTGCGTTGGCTTTCACTAGAGACGTGGGGCAAAGTCACACCCGATGAGCTGGTCGCCTTTGCCCAAAAACTTCTGGCTCCAAAGATGTCGGACAAAGGGTAGACAAGACTGACCCGTGGATGGCAGCAGCATCAAAGCGATACCATCTTTTGTGAACAAGCCAATAGCACTGCCATAGACGGATTGCTCCCTGCTTCCAAGACTGTAGGGCAGCAAAAATCAGGCAATCGCTTACCCTTGACGGGTGAGCTTTGTCACATAGCCTGATTGCATGACCGATACCAGAAGTCCATATGGAACAGCCCTTTCATGGGCCGCTGCCGCTTGCATTGGATTGGTCGTGACTGAGGTTGCCCCTGAAAAGTGGAGTTCTTAACCCTTGTTGAAAATACCGACAAGGAGTTCAGAGATGAGTGACAAGCAGGTGCGTGCGCAGTACACGCGAGAGTTCAAGCAGGAGGCTGTTCGGCAGGTCCGCTCGGGTCAGGCGATTGCGGTGGTGGCCAAGGTACTGGGCATCCCCAAAGCGAGCCTGGGCAACTGGGTGCGGCTGTCAGCCAAGGGAGAATTGGACGGTGCGGGCGGTGGTGACAAGAGCATCCAAGTCTCGCCCGAGCAGATGGAGATAGCCCGGTTGCGTGCAGAGAATGCTCGCCTTCGCATGGAGCGCGACATCGCAAAAAAAGCCGCGGCGTACTTCGCGCAGGACACGCTGCGAGGTACGCCTGGATTCACCAAATGAGAAAGCTGTACCCGGTGAATGTGTCCTGCGGGGTGCTGGAGGTCAGCGCCAGCGGGTACTTCAACTGGCTGCGCCGGCGTGATTCTGGCCACGGTAGACCTGCCAGGCGTCACAGCGACGAAGCCCTGCTGGCGTACATGCGCGCCATCCACGCCGAGGTGAAGGGGGAATACGGTTGGCCACGCATGCACAAGGAACTGCTGGCCCGGGGCATCCGAGTGGGCAAAGACCGGGTGCGCAAACTCATGCAGCAGCACGGCATCAGGGCCAAGACCAAACGCAAGTTCGTGGTGACCACCGATAGCCGCCACAGCCTGCCGGTGGCGCCCGACTTGGTACAGCGGCGCTTCAACCCCGAGGCGCCCAACCAGCTCTGGAGTGGCGATATCACCTACATCCAAACCGACGAGGGCTGGCTTTACCTGGCTGCGGTCATCGACCTGTTCAACCGTCAGGTGGTGGGTTGGAGCCTGCAGCCGCACATGCAGGCCAGCCTGGTCAAGGACGCGCTGGCCATGGCGTGGTGGCGCCGCAGGCCGCCTCCTGGGGTGATATTCCACAGCGACCGGGGCAGCCAGTATTGCAGCCATGAGTTCCAAGATGCCTTGAAGGGCTGGGGCATGCGTTCATCGATGAGCCGCAAAGGCAACTGCTGGGATAACGCACCGACCGAGAGCTTCTGGGGCCGGCTGAAAACAGCCAGCGTGCATGGGCACAAATTCGCTACCCGTGAGCAGGCCAGGCAGGCGGTGATGGACTGGATGGCCTTCTACAATCACCGCAGGCTGCATTCATCGCTGGACTACCTCAGCCCGATGCAGTACGAGCAGCGCTGGTACGAGGCACAGCGTAAAAAGGCCGCGTGAATCGTGGGTTAAGAGCTACACGAAACAGGGGCAAGGTCACGGGTGCTGCGGCGAATCGATCAAGAGCCGCTGATTGCCGAACGAGTAGCATCTTGTGATCTGATGATGTCAATGGTGGCGGCTGGCCTCGCCTTGGGTCTGGCCGGTGGTTCGCAGATCGTCAACAGCCGCGAGCAGGGCGTGGTCGCGCGGCCCCTGGCTGGCCGCACATCAATGCTCACGACTTATCTGCTGCGCCGGGATAACGAGCCTTCGGATGTACTGGCTCGTTTCATCGAGAGGACAAGTTCCCTCAAACCCCCAGCGGCGAAGACATCTACCGCAGTGTCCGCTCTCGATTCTTCTGAGGAACGCGAACCATGAACAAGACCATGCTGTTTCTTCTCGTTGCCACGCTAACTGCCTGCGGAAAGTCTGGGCCGACCGAAACGGTGGAGTCGCTGGCGGCCAATCCCGAGCGGCTGAAGGAGCTGCGCGAGCAGTGCAAAACAGATCGCGCCAAGCTGGGCGACGAACTCTGCAATCGTGTGGCCGAGGCGACGAATCGGCGCTTCCTTGGGGATGGTAAGACGCCCTACAACCCGCCGAAAGAAACACCGAAGTTCTGATCGTTGCCCATTCGCACGAAACTTCGGATTCCTAACTCGATACGCCGCAACGCGCCACTTCTTGCGGCATTTTTCCTCGATTCGCTACGGCGCGAAATCTTGTTTTTTTCTCGATAGTTCTTCCGATAACGGTCTTTGACCGCCTCTTGACCTAGCCCGAATCTCACGGCTACGGCACGTTTTTGTGCCGCATGTCGTTCAGGAGAAATCGGAGGCCGGGATGCAAGGTCAAGGCGTTCTGTTCGGGCAGGTCGGTGTCGTCTTCGGCATCGTTATCGCCGGTGTGTGGGTCGCCACACAATGGACAGCCGCCGCCCTGGGCTACCAGCTACGCCTTGGCTCGCCCTGGTTCGATTTCTTCGGCACGCCGATCTATCACCCCTGGCGGTTGTTCGAATGGTGGTTCTTCTTCGACGCCTATGCGCCCCGTGTCTTCGATATCGGCGGTGCGATCGCGGGCGGCAGTGGCCTGGTGGCTGTCGTGGTCGCCATCGCCATGTCCGTATGGCGCTCGCGGCAATCGAAACTGGTGACGACCTACGGCTCGGCGCGCTGGGCCGATGCCGCTGACATTCGCAACGCAGGGCTAACCCAGCCCGCCGGCGTCTTCCTTGGCCGGCATGACGACCAGTACCTGCGGCACGAAGGACCGGAGCACGTCCTGACCTTCGCACCGACGCGATCCGGCAAGGGCGTCGGCCTAGTGGTTCCTACACTGTTGAGCTGGCCAGCGTCCGCCGTCATTCACGACATCAAGGGCGAGAACTGGCAGATCACCGCCGGCTGGCGCTCGCGCTTTTCGCACTGCCTGCTGTTCAATCCCACCGATCCGAAGTCAGCGGCCTACAACCCTCTGCTGGAGGTCCGGCGCGGCGCGCATGAAGTACGCGATGTACAGAACATCGCCGACATCCTGGTTGATCCCGAAGGCGCGCTGGAGCGCCGCAACCACTGGGAGAAAACTTCGCACGCACTTCTAGTCGGCGCCATTCTGCACGTGCTCTATGCGGGAACCGACAAGACACTGCGCGGCGTCGCCAACTTCCTGTCCGATCCGGCGTGTCCGTTCGAGTTGACGCTGCATCGGATGATGACGACGAAGCACCTGGGCGATGCCTCGCATCCCGTCGTCGCATCGGCCGCGCGCGAGGTTTTGAACAAATCGGACAACGAGCGGTCGGGCGTGCTGTCTACGGCCATGTCGTTTCTCGGCCTGTACCGCGATCCAACAGTGGCCGAAGTCACGTCGCGCTGCGACTGGCGCATCGCCGATCTGATCGCGTCCGATCACCCCGTCTCGCTGTACCTGGTCGTGCCGCCGTCGGACATCAGCCGCACGAAGCCGCTGGTGCGCCTGATCCTCAACCAGATCGGTCGCCGACTGACCGAATCACTTGATGGCAGCGACGGCATCGCCCGTCGCCACAAGCTGCTGCTGATGCTCGACGAATTTCCTGCGTTGGGCCGGCTCGACTTCTTCGAGACCGCGCTGGCGTTCATGGCCGGCTACGGTATCCGCAGCTTCCTCATCGCGCAGTCGCTCAACCAGATCGACAAGGCCTACGGCCAGAACCATTCGATCCTCGACAACTGCCATGTGCGCGTGACGTTCGCCACCAACGACGAACGCACCGCCAAGCGCATCTCCGAAACGCTCGGCACGGCCACCGAAATGCGTGCTCAACGCAACTACGCCGGCCACCGGCTCGCGCCTTGGCTGGGCCACTTGATGGTGTCGCGGCAGGAAACGGCGCGCCCGCTGCTGACTCCCGGCGAAGTGATGCAACTTCCGCCGGACGATGCCGTGGTGATGGTGTCCAGCGTGGCGCCGATCAAGGCGAAGAAGCTGCGCTACTACGCCGACACCAATTTCGAGCGCCGTGTGCTGCCGCCGCCCACGCTCGCAGCCGGGCGCTACGCCGATGCGCCGCCGCTCCGTCCTGACGACTGGAGCGGCTTGGCTATCCCTGTCGTACCTGCCGCATCGGCGGACTTGAACGACAGCGCAGCCGCTGCCGACGACGGCGGGCCGCGTCGGCAGCCAGAGCTGTCCGAGGTCACCGAATACCTCCCCGAACAGGAGCTAGCGACCAACGACCTGGCGCTGCTCGATGACGACGACTTGCCGCTGCCCCTTCCTCGCCAGCTTGACCCGGCCATGCAGCGCACGGCTCGGCTGGCGTCACTCGACCAACACGACGGAATCGAGCTATGAGCCAATACCGCCTCAACCTGTTCATTCCGCACGAGCACGCCAAGCGGCTCGACGAGCTGGCCGCCAAGAAGGGCGTGTCCAAGTCGTCGATCGTTGCGGCGGCGCTGGCGTCTTGGCTGTCCCCGGACGCGGGCGACCAGCGCGAAGCCGCCATCGCCAAGCGGCTTGATCGACTGTCGCGCCAGTTCGAGCGGCTAGAGCGCGACCAGAACATCGAGATCGAGACGCTGGCGCTGTTCGTCCGCTACTTCTTGACGGTTAGCACGCCGGTTCCCGAAGCCCATCAGGAAGCCGCCCGCGCGCAGGGCAAGGCACGCTTCGAGCAGTTCGTCGAACAACTCGGCCGCCATCTGATGCGCGGGCGCAGTCTGGTGCGCGACGTAGTTGAAGAGCTGCATCCCGACACCGCTCACTTGGACGACACGGCGGCGCTGGCCGAAGCACAGGAGCGTGCCTCATGAGCGCCGTGCCGCAGTCCTTCGCCACCACCTCCCTCGACCGGCGCATCCGCATGTTGCGAACCGCGATGGGGCCGCTGATCGCCGCCGCGCTGGAAGACCCGGACGTGGTGGAGATCATGCTCAACCCCGACCGCACACTCTGGGTCGATCGCCTGTCCTCGGGCCGCGCGCCGCTGGGCGCAGAACTGTCCGAGGAAGACGGCGAAGGCATCATTCGTTTGGTCGCCGCGCATGTCGGCGCGGAAGTCCATCGCGGTCAGCCGCTCTTGAGCGCCGAATTGCCGGAAACCGGCGAGCGCTTCGAGGGCATCCTGCCGCCGGCCGCGCCGGGGCCGGCCTTCGCGCTGCGCAAGCGCGCCGTCGGCGTGATCCCGTTGGATCGCTACGTCACCGACGGAATGATGACCGTCGAGCAGGCCGAGTTCCTGCGCGAGGCAGTACGCGAGCGCCAGAACATCCTGATCGCCGGTGGCACCAGCACCGGCAAGACCACGCTCGCCAATGCCTTGCTCGCGGAGATCGCCGCCACCGGCGACCGCGTGTTGGTGCTCGAAGACACCATCGAACTGCAATGCACGGCACGCGACCACGTGCCCCTGCGCACGCGTGCCGGCGTCGTGTCGATGACCGAGCTGGTGCGCGCCACGATGCGGCTGCGCCCCGATCGCGTGATCGTCGGCGAGGTGCGCGGCGGCGAGGCGTTGGATCTCATCAAGGTGTGGGGCACCGGTCATCCCGGCGGCATCGCCACCATCCATGCCGGCTCCGCGCTGGGCGCGCTACTGCGCCTGGAGCAACTGATTCTCGAAGTGGCCGTGAATCCGCCGCGGGCGCTCGTCGCCGAGGCCGTCAACGTCGTCATCCACATCGCCGGCCGTGGCCGGCGTCGCCGCATCGAGAGCATTGCCCGCGTCCTTGGCTTTGACGGCGTGGGCTATCGCCTCGCGGATGCGCTGGAGCCACCGCTTCCAGAACTGCCGCTTTCTTCCCCATCCCCTGACCACCTTGGAGAACTGCCATGACACAGATGCACGCCCATACTTTCCGCATTTCCGTAAATCCGGCCTCAATCCTGGCTCGCCTGCGGCACCTGGCCGGCCCCGCGCACCACGGCCTGCTGACCGCCGCCGTGATGCTGACGACGGCTGGCACGGCACGGGCCGCCGGTTCGTCGATGCCCTGGGAAGGCCCGCTCGAATCCATTCTCGAATCCATCCAAGGGCCTGTCGCGCGCATCGTCGCGGTCATCATCATCATCGCCACCGGCCTGGCGCTGGCCTTCGGCGACACGAGCGGTGGCTTCCGCAAGCTGATCCAGATCGTGTTCGGTCTGACCATCGCGTTCGCGGCGTCGAGCTTCTTCCTGTCGTTCTTCAGTTTCTCCGGCGGGGCCGTCGTATGAGCACGGCTAGCGACTTGCCGGGCTTCGAGGTGCCACTGCACCGCTCGCTGACCGAGCCGATCCTGATGGGCGGCGCGCCGCGCACCGTGGCAATTGCCAACGGGACGCTGGCCGCTGCCGTGGGCCTGGGCCTGCAACTGTGGATTCCCGGCGTCGTGCTCTGGATCGTCGGCCATTCGCTGGCGGTGTGGGGGGCTCGCGTGGACCCGCAGTTCATGCAGGTCTTCGCCAAGCACCTCAAGCACAAGCCGCTGTTGGACGTGTGAGGACCGAGCCATGTTGAATCTCGCCGAATACCGCCAGCGCCCCGCATTACTTGCCGATTGGCTGCCGTGGGCCGGGCTGGTCGCGCCGGGCATCGTGCTCAACAAGGAGGGCAGTTTCCAGCGCACGGCGCGTTTCCGGGGCCCCGACCTGGACAGCGCGACGCAAGGCGAGCTGATCGCCACGACGGCGCGGCTGAACAACGCGCTGCGCCGGCTCGGTGCCGGCTGGGCTCTGTTCGTCGAAGCCGAACGCCGGCCGGCGGCGGACTATCCGCACTCGGATTTCCCCGAACCGTTGTCGTGGCTGGTGGACGAAGAACGGCGCGCGACCTTCGAGGAATCAGGCCACCACTTCGAGAGCGGCTATCACCTCACGCTGCAATACCTACCGGCGGAGGAATCCCGTGCCCGCGCAGCTAAGCTGCTGTACGAGAACACGCCGACCGCCGGCGTGGACTGGCGCGAACGCCTGACCGCGTTCGTCGCGGAAACCGGGCGCGTCTTCGACCTGCTCGATGGCGTGATGCCGGAGATCGACTGGCTCGACGACGCCGAAACACTGACCTACCTGCACGCGACCGTCTCGACGCGGCGCTACCGCATCGGCGTGCCAGACGTACCGTTCCACCTTGACGCGCTGCTGGCCGACACACCTTTGATCGGCGGCCTCGCACCGAGGCTCGGCGACCAGCACCTGCGCGTCGTCACGGTGCGCGGCTTCCCAACCTCGACCTGGCCGGGGATTCTGGACGACCTCAACCGGCTGGGCTTCGCCTACCGCTGGAGCACGCGCTTTCTGTGCATGGACAAGTCGGAGGCCGAAAAGGAACTCGGCCGCCTGCGCCGGCAGTGGTTCGCCAAGCGCAAGAACGTGGTGGCGCTTCTGCGCGAAACCATCTTCCAGCAGGAAAGCCCGTTGGTGGATACCGACGCCAGCAATAAGTCGGCCGATGCGGACGCCGCGATGCAGGAACTCGGCAGCGATCAAGTCGCCTTCGGCTACGTCACCGCGACTGTGACGGTGCTCGATACCGATGCCGACACGGCTGACGAGAAGCTGCGCATGGTGGAGCGCGCGATTCAGGGGCGGGGCTTCGTGACGATTCCCGAAACCCTCAATTCGGTGGAGGCATGGCTGTCGTCGGTGCCGGGCAACGCCTACGCCAACGTGCGCCAGCCCATCGTGTCGACGCTGAACCTCGCGCACCTGATGCCGGTGTCGGCGGTGTGGGCCGGACCGGAGAAGAACGAGCATCTCGACGGCCCGCCGCTGATCGTCACCCGCACCGAAGGCGCGACGCCGTTCCGGCTGGTGACGCACATCGGCGACGTGGGCCACACGCTGATCGCCGGCCCCACCGGCATGGGCAAGTCGGTCTTGCTTGCTACGCTGGCCATGCAGTTCCGCCGCTATCCCGGCTCGCGCATTTTCGCGTTCGACATGGGTCGCTCCATGCGAGCGACAGCGCTGGGCTTGGGCGGCGAATACTACGACCTCGGCACCGACGGCGCGATCGCATTCCAGCCGCTCGCGCGTATCGACCAGGAGGGCTATCGCACTTGGGCCGCCGAATGGGTCGAAGGCCGCCTGTCGCACGAAGGCGTCGCCGTCGGCCCCGACGAGAAGGCCTCCATCTGGTCTGCGCTTGGCAGCCTCGCTGGCGCGCCGGTCGAACAGCGCACGCTCACCGGCTTGTCGGTGCTGCTGCAATCGAACGCGCTGCGGCAGGCGCTCGCGCCCTACGTGCTCGGCGGCGCGCACGGCAAGCTGCTCGATGCCGATCACGACCGCCTGGGCGCGGCCGACGTGCAGTGCTTCGAGATGGAGGAGCTGATGCACAGCAAGGCTGCGGTGCTGGCCGTGCTGGGTTATCTGTTCGCGCGCTTCGATGAGAGGTTCGACGGTGCGCCGACCCTGCTGATCCTCGATGAATCCTGGCTCTTCCTCGACGACCCGGTATTCGCCGCGCGCATCCGCCAGTGGCTCAAGACGCTGCGCAAGAAGAACGTCAGCGTCATCTTCGCCACGCAGTCACTCGCGGACATCAAGGATTCGAGCATCGCGCCCGCGATCATCGAAAGCTGCGCCAGCCGCATCTTCCTGCCGAACCCTCAGGCCACCGAGCCGCAGATTCGCACGATCTACGAAGGCTTTGGCCTCAACAGCCGCCAGATCGAGATCGTTGCCACCGCGCAGCCGAAGCGCGACTACTACTACCAATCTCGTGCAGGCAATCGCCTGTTCGATCTCGACTTGGGGCCGGTCACGCTTGCATTCGCAGGCGCCTCGACGCCCCAGGACCAGCGCGCCATGGACCGGGTACTTACCGATGCCGGCGCACCTGGCTTTACCGGCGCCTGGCTGCGCCATCGCGGCCTTGATTGGGCGGCCGATCTCCTGCCGTCCGCACCATCCGCCGCGTCCTTCCTCGCTCGTCCACCTCTGGAGGTTTCGCCATGAAGATTCGCCTTCTCACCCTCGCTGTCGCCGCGTTGATCGGTGTCATGCCCGCTGCGCAAGCGCAGTGGGTCGTCGTCGATCCGACCAACCTCGTGCAGAACACGCTCACCGCGGTTCGCACGCTGGAGCAGATCAACAACCAGATTCAACAACTCCAGAACGAGGCGCAGTCGCTGATAAATCAGGGGCGCAACCTGGCGAGCCTGCCGTTCAACGTGGTCAACCGACTGCGCTCGACGCTGGCAACCACCCAGCAACTCATCACGCAGGCGCAAGGGCTGGCATTCCAGGTGCAGAGCATGGATCAGCAGTTCGCGCAGTTGTACCCCCAGCAGTACGCCACGACCGTGAGCGGCAATCAGATGTACCAGGACGCGCACCAGCGTTGGCAGAACACGCTCAATGGCTTGCAGACCGCGATGCAGATGCAGGCGCAGGTGTCGCAGAACGTGACCGAAGACGAGAGCGTGTTGACGGACCTTGTAGGCCAAAGCCAGTCGGCAACCGGTGCCTTGCAAGCCATGCAGGCGACCAACCAGCTCTTGGCCTTGCAAGCGAAGCAGTCCATCCAGACGCAACAGCTCCAGCTCACGCAGGGACGTGCCACGGCACTGGAACTGGCGCGGCAGGCCGCTGCCGTCGAACGTGGCCGCGAAGTGACGCGACGCTTCCTCGGCACCGGCACGGCGTACACGCCGCAGTCGGTCAACTTCTACGGCAACTGACGGGCACGGCCATGAAACGCGCTCCTGTCCTGTTCGCCTTCGCGTGCCTGCTGACCGGCTGCAACCGGCCGCAGGCATTGTCGGTTGATGCGCTGGCCGCCGATCCGGCGCGGCTGCACGCGCTACGTGCGCAGTGCCATCGTGGCGAGCACGACGACGTGTTCTGCGCGCGGGTGGACCAAGCCAACCTGCGCCGCTTCCTCTCGGGGCAAGCCGGGCCGGGCGAATACCAAACGCTGGCTGACCTGCCGCCGATCCCTGCCAGCTTCGACGGCCCCAGCACGCCGACGGAGGAACGGCCATGAACGACGTTTCCATCATTGACCATTTTCTCAACGTCTTTTCTACCTACATCGACTCCGGCTTCGGCCTATTGCGCGGCGAGGTCGCGTTCCTGACTGCGACGCTGGTGGCGATCGACATGACCCTCGCCGGGTTGTATTGGGCGCTCGGCCATGCGACCGGCCAGGGCGACGACGTGATGGCGAAGCTCATCCGCAAGGTGCTCTACGTCGGCGCCTTCGCCTACATCATCGGCAACTTCAACATGCTGGCCAGCATCGTGTTCCGCTCGTTCGCGGGACTGGGTCTGACAGCCACCGGCTCGGCCATGAGCATGGAGACGTTCCTGCAGCCGGGGCGTCTCGCCAAGACCGGCATCGACGCCGCCGCGCCGATCTTGGAGCAGATCAACCAAATGGCCGGTTTTCCGGAAGTCTTCATCAACATCACGCCCATCGTCGTGATGTTCCTCGCCTGGCTGACCGTCATCGTTTGCTTCTTCGTGTTGGCGGTGCAGCTTTTCATCACGCTGATCGAGTTCAAGCTGACCACGCTCGCCGGCTTCGTGCTGGTGCCGTTCGCGCTTTGGAACAAGACCTCGTTCCTCGCTGAAAAGGTGCTCGGCAACGTCGTGTCATCCGGCATCAAAGTGCTGGTGCTGGCCGTCATTGTCGGCATTGGTACAGGGCTGTTCGCAGAGTTCCCGACCACGCCGAGTGAGCCTTCCATAGACCATGCGCTGGTGGTGATGCTGGCGTCGTTGGCAATGCTCGCGCTGGGCATCTTCGGGCCGGGCATCGCCACCGGGCTGATTTCAGGCGGCCCGCAGCTCGGTGCTGGCGCGATGGCTGGCGCTGCCTTGGGCGCGGCGGGGACCGCCGTCGCGGTCGGCGCTGCCGCTACCGGCGTCGGTAGCGCTGTGGTGGCTGGAGCGCGCATGGCGCCAGCCGCCGCCAGCGCCATCGGCAGCGGCGCCCGCGCCGCTGCCTCGACCGCTGGCAGCGCACGGTCGGCGTTTCAGGCCGGTTCCGCCTCTGCCGGCGGTGGTGCGAAAGGTGCAATGGCGGGCCTCGGCAACGTCGCGAAGACCGGCGCGCAGGCGGTCGGCCAGAAGGCCGCCGCTGGCGCGCGCTCAATCGGGCAGCGCGCCGCTGCCGCGTTCCGCTCGGATGGCGCGAGACAGGCGTCCGGTGGTGGCGCAGTGGCCGGTGCTGCCGCATCAGGCCCGACCGCCGCAGGCGAAGCCTCCGCGAATAGCGCCAACCAACAACAACCCGCCTGGGCTAAGCGGCTGCATCGCCGCCAGCAGATATCCCATGCCGCGACCACTGCCGCACACACGTTGCGCGGCGGGGACGGCGGCGGCTCGGGCAGCGGACCAAGCCTTACCGATTCCGATTCTTGAGGAGAACCAGCCATGCGATTCAAACGACCGCAGGTGCGCTACGCCGATACGCCGCAGCCTGCCACCCCGTATCAAGCTGCCGCGCAGGTATGGGACGAGCGCATCGGCTCGGCCCGGGTGCAGGCGAAGAACTGGCGGCTGATGGCCTTCGGTTGTCTCGCGCTCGCGCTGCTGATGGCGGGCGGCCTGGTTTGGCGCTCGGCGCAGTCCATCGTCACGCCCTACGTGGTGGAGGTGGACAAGACCGGCCAGGTGCGCGCGATCGGCGAGGCCGCCACGCCGTACCGGCCAGCAGATGCACAGGTCGCCTACCACTTGGCGCACTTCATCACGCTGGTTCGGTCGCTGTCGATTGACCCCATCGTGGTACGGCAGAACTGGCTGGATGCCTACGACTACACCACCGATCGCGGCGCAGCGGTACTCAACGACTACGCGCGCACGAATGATCCGTTCGCGCGCGTCGGCAAGGAGTCGGTGACGGTGCAGATCACCAGCGTCGTTCGCGCCAGCGATTCGTCGTTCAACGTGCGCTGGACGGAGCAGCGTTTCGTCAACGGCGCGCCGGCGGGCACCCAACGCTGGAACGCCGTGATTTCCATCGTCCTGCAAACCCCGCGCACCGAGCAACGCCTGCGCAAGAACCCGCTGGGCATCTACGTCAACGGCTTGTCGTGGAGCCGCGAACTGGATGCGTCTGAAGGAGCCAAGCCATGAACCTGCCTATCCGCTTTTACGCTTTTGTGTTGACCTTGGCGGCCCTGACGGGCTGCGCCTCGCAGGGCAAGCCGCCACCGCGCATCTCGCTCGATGAGCCGGTGCTGGCGCAGCCGTTGCCCGAACCACCGAAGCCGGTGGAAGTGGTGGAGGTGCCGAAGGTGTTGCCGATGCCGGCGCAGATGAAGCCGCTGCCTGACGTGGACGAAGCCAAGCCCGCGCCGGAGCCGGCCGACGAAACCGTGCGCGTCTCGCGTGCCAACGCCGAGGCGCGCATCGCGCCGACTCGCGAGGGCTACGTCAACGCGATTCAGGTGTGGCCTTTCACCGACGGCGCGCTGTATCAGGTCTACGCCGCGCCGGGGCGCGTCACCGTCGTGTCCCTACAGCCGGGCGAGGAACTGGTGACGGTCGCCGCTGGCGACACGGTGCGTTGGATTGTTGGCGATACATCCAGCGGCGCCGGCGCCGAGCTGCGCGTCAACGTGCTGGTGAAGCCCACCCGGTCGGGCCTCAAGACGAATCTGGTCGTCACCACGAACCGCAGGACATACCTGCTGGAACTGACCTCGACGGAAAAAGCGTGGATGGCATCGGTGTCTTGGGACTATCCGAAAGACCGGATGTTGGCCTTGCAGCGCCAGTCGCAGGCCGCACAGGCGACCGCGCCGGTCGATACGGGTTTGTCGCTGGAGAAGATCCGCTTCCGCTACGCGGTCAGCGGCAGCAATCCACCGTGGAAGCCATTGCGCGCTTTCGACGACGGCGAGAAGGTTTATATCCAGTTCCCGGCAGGCATTGCGCAGGGCGAGTTGCCGCCCTTGTTCGTGATCGGCGCGCAGGGCGACGGACAACTGGTGAACTACCGCTTCCGCTCACCGTACTACATCGTGGATCGGCTGTTCGGCGCGGCCGAACTTCGCCTGGGCGGGGACAAGGGCGACGTGGTGCGCATTGAGCGCACGGATGGCACGCGGGAGAAATGACCATGAGCCAGGACGAAACCCCAGATGTGCCGATTCCCGACACCGCGCCGAAGGTCGCGCCCGAGAACGTGGCGCTGCGGGCTCAGCCGCGCCCGGTGACACGCTTGAATCGGCGAACGCTGGCGCTGCTGACCGGCGGCCTCGGCGTGGCCGTGCTGGGCGCAACGATGTGGTCATTGCAGCCGACGCATCGGCGCGGCGGCAACGAGCCGGCCGAGCTTTACAACGTCGATCGCGTTTCGCGCTCCGAAGGACTGGACCAGCTTCCCACTGATTACTCCAAGCTACCGCCCAAGGTGCCAGAGTTGGGGCCGCCGTTGCCCGGCGACCTGGGGCCGGCCATCGTGAAGTCTCAGCAGCCCGCGGTGGCCCGCTACTCGCCGCCCGGCCAAGACCCCGGCGCCGCCGAGCGTGACGCGCGGCGCAAGGAGGCTGAAGCGGCAGCAGGATCGTCAGTGTTCTTCCGCTCCAGCAACCAGCGCGCCGCTACCGCGTCGGCGCAGGTTGCCGCTGCCGGCCCGGCATCTGGCTTGACCGGCTTCGATCCGCAGGCCGCTGGGCCGGCCTCGACGGCGGCCCAGCCCGCCGACCCGACTGCCGTGCAGAACCGCCAAGACCAGAAAGAGGCGTTCCAGAAAGCCGGAACTACGGAAACCCGTAATTCCGGCAATCTGCAAATGCCGACTTCGCCGTACCAGGTGATGGCCGGCACGGTGATCGCCGCGGCGCTCGTAACAGGCATCAAGTCCGACCTGCCGGGCGACGTGATCGGCACGGTGACGGAGCCGGTGTACGACACCGCGACCGGCCGCTATCTGCTGATCCCGCAGGGATCGCGCATCTTCGGCAAATACAACAGCCAGGTCGCTTATGGGCAGAGCCGCGTGCAGGTGGTGTGGAACCGGGTCATCCTGCCGGACACGTCATCGCTCACGCTCGACAACTTGGCCGGCACCGACCCGGCCGGCTACGCCGGCCTGGAGGATGGCGTCGATTGGCATTGGGACCGCATCTTTGCAGGCGCGGCACTGACGACGCTACTGGGTGTCGGTGCCGAGCTGGCCGCGCCGGAGAATCGTCAGGGCGGCGATCGCGTCATCATCGCCGGACGCGACAGCCTGCAAGACAGTGTGAACCAGGCGGGACAGGAGATGACCCGGCGCAACCTCAACATCCAGCCGACACTGACAGAGCGGCCCGGCCTGCCGGTGCGCATCATCGTCAACCGCGACCTGGTGCTGCGGCCATACCAGCCGCTGTTCTTCAACCGGGGGACTTCACGATGAGCACAACGCGCAAACTGCGACTGGGGCCATTGCCCAAGACCGAGAGCGTCAAGCTGACCTTCGCGTGCCCGATCAGCCTCAAGGCCGATCTCGACCGCTACGCCGCGCTGCATGCGCAGGCCCACGGTGAAGCAGTCGATGCGACGACGCTGATCCCATACATGCTGGAGGCGTTCATGGCCGGAGATCGGGGATTCAGGAAAAGCGGCGGGGCTAAGGCCCCGCCTCCGAAACCAAGCTGACCACGCTTTACTATCATCAGCCACCGCATGACCAGCGCGCAGCCCAAGGGCTGCGCGTTCGCTTTCAGCGGCGAGGTGGGGATGAGAATCCCTCGACGGTTGCTTGATCGCCCGCCATGACGCGATGAGGCTTTCTGCCGCGATGCTTCTGTGTGGCTCCTGGCCCATAAAGTCGGAAGCTCTCCAAGCAACCTCGATTCGATCTAGCCCGTTGACCTGTATAGGCTTCTGATGCGACCTGCATTCAGGCAAAACGCTTGACACAAGCCATTTTTTATCGACTGATATAAAATAACGGGAGTCCGCTGCGATCCCCGCCGCGACTGCCTTGCTCGAAGGGAGATCCAAGTGGCCGTTATTGATCTTGATCGACAACTGCAAGAATTGCGAAAGGAGTTCGCCCGCACCGCTCCAGCCGGCCGGGTCGCGCTCTATGAGTCCAGGATCGAGGAACTGCGATCGACCTTTGCGAGGCACGCTGCGCTGAAGGAGGGAGACAGGGCCCCCGACTTTTCGTTGCCGGACGCCCAAGGCGGCACGGTGTCGCTGTCCGCTGCTCTCAAGCAAGGTCCTGTGGTGGTGACCTTCTATCGAGGTGGCTGGTGTCCGTACTGCAACCTCCAACTGCGGTCCTACCAGGCCTTGCTGCCCGAGTTGGCATCCTTTGGCGCAAGCATGCTGGCCATCTCACCTCAGCTTCCGGACGCATCACTGTCAACCGCGGAGCGCGAGGCGTTGACGTTTAACGTCCTGAGCGATCTGGGCAATGACGTGGCTCGCCAATTCGGGCTGGTCTATCCATTGCCGCAGGAACTGCGCGATGCCTTGAGTTCCAGCAACAAGGCGCTGCCGAGCATAAATGGGGACGCCAGTTGGGAGTTGCCCGTTCCCGCCACCTATGTGATCACGCCGAACCAGAGGATCTCGCTGGCTTTCATCGAGGTCGATTACCGGCAGCGATTGGCCCCGCAGCGACTTCTTGCGGCGCTGCAAGAGCAGGCGGTTACGTGACGCAGGCCGTCGACTTGGTGCAAGAAGCGGTAGTCGGACCGGCTGCCGCGTCGTGGCCTCAGAGATCATCCCGGAACGTCTTGCGCGGATTCTGCTGGGCCGGGCTCAGCGTCACGATCTTTGCGGGCTGGTTCGTCGTGACGCGCTTCAGTGTCACGCGCGAACTTCGCCTGTGGGATGTGACCGCGCTGCGGTTCGGCATCGGTGCCGTCATTCTTCTTCCAGTGCTGTTGCGGGGAAAGAGACGCCTATCAGCCAAGGAATGGCGTGAGGGGCTGGTCTATGCCTGCCTTTGGGGGTTGCCCTTCGTCCTGGCGGTCGCGCTCGGCCTGCAGCTCACGTCGGCCGGCCGCGCGGCAGCGATAGCGCCGACCCTGATGCCGGTATTCGCGGGCGCCTTCGCGTGGATTTTCCTGAAAGAGAAACAGGGCCGCGCGCGCTGGTGTGGCTACCTCGCCATCATCATCGGACTGGTGTGCATGGTTGCAGGCGGTGTTTCCGCTCACGGTGGCATGAACCCGATGGGCCTCATCGCCCTGATGACTGCCGCCGCCATGTGGGCCGTCTACACGCTGCTTTTTCGGCGCAGCGCCCTGACACCTGTGCAGGCCGCAGCCCTGATCTGCTTCTGGTCGGCCATCCTCTTCCTGCCGATCTATATTTTTGGCGGGCTCAGTCGCCTCGCCATGGCCTCACCCAGCGAGATCGGCTTGCAGGCCGTCTATCAGGGCGTCCTGATGAGCGGCGTTGCGATCGTTTCCTTCAATCGCTCTGTCGCGCTTCTGGGCCCATCTGCGGCCACAGCCATCATCGCCCTGATTCCGGTCGTTGCTTCGCTGGCCGCCATTCCCGTACTTGGAGAGCTGCCGTCTGGTGGAGAGTGCGTTGCACTTGCCGTCGTTGTTGGCGGCGTGCTCTTGGCAGCACGTCCTGCCCGTAAAGCAGCGAAGCCATCGATTTCCGCAACCACGAGGCATACACCATGATCCGGTTCTACTTTCATCCGACCCCCAACCCCGCAAAGATCGCGCTCTTTCTGGAGGAGACCGGTCTGGCCTACGAAGCCTTGCCGGTCGACACAAGCAAGGGCGAGCAGCATGCGCCCGCCTTTCGTGCGATCAATCCGAACGGCAAGGTACCGGCCATCGTCGATACCGAGGGGCCGGGCGGCAAGGAAGTCAGGGTCTTCGACTCGACCGCCATCCTGATCTATCTGGCGGAAAAGACCGGCCAGCTTCTGGGCACGTCCGAGGATCGGCCGGAGTTGCTGTCCTGGCTGCTCTTCATCGCCTCGGGATTGGGGCCGTTCTCCGGGCAGGCGGTGCACTTCCAGTTCGCCGCGCCCGAGGGCTTGGACTACGCGGCCAATCGTTACCGCCGCGAGGCGGAGCGGCACTATCAGGTTCTCAACGATCACCTGTCCGGACGCGAGTTCATCGTCGGCAGCGGTTTCACGATCGCCGACATCTCCGCCTGGGGCTGGCTCGATCGCGCTTCCCGCGTGCGCAAGGGCGCCGAGGATCCTCTGGGGCCCTTTCCCGAACTGAAGCGGTGGTTCGCAGGCGTGGATGCGCGTCCGGCGGTCGCTCGCGCCCGGGCGCTCGCCAAGAGCCATGCGTTCAAGGCGATCAACGACGAGGAGACCAAGCGTGCGCTCTTCCCGTCGAACTATCCCCCTGCATCGGCGCAAGGAGTTTGAAATGGAACTGAAGAACAAGCGGGTCCTCGTCACGGGCGGATCGAGCGGGATCGGCCTCGCGCTGGCCCATGCGCTGATCGCGCGAGGCGCCAGGGTGGTCATCACCGGAAGGCGCAGAAGCGTCCTGGACGATGCACTGCGCAGCCTTGACTCGGCGACGGGCGTCTGCGCTGACGTGGGAAGTCCCGAGGGACGCGCGGCCACGCTGGACCAGGCGATACAGACGCTGGGCGGACTCGACATCCTCGTCAACAACGCCGGCGGCGTGCGGGCTGGCCGGCTGGAGAACACCACGGAAGCCGATATCGAGCAGATGGTGATCGTCGACTTGCTCGCGCCAGTCTTGTTGACCCGCGCGGCGCTCCCCGCTCTGCGGGCCAGCGGAGATGCCATGGTGGTGAATGTCGCATCCGGCATTGCCCTGGTCGGCGCACCCTTCTATGCAACGTATGCCGCGGTGAAAGCAGGTCTGGCTCGGTTTGGCGAGGCGCTCAGGCGCGAGCTCAAGGGCGAAGGCATTCATGTGTTGACGGCCTATCCTGGAGGCACGGACACGCCGATGATGAAGTCGAATCGCGCTGGTCCCGAACTGGGGTTTTCGCGCGAGCCTGCTTCTGCGGTGGCCGATGCCATCGTCGCCGGGATCGAGGCGAACGCTTTCGAGGTCATCCGGGGCGGGGAGGCGAGAGCCCAGATGATTGCGCTCAACCGTAACGATCCGGTAGCGGTCGATGCGAGATTCCTGACGCTCAAGAGCGCGCTGGAAGAGGCGGTCAAGGACCACAGCGCATTGTGACGACGCGGCATCAAGCACCGCATCCACTCACGAAGCCAACCACGAACCGATCCAGGAACGATCATGGCGCGCCCCAGAGAGTTTGACGAAGCAGTGGCCCTCGATGCCGCGATTCAATGCTTCTGGTCGAGGGGCTACGAAGCCACCTCGGTGCGGGACCTGGCCGACGCGATGGGTATCGCCGGCCCCAGTCTGTACAACACGTTTGGCGACAAACGCACGCTGTACCGGCAGGCGCTCGAACACTATGTCGAGCGAGGCTTTTGCGATCGGGTCCGGCGCTTCGAGTCCCAGTTGGCACCTCGTGCGGCCATCGGTGCGTTCTTCGATGAGATCATCGAATTGTCGCTGGCCGACGACCAGCGCAAGGGATGCCTGATCGTGAACTCGGCACTGGAGCTGGCACCTCACGACGCGGAGTTTCGGGCTGCACTGGCCGCTGTCTTGCGCGACATGGAGGCCTTCTTCTACCGTTGCGTCAAGGCCGGCCAAGATGCCGGCGCGATCAACATCACGTTGCCGGCCGATGATCTCGCCCGGATGCTGCTCGGCTTGCTAATGGGGCTGCGCGTCCTCGCGCGATCGCGGCCAGAACCGGAATTGCTGCGTGGGCTTGTCCGGCCCGCATTGGCGCTGCTCGATGGCGTCGGCACATCTCAACGACGGAGTCGCAAATGATTGACCTCTACTATTGGCCCACGCCCAATGGCCACAAGGTCACGATGTTTCTGGAGGAGGCTGGCCTCGAATACCGCATTCATCCTGTCGACATCAGTGCGGGCGACCAGTTCAAGCCTGAGTTCCTCGCGTTCTCGCCGAACAACCGGATGCCTGCGATCATCGACATGCAGCCGGTCGACGGCGGGGAGCCCGTGACCGTCTTTGAATCGGGCGCCATCCTGGTCTATCTTGCGGAGAAAACGGGTCGCTTCATGCCGACCGACCTGCGTGAGCGCAAGGCGGTGCTGGAATGGCTCTTCTGGCAGGTCGGTGGACTCGGCCCCATGGCCGGTCAGAACCATCACTTTGGCATCTATGCGCCCGAGAAGATCCCCTATGCCATCACGCGCTACGTCAACGAGACCAATCGCCTGTACGGTGTGCTCGACCGACGCCTGGCCGTGCAGGAATATCGGGGTCTCCTCGTTTTCAGTGCAATAAGTGACGGTACGAAAAGCTAGCACTGGCGCGGAGGTGGTGTTGGTAGATCGTTGATTTCATTGACTTTCCTGTTCACTTT
>Ga0181554_1001024_pt1 | contig 27177 bp, 19 predicted proteins | sample 011ome_16_FD_145602 | JGI IMG/M metagenome (GOLD analysis project Ga0181554, IMG submission 145602) | Coastal salt marsh microbial communities from the Groves Creek Marsh, Skidaway Island, Georgia - 011503CT metaG (spades assembly) | ecosystem: Environmental > Aquatic > Marine > Intertidal zone... | reverse complement strand
CGAAAAAAAAAAAAAAGCCTCCCTCGCGAAGGGCGTCTGTTCGCTCGCGTTTCCCCGTTCTCGTTCTCGCTCTCGTCGTCCCGCCCGCCTATGAAACCTCCGCGACTCACCTTCATCCACCCCACTCGAACTGTGTTCACCGCAGCCGGCATCCCGAACGTGCGATGGTTCGGCGTCGAGGGCGACTACAACATCATGGTGCTCGATCTCTTGGGCCCGAGCCTCGAGGATCTGTTCAACTTTTGCAACCGCAAGCTGTCGCTGAAGACGGTGCTGATGCTCGCGGACCAGCTCGTGTCGAGGATCGAGTACGTGCACAGCAAGAGCTTCATTCACCGCGATATCAAGCCGGATAACTTCCTCATGGGCCTCGGCAAGCGCGCGAACCAGGTGAACATCATCGATTTCGGCCTCGCGAAGAAGTACCGCGATCCCAAGTCGCATCAACACATTCCGTACCGAGAGAACAAGAACCTCACCGGCACGGCGCGATACGCGTCGATCAACACGCACCTCGGGATCGAGCAGTCGCGTCGGGATGACCTCGAGTCGCTAGGGTACGTGTTGATGTACTTCCTCCGCGGGTCGCTGCCGTGGCAAGGACTGAAGGCGGCTACGAAGAAGCAAAAGTACGAGAAAATCTCCGAGAAGAAAATGTCCACGCCCATCGAGGTCCTGTGCAAAGGGTTCCCGCCCGAGTTTGTGACGTACTTTCAGCTGTGCCGGTCCCTGCGCTTCGAGGATAAGCCGGACTACTCGTACGTCCGCAAGCTGTTCCGCGATCTGTTCATTCGCGAGGGGTATCAGTACGACTACGTCTTCGACTGGACCATCTTAAAGTACCAACAGACGCAGGCGCTGACGCGGCCGAGCGCGGGGCCGAGCGGCGGCGGCGGCGGCGGCGGCGGCGGCGACCGCGGGCACCCGAGCGCGTCCGCGGCGGAGCGCACCGCCGCGCTCGAGAGCGCGCGTCGTCGAAACGAGAGCTCGAAAGAACGCGGCGGCGACGGGCGAGAGCGGACGTCGAGCAGAGAACGCGGGGGCGCGAGCGGCGGCGGCGGCGGCGGGTACGGCGACGTCGACCGCGGCAAGAGCAGGGGGGCGACGGGGGGGTCGTCGCGGCCTCGGGACGACCGCGCGTGAGCGAGCGACGATTCGCATTCGCGATGACGGACGGACGACATGACGTACGTTATAGAGAGAGGAGGGAGAGAAGAGAGAGAACGCCGCGATGAGGAGAGAGTCGGGGGCGATCGCGAGAGACGGGACGGGGTCGGTCGGGGGCGAAACGGTGCGCGAAACGGTGCGAAACGGCGGCGGGAGGATGAACGACGGGGATTCGGGTCGGGGATTCGGGTAGTCTTCTTACGCTTACACGCGGTTCAGCACGACGGCGGTAGGCCCGCGCTCGCGATTAGCACGCGAACGCGAGGGCGTGTCGTGCGTTTGACGCGCGTATCTATAATAACATACCACAGATGAAGAGAGTCGTCGACGGATCGCGACGCGCGCGAGACTGGAAGGGGGGGCGTCGCGTTCGATCAGACGTTCAATTCGTATCAGCATCGACAGACGAGGCACTCCATCGCGCGCGAGATCTGGCGTCTCGCGCGCGGTGCGTGCGACGCTCTCGACGACCGCGCGCGCGCGAGAGTTTTAGCGCGCGCGAGGGCGTCCTCGCGCGTCTCGCGTCCGCCTCCGCGTCGTCGCCCGCGTCCGCGTCCGCGAGCGACGCGCGTCCGTCGCCGTCGTTTAGACGCACTAAATCAGAGTTGGCAACCCCCGAAGAAGACGCGAGAAGCCATGGAGTTCCTCGACGTCCTGAAAGCCGCGGGGACCGCGGCGAGACCGAACGACGACGACGACGACGACGCGGCGCGCGCGCGGTCGATGAAACACAGCGGGACGGACGGCACCGGCGCGCGAAAGGTTCGTCTCGCCGTCCTCCTCGCGGGCTCGACGCGCTTCCTTCCGTCGATCGAATCTGACGTCGTCGCTCCCTCCACTCTCCCCCGCCCTCCCATCCGCGTCCCGTCCCCGACGCAGATATCCTTGGCGGAGCTCATGGCGGAAGAAGAGGAGCGCGCGGACGACGTCAGACGGCGCGAGACCGCGGCGAAACGAGCGGAGAGCGACGCGACCGGGATGATGGACGTCGACGTCGCCGCCGCCGCCGCGGCGACCGTCGACGGCGTCCTCGGCGTCGGCGTCGGCGTCGGCTCGGCGCCCGCGTCCGCGTCCGCGCCCGCGCGCGGCGGCGACGACAGCGACGTCGAGGAGGTCGCGGCCACGACCGGTGGCGGCGTCGACGCGTGGGATAAGGAAACCCTCGAGCGCGTCATGCACCAAGTCGCGGAGCCCATGGACGACGACGACGACGTCGCCGGCGGCGGCGGGCTCGGGTCGTTCGGGCGCCTCCAAACCGCGGCGCAAGCGGGGGCGTTGGTACTCGGCCCGCCCACCGCAGAGTGGGACGAGGATATCGGCGCAGGGCCGCCGCAGACGCTGACGCTGACGCAGACGCAGACGCAGACGCAGACGCAGACGCAGACGGCGGCGCGGTCGGATGGAGACAGAGACGGAGACGTAGCAGACGGACGAGACGCGGCGGACCCGGCGGGTTCGCTCTTCGTCCCCGCGGCGCTCAACTGTTACCTCCGCGAGTACCAACGCGAGGGCGTGATGTTCCTGTACAAGCTCTACGCGACCAGAAAAGGCGGCGTCTTGGGCGACGACATGGGCCTCGGGAAGACGATCCAAACGATCGCGTTTCTCGCCGCGGTGCTCAAGTCTCCGGCGTCGTTCGACGCGTGCACCGGCGCGCCGCCGCCGCCGGCGCTGATCGTGTGCCCGACCTCCGTGCTGACGAACTGGGAGCGCGAGCTCGCGAGGTGGGGCGAGCACCTTCCGGACGGCGGGTTCGTCGTCGAGAAAGTCCACGGCGCGGACAAGGCGGACGCGTGGGCGAGGGTGAAGGCGAAGGCGTCGGACATAGGCGTCGGACGCGAAGGCGTCGGACACGGCGTCGGAGAACCCGCCATGTCGACGGAGATTGTGCTCACCGCGTACGATACGTTTCGTCTCGGCGTGGACGAGATGACGTCGCAGCGCTGGTCCGTCGTCGTCTTCGACGAGGCGCACCGGCTGAAGAACGACAAGACGATGCTGTACGAAGCCGCGCGGAGGTTACCGCGGGAGCGTCGGTTCGGGCTCACCGGGACGGTGATGCAAAACTCGTACGACGAGCTGTGGTGTTTGCTCGACTGGGCGTGCCCCGGGAGCTTAGGCGGTCTGAAAGCGTTCAAGGAGTACTACAGCAAGTACATGCAGCAAGCGCAAAGGTTCGGCGCGGACGATTACACGCTCGGAAGAGGCAGGGACAGGGCGGATCAGCTGAAGCGGTTGTTGCGGCGGTACGTCCTGAAGCGCACGAAAAAAGTGGTCCTCGCCGGGCAACTCCCGGAGAAGTCCGACAACGTCGTGTTCTGCGAGCTGTCGCCGTTGCAGCGAAGGGTGTACCGCCGGCTGTTAGACTCGCCGGACATGCAGCTGCTCGTGCGGTTCGCGGAGGACTGCGACTGCGGCAGCGGCGAGAGGCGGTCGTCGTGTTGCTACGCCGCCCCCCCAGACGGCGTCGCCGGGAACGAGGAACAGTATCCGATATGGCACAACTACGACCACACCGAGCACCGCGCGTGCCCGCACTGCATGTCGCTCGTGCACATCAACATCCTGCTGCGCTTGAGCAACCACCTCGAGCTTCTGAAGCCGGACCACGGCGACGAGGACAAGGAGAAGGTGGCGAGGGATGAAGTCGTCGCGAAATTCGCGCTCGGAGAGGACGCGCACTTGTTGGGCGGCGCGGACAGGCAAGACAACGACTTCGCGCGGATATCCGCCGCGACCAACTGCGGGAAGCTGTTGGCGCTCGAGAAACTCCTCGAGATTTGGCACCGCGCGAACGACAAGGTGTTGCTCTTCAGCAAGAGCACGCGCCTTTTGGACATTCTCGAAAAGTTTCTCTCGCGGCGTGGGTACGTGTACTGCCGGCTCGACGGCGGGACCGCGCAAAACGCGCGGCAGCCGCTCGTGGACGACTTCAACAACTCGTCGTCGATGTTCGTCTTCTTGCTCTCCACGAAAGCCGGCGGCGTGGGGTTGAACATAACCTCCGCGAACAGGGTCGTCGTGTTCGATCCGGACTGGAACCCGGCGTTGGATCTCCAAGCGCAAGACCGCGCGTATCGCATCGGACAACGACGAGACGTGAACGTGTACCGGTTCATCGCCGCGGACACGATCGAGGAGATTGTGTATCAGCGGCAGGTGTATAAACAGCAGCAGAGCAACGTCGCCGTGGACGCGGTCCGCGAGCGCAGGTACTTTGAGGGCGTGCAAGGGGACAAACGTCGACAGGGCGAGCTCTTCGGTTTAGAGAATCTTTTCACGTTGGCGCGGGAGGGGCTGACGCGCATGGACGGACTCGTGCGACGCGAGAGGGTTGCCTCGAACGCGTACTACACGATAGAGAAGGCGATGGATAAGGTCGATAAGGCCGAGGGGGGGGAAGGCGGCGGCGTGAAGACGGAGAAGTCGCGGTGGCGCGGCGGCGGCGGCGGCGAGCGTGCGACGACGTCATCCGCGTCCGCGCCGTCTGACGGCGACCGCCGAGCGTCGGCGGACAGCATCGCGAGCCCGTCCGCCGCGGGAGGAGCGGGCCCCGGAGGCCGCGGCGGGCGCGGACGGGGAAGACCTCCTCGCGGCCGCGGCCGCGGCCGCCGCGACGTCGACGTCTCCTTGGACAGGGAAGAGCACGGGGTCGTGTACGAGCACGAGCACAATAACATCCTCGGCCGGGCGACGCGCACGGAGTCGGCGCGGAGCGAGCGCGCGCTGCGGCTCGCGAGGGAGAAGGACGCGGCGGAGGACGACGCGATCGATGAGAGGGCGCGTCTCCGTCTTCGCGAGGAGACCGCGGCGGCGGCGGCGAAGAGATCGAGACCGAGGAGGATCGAGTTGAGGGAAGAGGATGGCGATCACCCCGACCACCCCGCGGTCGAAGAGACGGCGACGGAGCGCGCGGACGGCGACGCCGTCGTCGCCGCGCTCGCGGCGTTCGAGGGGTTGCCGCCGAGGGAGATGGCGCGGGACATCGCGTCCATGACGACGATGGGCCGCGCGGCGCTGTTACGACGGTTCATCATCGCCCGACGCGCGGCGTGAGCGAGCGAGGCGGCGAGTGGGAGGGAGGAGCGTGATGAGGGTAGTACACGTAGCTTTTGTACTCAAAGTTCAAAGTTCGTTTCGTCTCGTCTCGTCGCCAGCTGCGCGTCGCCTCGCGAAACGTCGTCGTCACAGTTCCGAGCTGCTCGAGGTGTTCTCCGCCTGCGTCAGCCTCGGAACCTGCGTCAACGCCTCCTCCTCCTCCTCCTCCCCCTCGTCGTCCTCGTCGTCCTCGTCCTCTCTCGCGAGCTCGTGCTTCGTCTCCCTCAACTGCTGCGCGCGTTGGTGCCGCGTCATGACGGCGACGGCGAGGTTCTTCGCCGCCGCGAGCGCGGTTTTATTCCCCCGCGGTATCGACGCCTTCGTCGTCTTCAAAAACCCCATGAAGCGCACGACGGCTTCGCTCAGGGACGACGCCTCCGCAGCCTGTTTCCCGGGCGTGTGCGGCGCGCCGCCCCCCGCGCCGCCGCCGGACGCGGCGCCGGAGTGCAGCGCGGTGTCGCACAGATGAATCGCGGTCCACAGCGCCCACGCCGCGTCCGCCGACGTCTCCGCGCCGACGACGACGGGCGACAAAACCCTCACCGCGGCAGCCTGAAGCTCCCCGAGGTTTAGCTCGCGGTCCCCGCCGGCCGTTTTCGCGCGCTTCGCGGGCGGGTTCGCGGCCGCGACCGCGATCTCATCCCCGGAGTCGTCGTCGTCGTCGGAAGACGCCGCCGCCGCGCCGCCGCCGCCGGCTTCGCGGAGCACGTGCGGCACGACGTCCTCGAGCGCGTGCAACGCCGCGACGTCCTGCAGCTCTTGCTCGCGCCGCGTCCGCCACGGCAGCCACCTGATCGCGGCGAGTCGAGACGCGTGCGTCGGCCCCGTCCTCGCGAGTTTCGGCGCCGCGGCGTCGGCGAATTCGCGCCAACGCGTCGCCCTCGCGTTTTCCCGCGCGCGCGCCTTGGCCGACCCCAAACACAGCGAATCCCCCGCGCGTACTCCGCCGCTAAACGCGGACACGAGCGCGGTCGACGCGGCGTCGATCGCGGCGTAGCACGCCCCCGCGCGCGGGTCGCGGTGAAGCGACGCGAGGACGGCGAGGAGGTCCGACGCGGCGTCGGCGTCGGTCGCGCACCCGCCGTCGTCCGGCGCGACGTCGCACCACGCCGTCGTCAGCTGGACGACGGCGAAAATTTGCGGTCGCAACGCGCCGGGCGCGGGCGTCGTGAGCGCGACGACTTCCCTCTGGTCCTCGACGCCGCGCCCGGAGAGCGGGAACGCCGCGCGACCGCTGTTCTCCGACGCGGCCGCGGCGGCTTTCGCGTTCCCGTTCCCGTCGCCGCCGCGTTTCGATCCTCTCCCGGCGCTCTTCTTCTTCGCGCCGCCGTTACTTTTGGCGGCGGCGGCGACGACGCCGTTCGCCGCCAACGCGCGTAACACCTCCTTCGCGGTCGGCGCCCAGGACACTCTCGGCGCGGGACGTAACACCCCAACCCCACGCCGTCTCCGCGCGACGCCGCACGTCGAGGAGTACAGCGGCTCGTGACCGGACGCGGCGAGGAGCGCGTCTCGCGCGCCGAGGACGATGGCGCGCGACGCGGCGACGTCCGTCGCCGCCGCCCAGAGCCACCGCGCCGTGTCCGCCGCGCACGCCGCCGCCGTCTCCGTCTCTCCTTCCGTCGTCGTCGTCGCGGCGGCGGCGGCGTCCGTCCGCGAGATGAAGGCGCGGGCGAGCCACCCGCCGGTGAGTACCTCGCGTAACGCTTCCTTTCGAGCCGTTTCGTTCGCGGCTTCGCGCAGGTCGCCCCTCGACGCCGCGCCCGCCTCGGCGGCGTCGGCGAACTGTCGCAGATCGCTCGGGACGTCGTCGTCGCCGTCCTCGCCCGCGTGATACGCGTCGTCCTCTTCTTCCCCGACGTCGTCGTCGTCCGCGCTAAGAACGAACGCGTCGTCGCTCAGCGCGCGGACGACGTCCGACGGGTACGGCGTCTCGTCGATCCCGCCGCTCTCCCCGTCTTCAAGCTGCTCGTTCGCGTCGCGTTCCATCTCTCGCACGCGGTCCGTCACCGCGTGCATCGCGCGCACCTCGCGGTCCGCCACGAGCGACGCCATCGCCATCGCGCGCTCGCGGTCCCTGTTCGCGCACTCCTCCGCGACCTGCGCGTCGAGTTTCTTCGTCTGCGTCGCGAGCTTTCGCTTCCGCGCCTCCTCCGCGCGCTTCTCCTCCACCAGGCGCGCGATGGTGCTCGTCCCGCCTGCGCCCGCGGACGACGCCGTTCGCGCGCCCTTCTTGATCGCGCCCGCGCCCTTCCCCGACGCGGACGCGGACGCGCGTCCCGCCCTCGCGATTGCGAGCCGCGCCTTCTCCGCGGCGGTCGACGTCGCGGAGAGGAACCCGAACGCCTTGTCGTCCACGTCCGCCGGCGGGCGCGGCTTCGTCGGCGACGACAGCGCGCGAGGAAGATGTATCGTCTGAGATCCGATCGTCGGGACCGCCGCCGCCGCTTTCTTCGCGGCCGCCTTCTTCGCCGCCTTCGCGATCTTCTTCGCAGCCTTGGCCGCCGCCGCGGCGTCCACGGGCGCGTCGTCGTCCGACTCGGACAGCTCCCCGAGCGTCATGGTGGGGCGCGGGATCTGAGTGATGAGGCGTCGCGCAGGATTCGATCGATTTCGATTTTTTCAAAGTGGACGATTCTGAGCTGCGCGCGCCGTGAGCTTGTTTTTTGATTTGAGAAAATCTTTCAGAGAGCTCGTCGAAGCGAGCGCTCGTACTCGTAAACGCCGACGCTAGTCGTCGTCGTTCGCTCTCACTGCAACCCGAGCTGCCGCATCAGCGGCGCCGGACGCTTCGGAAGCGCCAAAATCTCGTCCTCGATCGTGAGCTTCTTCCCCCCCGCCGCCGCCGCCGCGCCGCCGCCCGCCGCCGCCGCCGCCTCCTCCTCCGTCGCGTCCTCCAGCCGCATCGCCCTGTGCCGCAACTTGAACATCCCGGTGCCGACCGGCATCGGAATGCCCATGATGATGCACTCGCTCACGCCGTCGATAGTGTCCACGCGGCCGCGCAGCGCGGCGTCGAACAGATGGTCCGTGGTCTTCTCGAACGACGCGAGCATCAGGACGCTGTCCTTCATCTTCGCCATGCCGAATCGCGTGATGCCGAGCACCTCGCCCTTGTAGGTCATGACGTCGGCGAGGAGCATCGAATGCCGCGCGTCGATGGACATCCCGTGGGCTTTCATCGTGTCGTTGATCTCTTTGATGATGCAAAACCGCGCGGCTTCGATGCCTAGCGTCCGCTCCGCTTCCATGACGTGGTTCGTCGTCGTCCGCGTCCCCTCGATGCCCTCCGTCGCCATCACCGCGCGTAAATCCGTGCCCTCCACGACGAGATTGAGCTTCCCGCCGCCCTTGTCGTTTATGACCGCCCTCGACACGCTCGGTATCCCCTGAACGATGACGTTCGGGACCGCGGTACGAAGGTTCTGGAGGTTAAACGCGTCGCGGTGGATCGCGGCCGGGCCGACGGCGTCGCGCGCCGCCGCCGTCCGCGCCGCCGCCGCGTCCGACGCGTCCGGAGGCAACACGTGCAACACGTTCCCGGCTCTCTCCAACACCCGGTTCGGCTTCAGCTTGAGCTTCGTCGTCGACAGCAGCGCGCGCTTGACCGTGGCGACGGTGACGTCCAGCTGCAGCGCGCGGATGACGTCCGGGTCGAGCGCGACCTCGAGGTAGCACGCGGTCGGGTCGAACACGACGTGGATGTGCTTGCACACCTCCCCGAGCGTCGTCTTCTCCACCCTGCCCTTCACGACGCGCGCGGCTTTGACGTCGTCGTCGCACGCCAAGGTGGCGGTTATTATCGGCGTGCTGATGTTTTTCGACGCGTTGATGATCTCCTTGATGCGCGGGACGCCGAGCGTGATGTTCATGGACGCCACGCCGGCGAAGTGGAACGTTTTCAGCGTCATCTGCGTGCCGGGTTCGCCGATGGATTGCGCGCCGACGGCGCCGACGGCGCTGCCGGGTTCGATCCGCTTCGCGTCGTACTTTTGGACGCACCGCGCGAGAAACTCGTCGAGCTGCGCCGCGGTCACGCCCACGCCGTTGCCGTCCGCGGGGCCGGTTCTCACGAGCTCGCGCTTCGCGAACGTCGCGATCTCGTGCTTGAAGAGCGACGAGAGGGAATTTTGAGGGTTCGACGCGCGCGTGTCGTCGTCGCGCATGTGATGCGCCGCCGCGCTCGCGACCGCGCCGGGGGACGGCGGCGGCGGCATCTTCGCCTTGGCGTCGTCGTCGTCCGTCTCCATGGCGGCTTTGCTCTCTTCCGCGACGGCGGCGGCGGCGGATTTCTTTTTGCCTTCCTTGCTCGTCGAGGGCTTCGACGACGCGGACGGCGGCGGCGGCGTCGGCGTCTGGCTCCCTTTCCCCCTCGAAGACGACCTCGACGGTCGCTTGGACGCCCTCGTCGGCGTCGTCGCCGCCGCGGCCACCTCCTCCGTCTTCTCCTCCTTCACCTCGACGAACGCGTCGCTGCTCTCTTGCTTTACCGCGCTCGCAGCCTTCACGGCGGGGGATCTGCTCCCGCCACGCCCGGCGCCGCGCCCGGCGCCGCGCCCGGCGGCGGCGGCGGCGGCCTTGGCTTTTTGCCTCCCTCCCGCGACGGCGTCGACGTCCGATTTGACCGCCTTCGCCGCGTTCGAGTCGCCGTCGTCGTCTAACGACACGCCAATCTTCGCGAGCGCGGCTCGGACGTCGTCCTCGCCGACCAAAGGCTGACGCGCCCTCGGGACGATCCCCCGGACGTGCATGATCAGCCGCGAAAAGTCCACCGGCTGCGCCTCTCGCCCCTCCATATCCGTCGGCTCTAACCCGTCGTCCCCGTACGTCAGCTGCACGATCCCGCCCGTGCTGTTCCGCACCGTGCCGTCGTACCGCAAGCTGAGGTCCTCCAGCGCTTTCATCAGCCGCCGAGACATGTACCCCGTCTCCGCGGTCTTCACCGCGGTGTCCACGAGGCCCTCGCGGCCCGCCATCGTGTGGAAGAAAAATTCCGTCGGACGCATCCCGCTGAAGAACGAGTTCGCGACGAACCCTTTCGCCGCCGGCGTCTTCTCGCCTCTCCTAAAGTGCGGCAGCGAGCGCTCGGCGAAGCCGTCCGGCGGCCGTTGCCCGCCAACAGCCTGCTGCCCGACGCACGCGACCATCTGCGATATGTTGATCGTCGACCCTTTCGACCCGCACAGCGCCATGATGAGCGGCGCGTTGATTCGAGGGAGCTCCTCGAGACACGCGTTGCCCGCCGTCTCTCGCACGTTGGATAGGATTCCCAACACCTCGCTCTCGAGCGTCTGCTCCGCGTTGCACCCGGGCTGCAGCGCGAGCGTGCCCTGCTTCCACGCCTCGATCCGCGTGTCGCAGTCCGCGTAACCCTTGCTGACGACCTTCGCCTTCTCCGCGGAGAGCCTCGCGCCGGGGGTGACGTCGTCGATGCCGACGGAGAAACCGCGCGAGCCAAGCCACCGCGCGCTGAGCTTCGCGACTCTGTTCATCGCGCTCGCGGTCACCTCGGGGCCGTACTCGGAGTTTAGGACGTAGAAGAGACCGGTCTTGTTCCCGCCGCCGAGCGTGGCCTTGCCGAGCTGCCCGCACATGATCTCGGAGTTTTGAACGCAGACGTACCCGTCCCTCGGGCACATGTGCTTCCCAACCTTCCCGTAGCTCTTCTCCGCGACTTCGAGGTTCACGAACACCTGGTCGCTCGCCTTGGGGCGCACGAGCATCCCGAAGACTTGCTTCCCCGTCCACAGCTCGATCGGGGCGATGATCGCGGGCGTGGGGAGGTCGACTGAGGGTCGTTCCATACGAAGCGAAGTCGGGGTGGAGTTGAAAGGCGTCAGTTGGAGTTGAAAGGCGTCGAAGGCGGGGATTGAACGCGAGGGGTGGGCGGAGAGATGCGCCTGACAAAGTCCTTAAGGATCGGCGTTCACCACGCCAACGCGGTCGTATGGGGACCAGTGTAAGGAATACGCGCCTGACATCAACGCGTCGCCCATCATCGCGACGAGAAGCCCAACCTGCGCGCGGTCCAAGAACGAGTCGCGCGACGTGAGCAGGTACGACGCGGTCAAGAAATCCTGCGTCGCGGCGATGAGTATCTCCCCGTTCTTCGGCGTGCACAGGTTCTTGTGCACGCCCATGAGCTCGATCGCTTCCGCGCGCGCTTCCTCCGTCTGCGGGCAGTGAATGTTCATCTCGTCGCCGTCGAAATCGGCGTTGTACGGCGCGCAGACGCACTCGTTGAACCGCAGCGTGCGCCACGGCATGATCTTCGCTCGGTGCGCCATTATGGACATCTTGTGTAGACTCGGCTGGCGGTTGAAGAGTAAGACGTCGCCGTCGTTCAGGTGGCGTTCGACGACGTCGCCAAACTTGAGCTCGCTCGCGACGCGTCTTCGGTCGCCGTATTTCAGATACTGCGTCCCGCCCGACTTGAACCGGACAAAGTTGGCGCCCGGGTGTTTGTTCATGCCGTTCCTGACGCGCTCGCGTATGTGCTCGATGTTGTGCTTCGAGATGACTTCTGGGTACGTCATCAGCTTCGCGATGTGCATCGGGACGCCGACTTCGTCTATGCGTAGGTTCGGATCCGGGGAGATCACCGTTCGGCCGCTAAAGTCGACGCGCTTCCCCGACAGGTTCCCTCTGAATCGTCCTTGCTTCCCTTTCAGACGCTGCACGAACCCTCGCAGCGGCTTCCCCGGGCCTTGGTACTGCAGCGATAAGCCCGGGAGCTCGCTGTTGAAGTACATCGCGATCTGGACTTGAAGAAAGTCCCAGTTCTCCATCAAGTTTGCGATCGCCAACCCTTTCTCTAACCCTTGCCGCAGCACGTTGTTCACCTCGATGATCTGTATGAGCTTCATCGTGATGTCGTCCTCGTTCGACCCCGCGACGCCGTCCATCTCTACGCTCGGGCGAATGCACACCGGCGGCACGGGGAGGTGCGTCAAGATCAAGTGCTCGGGGCGATCCGCGATGTCGAGAAGCTCGCAGTCCATCGGGGAAATCCGCCTGAAGATGCTGATTACGCGTATCGGGTTCAGATCGTCCTGCACGCGCGACAAGTTTTGCTTCAGCTGGTCGTTGTACTTGACCGCCTCCTCGAACTGTTTCAGGTACTCCTCCATGAGCTCGGGGTTCTTGCTGTACTTCTCGTGGACAATCTTCAGCGACTGTCCCGCGCGTTTCACCACGCCGTTGGCGGCGCCGCAGTAATAACACGTCCGACACCGCTTGCACCGGTCCGCCATCTTCTTCGACAGCGCGCGCCTCGGCACGTTCTCCAAGCGCGGGTTTCGGAACCGTCTCAGGTACTGCTCGTGCTCCTCTTCCGGCAGCATCACTCGGCTGCACGTCTTGCACACCTGTTGCAGAATCGAGATGACGTTCTTGAAGTATCCGATGTGAAACACCGGAAGCTCGAGCTTGACGTAGCCAAAGTGCCCGGCGCAGTCGATGAGCTTGCCCTTGCACGTCGCGCACTCCGCGCCCTTCTTGTCCGTGGTTCCCATCCGCGGGTCTAAGATTCCGCCCGGGAGAGGCACGCGCTGGGGCATCTGGTAAAGGTTTCGTTCGTAGACGTGAAACACGCCGACTTTGCTGATCTCCTGCGGCGACATGAGCGAGAACCGCACGCTTCGGATCTTCCTCGGCGCGGTGGGCTCCTCGAACGGGTCTTTCGTGAACTCCACCGGCTGCGGCTTGACGCCCGCGGCGTCCACGCACTGCTGCGACCCCGTTCGCGCCATCTGTCCGGCGCTGCCGGTGCGGAACATTTGCCCTAACGAAATCTACAAAAGCGCGGCGCGGCGCGGCGCTCGCCCGACGAACGAAATCTATCGGCGGCGCCCCCGACGGGACCGAACGCGCGCCGCGTCGCCGCCGCCTCTCGCCGTCTCCGCCCCCGCGCGAGCGAGCGACGACGCGGACGCGGACGCTCGCCGTCGCCGCGTGGCGCGCGCGTGAGGACTCCGCGGCCGGCCCGTCCTCGCGCTTCAGCGGTCTGCCGGCGCGGGCGTCGTCTCCGTCGATCTCGAGTTCTCGACCCGGCGCGGCGGGGTGACCGACCGGCGCTCGCCTGATGAGACTCCGAAACGCACTGCAGCTGCAGCAGCGCAGCCACGTGGCTCACACGCATCCCGCGCGCGCGCCCCCCACGGCGACGATGCCGGCCTCCTTCCTTCGACGCGCGGCGCTCCTGGCTTCGCGCGACGCGACGACGCTCGCGCGGAGCGCGACGAGCGCGTCCTCCGTCGCGTCCGCGTCCGCGCCGCGCCTCCGCCGCGCGCCGCGTCTCTCGCGCGCGACGTCGTCGACCACGACCTCGACCTCGGCGTCGTCGTCGTCGACGACCGCGGTCGACGCGACGTCGCCGCTGCCGCCGCCGCTGTACACGCGCACGCACGAGATCTTGCGCCCGGAGTCGGTCTCGTCGGACGGCTCAGAGATCACGATGACCGTCGGCCTGACCGAGCACGCGTTCGACATCATCGGCGACGTGCGAGCGGTCGAGGCGGTGGACGCGGAGGAGGCGGACGGATGGCGTCGTCGTCGTCATCATCACCATCACGCGGCGGCGGCGGCGGCGGCGGCGGGTCCGTCCTCCACGCTCCTCGCGCGGCTGCACTGGGAAGGATTCAAACGCACGGCGTCGGACGAGCTGTACCACGCGTCGTGGGCGAACGTCTCGGACGTGCGCGACGTCGCCGTGCCGTTCCCGGCGACGCTCGTGGGACTCAACGCGGCGGCGGTGGGCGAGCCGTACAAGGCGCGTTCTGTCATCTCACGCCGGTCCCCGCGCGACCGCGTCGGCGCGGCGCGCGCCGTTCCTTGAGGACTTTTCTTCCCGGCGCATCTCTCCGCTCGCCCCTCGCTTTCAATCCCGACGCACCTCGACGTCTTTCAACTGCAACTGACGCGCCTTTCAACGCCTCCCCGATGTCGCCTCGTATGGGCAACGACCCTCAGACGATCTCCTCAGCGGAGAGCGGCTGGGTCGCGCGCGTGACGGCGTCGAGAGACGCGATGCGACGCGCGGGGAGCGACGCGCTGATGAGCGCGCGGGCGTACGAGGAGATGGTCGAGGAGCAGCTCGTGGAGGACGAGGCGGAGGCGAGCCGGTCGTATCCGTGACGGGATGGGATGGACGACGGACGCCCCGCGGCGGTTTGGTTTCGGAGGAGTACGATACGTTTCGTCGACGTCGACCGCTTCCGATGATAAATTATTAACTCAACGCGCCGCGACGCCCTCGCCGCGCCTCCCCCTCTCGTCGTCGCTCCCTCGCGTGCCTACCTCACTTCTTCGCGTCGCCCCCCCCACCGCCGTTTTCCTTCGCCAGCGACTCTATCAGCGACCGCGGCGGCGCGTACGTTTCCAACTTATCCAGAAGCTCCGCGGGCGTGTCCCCGACGACGACGATGGCTCGCGCCTCGCGTCGAATGAACCCGCGCGCCGTCGACTCGTCCAGAAACTTCAGGAACAGGTCGAAGTACCCGGCGACGTTCAGCACCCCCACGGGCTTCGCGTGATACCCCAGCTGCTGCCACGTGATCATCTCTAAGAGCTCCTCTAACGTCCCGAAGCCGCCGGGCATCGCGATGAACGCGTCGGACGCCGCCGCCATCGCCGCCTTCCTCTCGTGCATGTCCTCGACGACCATCACCTCTCCGACGCTCCCGCCGGAGACTTCCACGGGCTCGAGCGCGACGGGGATGACGCCGAGGACGCGGCCGCCGTTCGCGTGCGCGGTCGTGGACACCGCGCCCATTAAACCGACGCTCCCACCGCCGTACACGAGCCGCGATCCTCGCGATGCGAGCTCCGCGCCGAGCGATCTCGCGGCGTCCGCGAACTCGGGGCGATCCCCCGCGCTCGAGCCGCAGTAGACGCACACGGACGCGAAGTGGGCGGCGGCGGGGGCGGCGGCGGCGGCAGCGGCCGGGGCCTCGCCGCGCGGGGAGGTCGTCATGTCGAATTCGCGCGCGCGACGCTCTCGGCGCGCCGCGAGATGGCGGCGCCGCGCCGATCGCCGACGGCGCCAGCACAGTGTGCCATGCCACCTGGCATTTTTGCTCGCGCGCTCTCGATAACTCGAGTCACGCGAGCGGGTCTTGTCACTGCGTTGCACTTCCGCGAGCACGCGCCACCGACCCCACACACGCCTCCACGACCATGACGTCCACCGCTCCCGCGGCGATCTCGTACATAATCAAAGTCCCCGTGCACGCGAACGCGCGCAGGACGCCGCCGCCGGCGGTCGCGAAGCGCCTCCGCGCGCGCGCGTTCCCGAAAGATGCGCGCGCGTCCGTCTCCGAGGTGAGATTTCCCGCCAGCGTTTCGTCGTTGACCGCCGCGGCTCGCGCGCTCGAGCGTCGCGCGAACGACGGCGTCGCGTCCCCTCGCGCGCGAATCTTCATTTCGATTTCTTTCCCCGACGTCTCTTCCTCCACCGCGCGCGCGCGTCGACCCTCGCGCGCGTTCCCCCGCGCGTGCCCTCGTTGTTGACTTGACATTCGAATCCCGGCGCCCCGTCTGTCGATCGCAGAAGCGCGTCAACGAAGACGCGCTCGCGGCGTCTCGCAAGGCGGCCGTCGCGGCCGCGCACAACGCGCGCGTCTCCGAATCCGTGACGAACACCGTCGCGATCAAGTCGAACATCGCGAGCTACACGCGCGAGACGACGGACCGCCGCCTCCAGGTCCGCGCCGCGCGCGTCGTCAACTCAGATCTCGCTCGCGCGTTTTTTTTCCGCCTCGCGTCGCGTTGACTCACCCGACGCGATCCCCCCGACGCCCTCCCATTTTCAGGAAGCCGAGCAGCTCCGCGTGTCCAGGCTCGAAGCGCGCGCGTCCGCCGCGAAGAAGTTCGTCCAGCGCGTCGACGACGTCGCGGAGAAGAACGAATCCCGCAAGGTGGCTACCCGAACCCGCGGCATTTCGCCTCAATCGTGGCACCCAGCCCGATCCCGACAGATGACAGAGATTTTTTATTCTTCCCCGAGCGTCGCGTCGCCGCGCCCTGCCAAAAAACTCCAAACGCCGCCGCCGCCGCCGCGGAGCGAACGGAACGCTGACGCCTCCAGCCCCCGCCGATTTCTCCCCTCCCTTATCACCGCAGGCGCAACTCGCGGCGAACATCGAACGCAAGCTCGAGCTCGCGGAACAAAACCGCAAGCGCGAGATCGCGAAGCTGACGTTTAAAGCCGCGGACGCCGCCGCGAGGGCGAAGGACATCGCGTTGAAAGCCGCGCGCGCGGCGGCGGAGAAAGCAGCGGCGATCGAAACCAAAGTCGACGTCGCCGTCGCGCGCCGCGACGCCTTCTTAAACCTCATCGCGTTCAAAGCGCACTTCTTCAACGCGCGCGCGGACCGCGCGGTGAAGCACGCGAAAGCGAACGCGAGGATGGACGCCAAGGTGACGGCGACGCGTCTGCAGTCGCGCATGGCCGCCGCCGCGTACCTGCGCGGGCTCGACGTTCGACTCCGGCAGGTGCGTTCTATACACTGGTCCCCATACGACCGCGTCCGCGTGGTGAACGCCGATCCTTAAGGACTTTTGCCGTCGTCTCTCTCCGCCCACCCCCCGCTTTCAATCCTCGCCCTCGACGCCTTTCAACTCCGCTTCTGACGCCTTTGAACTCCACCCCGACGTTCGACTCCGGCAGTCCAAAGCCGCGCTCACGACCGAGCGCGCGGCGCACGTCGTCGAACGCCAGCGCCTCCAGAACCACGTCTCGCCTCTCATCGAAGCCGCGCGCATCCGCGCGGATCAGTTCCTCGCGGACGAGCGCAGAAACGAAGCCGTGAACGCGACGGCGGCGCGCGCGCATCGCTTCATTCGCCGAGCCGTCGTCACGGCGGCGACGCGCGAGTACAACGAAGCCGCGACCGCCGCGACGAGAAGGGCGAACCTCGAAGAAAAGCTCGCCGCCGCCGCGGAGCGCAAGTCCGAGATGCTCTCGCTCGCCTACGCGGGCGGCGGCCCGGAGATTGACTCCGTTCGCGGGTCCCCGACGGGGAGCTGGCCGAGAGTGTCGAGAGCGTCGTCGCCGCGCGCGGCGCGCGATTTCGTCTCCGCGTCGACGTCGCCGATCAAAGAGATCGAGCTCGCCGCGCGCGCTCGCGCTCGCGGCCGCCCGTCCACGGCGCGCGGCCCGCGCGATCTCGCGACGGTGTTCCGCCCGCCGTCCCCGGACTCGCCGTACTACCCGTACGCGAAGGACACGTACCGCGAGTACCAGCTGTCGCCGTCTGAGGAGGCGGAGGCGGTGCGACGACTTCCGACGAACGCCCAAGTCGCGGTCTCGGCGCGGAAGCCGCTTCGTCGCAGCGTCGCGTGCGGCGCGGAGGTGAACACCGCGGCGGAAATCAACGCCGCGCGCCAGGACGCGAAGGAAAACGGCGGATGGACGCTTCTCGACGGCGTGTCCGGGTCGTTCTCCGCGCCGACGTCGCCGACGGCGGCGTGAGCGGCGACGCGACGCGACGCGACGGGAGACTTGATTTCTTTTCGGCGAACGAAACGAACGAACGACGAACGAGCGAGGGTCCACCACGAGTGCGACTACGACTCCTCGCGTGTGCATACGAGGGTGAATACCTTCTTACGACGAACGACACGAGCCTATGTAATGACGAACGACTCTTCATCTGTTGAGCGCGTGTTGATGATGATCACCCCCCCGTCCCGTGGTCGACCTTCGCGTCATGGCAGATCCAGGTCCATGTCCGCGTCCGCCCAGTCGATGTCCTCGCTCTCGTTCTCGAACGTTTCGCTGTACGTCGTCATGTCCGTCATGACGCTCATCATGCTGCTCCGCACGTTCGCGCCCCCCTCCGAGGACGCCCGAACGTCGCTCCTCTCGCTTCTCTCCGGCTCGATCGTCGTCGTCGTCGTCGCGGGTTCAATCTCGGAGCGCGCGCGCGGCGGCCGCGGCGGCGGCGGCGGCATCGAGTCGCGCTCCTCCACCGCGCGCACGGATGGAACGTGCGCGCTCGATGTCTCCGTGCCGCCGCGCGTCGCCGGCGTCGGCGCGGGGGGGACGGACCCGAGAGACGCGAGCCCGCCGCCGCCGCCGCCGCCGCCGCCGCCGCCGCCGCGCGCGGGGCGGGGGTCCGTCGCCGCCGCCGCGCGCGTCGTCGGAATCGTCGCCACCGGAGCCGTCGGCGCTTGATCCCCGATGGGCTCCTTCGGCTCCGCCGCGGCGTCGGCGTCGGCATCGCTCCCCTCTCGCGTCGGCACGGGCGCGCGCGTCGCGTCGCGCGGCGCCTCCTCCGGGCTCGCCGCGCGCGGCGCTCGCGTCGCCTCCGCGGTCGCTTTCGTCGTCGGCGTCGGCGTCGCGTCGATGATGCTGTCCACCGCGCCGCCGCGCGCGGCGTCGTCCACATCCGGCGACGGCGGCGCGAACGCCGACGCGTCGATCGTCGCCGGCGGCGGCGGCGCCCCCGCGGGCGTCGGCACGTCCAGGGCGACCCCGCCGGGGCCGAGCACGATCTCCGGGTGCCAGTCCGTGCCGTCCATGACCCCTCTCGCGGCGGCGTCGCTCGCCGCGCGCGCGTAGAAGTTATCCAACAGCGTGAGAGTCTCCTCCGCGGCCGCGACGGCGGCGTCCTCCCGCGCGCGTCTCTCCGCGACGGTCTCTTCTCCGCTCGCGGCTGCGCCGAAACCGCCGGCGCCGTCCGCCGTCGCTGCGGACGCGGCGACGTCGCCCAGGAACGACCACGGGTCCGCCGCCGCGTTCGCCGCCGCGTCCAAAGCGGCGCGGTCTCGCTGTTCCTTCTTCGCGATCTTCGCCGCGCGGTCGCGCGCGGCGTCGTCGAGCGTCTCCGCCGCGCCGCCGCCGGCTTTGTCTCTCTTCGCGCCGTAAATGACCGCCTGTGAGTCGTTTCGAGTACATACAAAAAAGTTCATCGGTCAGTTGAAATGGGGCGCGATCAAATGTTGAAAGCGAGGGACGGGTGAAACGTTAAACATGAGAAACGCGCCTTGTTCTTCTCCTCTCGGAGCTTCTCCATCTGCCGCTCGTACCCAGTCTTAATCGTCACGATCGTCGTGTCCCCGTCCTGACGCACCTTTCGAATCGCCCGGACCATCTTGACGTGCCCTTTCCACAGGCGAAACGCGCACTCGCGCAGGCTCTTCCGCTTTTGCGTCTGCAGCTGTTTTCTCGCGTGCGCGACGTGCGAGACGGCTTGCCTCGCCGTCGCCGCCGACTCGACGATCTTCTTCTCGAGGTCTCTCTGCGTCGCCTCCGCGTCTTGCTTGTGCACGCGAATCAACGCGCCGAGCTTCGCGCACTCGAGCTCAGCCTTCTCCGCGCGCGATTTCATGTTCAGCCGAGCGTTTTCGTATTCGAGGCCGTCGTCGTAGCGTTTCCGACGCTCCGAGGCGAGCAACTCGTTCAGCTGGCGGACGATCACCGCGTCCGCGTCCCTCGACGCGCCCATCTGCTGCTGCATGACGTTCAGCTCCTCCGCCATCGCGCGGAGTTCTTCCATCACGCGCGCTTTATCCTTCTCGTGCTCCGCGCGCGCTTCGTCCTTCGCGCGTTGGACCTCGTCGCGGAGCCGCAGCCGTTCTCGGAATCCGACCCCTTGCCGCTCCTTCGCGAACGCGAGCACGAGCTCTCTCGCCGCCGCGCGCGCCTCGTCGCGTCGGTCCTTCATCTCCTTGGCGCACTCCCAGAGGATCGCGCGCTCGCCCTGGTCGCGCCGCAGCGCGTCCTTCGCGGCGCCTTCGATCATGAAGAGCGCGTCGTTCACGAGCGTCGTCGCGTCCGCGCCCGAGACGCCATCGGACGACTCGAGCGCTCGGCGGAGCGCGGACGACGCCGCCACGAGCGTCGCGTGATGCGCGTCGTGGTACGGGCTCTTGTACCCGCGCGAGCGCTTGAGCGCCGCGGCGTCGCCCTCGCGCGACGTGATCTCGGCGTCGTACGCGGGCGTCCGCGCGACGCATCGCTGGAGTCTGTCCATCGCGGCCTTGACCGCTTTCCCCTCGAGGTCGAGCGCATCGTCTAAAACCTTCACCGCGCGCTCGGGCGTGGGGCCATCTCCGACGGGGCGCGGGCGCGACGACGGCGGCGACGGCGACGCGTCGTCGTCGTCGTCGCCGACGCGGCCGGGAGTGCGCGGCGCGCGCGGCGCGGGGGACGCCGTGGACGCCATGGACGACGGCGAGCGGCGCGCGGCGTCGTCGAGAGTGTCGTGGTTCGCGGCCTCGCGGCAGCTCCCGAAACGCTTTTCGTGACGTCTGATGAGCTCGCTCGCCGAGTTCCGTCCCCCTCGGTGCCGACACGGCCGGCGCGACGGGGGGTTCAGATCTCGCCGCACCCGCCGCGCGTGGACGATCGCCGCGGGAAGATGGACCCCGGGAACGTCAAGCGCAAGCGCGCGAACTACGAGACCGGCGCGGACGCGATCGAGGACTTCGCGAAGGGCCTCGACGCGGAGGCGAGCGCGCGCGCGAGAGAGAGTCATCATGCATCTCGCGATCGCGGAGGAGATGGGAGCGCCCCGGGGCCCGCCGGATCATCCGCCGGCGGATCGACCGCGCTGTCGTACCTCCCTTCGCGCTCGTTCACCGGCGCGCGGCCTGGGTATTACTTCCGTCTCGGGAACCAAGGCCCGGGGTACTACCTCGACGCGCGCGGGAAAGCCAAGTCCGCGGCGGCGGCCGCGGCGGCCGCGCTCGACGCCGGCGGCGGGAACACGTCCATGGCGGGAGAAGAGACGACGATCTCGAACTCGAAGCCTCCGCCGGGCCCGCGACGGACCGCGGACGAGCTCTTAGCCGACGCGGAGGAGAACGCGGGCGGGGACGCGGCGTTGGACCTCACGAACCTGGACGAGAAGGCGGTGCGGAAGCTCGTCCTCGCGTTCGAGCGCAAGTACGCGACGAATCAAGCGATGCGTCTCAAGCACGCGGACGACCCGGCGAAATTTATAGACTCCGAGGTGGACCTAGACGAGGAGGTCAAGAGGCTGCAGAGGCTCGCGGGGTACCCGGACCTGTACCCGGAGTTCGTGCGCCTGAACGCGGTGCCGTCGATCCTCGCGCTCCTCGCGCACGACAACCCGGACATCGCCGCGGACGCGGTGGAGCTCCTTCACGAGCTCGTCGACGCCGACGCCGTGGAGGTGCGTTCTGTACACTGGTCCCCATACGATCGCGTTCGCGTGGTGAACGCCGATCCTTAAGGACTTTGCCCGGCGTTTCTCTCCGCCCACCCCTCGCGTTCAATCCCCGCCCTCGACGCCTTTCAACTCCGCTTCTGACGCCTTTCAACTCCACCCCGACGTCGCTTTGTATGGAACGACCCTGACCGTGGAGTCCAACGAGGAGGGCGGCGCCGCGCTCGCGGCGTCCATCGTCAAAGAGTCCGGGTTCGAGCTCCTGATCGAGTGCTTGCATCGGTTCGGGAAAGAGTCGTCGCCGGAGGAAGCCGCCGCGGTGAACGGCGTCTTGGGGTGCGTGGAGAACATCGTGGAGATTCGCCCGGAGGCGGCGAGCGAATTTTGCGACAAGACGCCGCTGCTCAAGTGGCTCCTCCGCCGCGTCGCGCCGAAACGCGCGATCGATAACAACAAGCTCGTCGCCGCGGAGGTGCTCACCGTGCTGCTTCAATCGAACGACGCGAACCGTGCGCGGCTGGGCGAGCTCGGGGGCGTCGAGGCGCTTCTGAAGGCGGTCGCGCCGTACAAGAGCAAAGATCCGTCGGACGAAGGCGAGGAGGAAATGGTCGCCAACCTCTTCGACGCGCTCAGCGCGTGCGTCATGGAGCGTTCGAACCGAGACGCGTTTCTCGAGTGCGAGGGTCTCGAGCTGATGCTCCTCGTGATTAAGAGCAAGAGGAGCTCGCGGACCGCGGCGATCAAGTGCGTGGACTACGCGCTCACGAGGTGCGTCCCCGCGTGCGAGCGGTTCGTCGACGCGTTGGGCTTGAAGACGATATTCTCCGTCTTCATGGGGAAGGGCCACGAGAAGATGCGGAAGCGAGCCGGCGGCGCGGAGGCGGTCGCGGAGGAGGAAGAGCGCGCGGTCTCGATCGTGAGCAGCCTCTTCTTGTGCCTGACGCCGAACACGGAGCGGCACGACCGCCTGTGCGCTAAGTTTGTGGAGGACACGCACGCCAAGTGCGACAGAGTCGCGGAGCTGTGGACAAAGTACTCGCGCCGCGTGTACTCGGTGGACGAAGCGCTCTCCACGCGCGGCGACGCGATCGAGTTGGACGACGACGAGTTATACATCGAGCGCCTGGACGGGGGGTTGTACACGTTGGAGCTGTTGGGGATCATCTTCGCGAGCGCGTTCGCGACGGGGGACGAGGGCATCCGACGCCGGCTGCTCTTGCAGATGGACTTGCAGGACGACGGCGGCGGCGGCGACGGCGGCGGCGGCGGCGACGGGATCGAACGGCGGTTGAAGTCCGTCAGGGACGTGCTCGAGACGCACGCGGAGAACATCGGCGACGCGGACGGGGAAGAGGAGCGCGACGCGCGGCGGGGGAAGGTCGTGAAGCTGTTGGTCGCCATCGGGGGCGGTCGGGAGGGCGACGACGACGACGACGACGCGGCGGCGGCGGCGGCGGCGGCGGCGGCGGCGGCGGCGGCGGAGGTGGAGGGGCGCGACGGCGGCGAGATTCAACCCGCCGACGACGCGTGACGCGACGCGCGCTCTCTAGCACTCGCGCGGTGTTCACACGTGAGCAGTAGCAGCGCGCGCGATTGTCTCTGGGCGCGACTGGACGGCGCCGAGCGACGACGACCGACGACGCGATGAAAATCGTCCTGTCCGTTATCGATTCGCGCGAAAAGGGCCGCGGCCGTTCATCACGCGCATTCACTTCCTCGGGCGCCGCGTCGCTCGAGGGGGCTACGCCACGCCGCGCGACATGTTCCAACGCTCGAGGGCGTTCTCGTTCATGGGCGCCATCCTCGCCGCGGTCTCTCTGATCCCTCCGTGGTACTCCGGCTGCGAGACGCACCTGTCGTACGGCCAGAAGCAGTGCCAGACCGCGGGGCCGACGCGCTGGACCTCCGACTGGGCTTCGCCGTCGCTGACGCTCTTCCTCCTCCCGACGTTCGCGCACGCGGGGTGGTCGATCCTCGTGACGCTGTACGTCAACGGGTGCGTCGCGTCGCGCGGCGCGGACGCGCTCTCGACGCGCGCGGTGACCGCGCTCGGTCGCGTCGCCGGGCTCGCGTGCGTCGCGTGCAGTATATGGGCCGCGCACGCGATCTGGACGAGAGGGATGAAGACCGCGCAGAGAGACGTCGCGATACCGCTCACGCTGAGCTCGCCGCACGCCGGGTGGTACATCGCGGTCCTCAGCGTGAAGATGACCGCGTCCGGGGGCGTTTTCGCGGTGTTGTTCGGGCGAGGGAACGTGCTGGGGCCGACGCGGGGGCAGCTCAGGGCGGGCGAGTTGGACGCGGCGACGCTCGAGAGCATCACGCCTGCGATGAGGTACGTTCTGTACACTGGTCCCCATACGACCGCGTCGGCGTGGTGAACGCCGATCCTTAAGGACTTTTGCCGTCGTCTCTCTCCGCCCACACCTTCCTTTCAATCCCCGCCATCGACGCCTTTCAACTCCACCTGACGCCTTTGAACTCCACCCCGACGTCGCTTTGTATGGAACGACCCTGAGTCGCGTGCAGGTGGGGATGACGCCTCGCGGGGAGAAGATCATGCGGGCGAGGAACCCGAGCAGCGCGAGGGACACGTACCGGGAGCGCCCGGAGGCGTTCCGGAGGGAGCGAGACGACGGCGTGCCGAGCTGGACGCCGCGGTCGTGGGGCGGGGGGAGCCAGCGGAGCCAACGGAGCGGCGGCGACGGCGGCGGCGGCGGGCCGGAGGGCGGCAGAGGCGGGTGGGAGGCGTTCAAGGCAAGGTTTTGGAGGTCGAACGGCGGCGACGCCGCGCCGCGCGCGCCGCCGCCGCGGCCTCGGGACGCGCGCGAGGAGCGGTACCGCGCGGAGAGGAACCAACGCGTGGGGAGACTGAGACGCGCGTTATCAGATAACGGCGGGTCGAGCGGTCGAGCCGCGTCGTCCCTCTCCTCCTCCCGCCCGCCCCCGCCCGCGTTCGAGTTCGAGTTCGACGACATCGAGGAAGGGTTCGAGCGCGACGACGGCGTCGAGATGCGCGAGACGGCGGCGGCGGCGGCGAGGACGAGGGCGCGGCACGAGAGGATGGGAGCGCCGGCGCGCGCGAGAGGGGAGCCGCGCCCGGCGGCGGCGGCGGCGGTGCCGCCGTCGTCGCGACGCGCGCGCGCGGAGGCGGCGCGAGCGCCGCCGTTGAGACATCCGCTCGAGCAGTGGTCGCTCCGGCAGCAGCATGAGCTCAAGAAGCGAGGGTACGCGGACGAGGACTTCTCGCCGTATCGATACACCCCGGAGGGGCGCGGGCACGCTCAAAATTAGACTCATCGGCGCGGAAGTACTTCCGGAGGTACCTTCGTACGATAGTAGGTTAAGACGGAAGTATACGGTAGTGTGATGACATCTTGTAGTGCATTTATATTGTAGGAACACGCGCGCGGTACACAGCGTAGTCCATCTTCATCGCGACGCGATCTTGCTGTGCCCGCGGCTGTACGGCGGCGTCGCCGCGGCGCACGCGGCGGCCGCGTCTTCGATGGCGTCGAGGACGATTCGAGGCAGCGGCTCGCCGTTCGTCGCGCGCTCCGCCGCGTCCAAGTTGGCCGTCAGATGCGCCACGGAGCTCGCGCCCAGAATGACGGCGTCGCCCTTTCCCCCGTCCAGTTGGCTGTGCGAGTACATCCATCGTAACGCAGCAGACGCGGGGGTTAACCCGAGCGTACCGTCCGGGTCCGCCGTTTGGCACGCGTTTTTAATAAGCTCCGCGGCGGAGAAGTACTCCCTCTTCCAGAACCGGTCTTGGTACATCTTGTTGCTCACGAACCGCCCGCGGTCGCTCTCCGCGTTCGCGTCCGCGTTGTACGACGCGTGCTTGCCCGTGAGGAGCCCCCCCGCGAGGGGGTTGTACGCTAAGAATCGGACGTTCAACTTTCGAAGCGCGGGTAACAGCTCCGGCTCGCACGCCCGCGTGACGCAGTTATACATCCCCTGGTACGCGCTCGGCGGCGGCATCCCCATCTCGAGACACTTGTGGTACACGTGCACCACCTCCCACGCCGGGAAGTTGCTCAGCCCGAGCTGTTTCCACGCCCCCTCCTCGTGCAGCGCCTTGAGCTCTCGCAACGTTTCCTCGATCGGCGTCGCCGCGTCCGGGGCGTGCAGGTACAACAGGTCGACGGCGCCCGGGGCTAACGCTTCGCGCGACGCCGTCACCTGCGCGCGGAGCTGCGACGGCTCTAAGCCTCCCTCGCCCGCGCTGGACGTCATGTTCCCGCCGGGCCACGGGTTCGCCTTCGTCGCGATCGACGCGCGCGCGAGTAACTCGGGGTGCTTCGAGAAGATTTCGCCGAGCATCCTCTCCGTCTCCCCGCCCGCGTAGGCCAGCGCGGTGTCCACCTCGCGATGGCCGCGGTCTAAGAACGTCCGCAGCAGCGACGTGGACACCTCCGCGTCGCACTCCTGCGAGGCGTACCGCCAGCCCATCCTGTCGGACGCGAGTGATGAGTCGTCGGGCGGAGTCATCAGCGGGGAGCGACGGTCGCGTCGGGTCGTCGTCGGGCGGGCGCGGGCGAGAGGGAGAAGAGGGGAAGGGCTGGGCCGGGTTCGCACGTCATGGTTCCAAGGACAGATCGAACGGGTTCCGTCGTCGCGTCCGATGCCATCGCGCGCGCGGCGACGACCGGGGAGCGGCGCGGTCTCGGCGGCGCGATCGCGGGGGCGAAGGCCGCGGCGGCGGCGACGGCGGTCATCGTCGCGCCTCCGAGAGTGACGACAGGACGCGGAACCTGACGGGACGAAAGTTCCGAGACCGCGCCTTCAGAGTTATCGCGAAAGGCCAGTTAACATCCGCGCGGAGGCCGTCCGCGCCGCCGCCGCCGCCGCCGAGCGAAAGAAAGACATGTTCGTCGCCGCGAGATTTACGCCGGCGATGCCGACGACTCGCGCGCCGCGCCGCTCCCCGCGTCTCGCGGCGTCCGCGCGTCGCCTCGCGCCGTCCGGGACGAGCGCCCCCGCGAGGGATCTTCTCTCTTTCTCTCGGCACCCGTTCCGAATCGTTCCGTCGACGACGGCGGCGGGCGCGGGCGCCGTCCCCGCTTCCGCGCGCCGCGCCGCTTCCGCGCGAATTCGCGCGAACGCGTCCGACGCCGACGCCGACGACGCCCCCCTGGACGCGGACGCGCTCCTCCGGGAGATGGCGGACACGTCCGATCTCGGGAAGCGCGGGGAGCTCTTCTTCGTCGGTCAGGCGCGTTCTATACACTGGTCCCCATACGACCCCGTCGCCGTGGTGAACGCCGATCCTTAAGGACTTTTGCCGTCGTCTCTCTCCGCCCACACCTCGCTTTCAATACCCGCCATCGACGCCTTTCAACTCCACCTGACGCCTTTCAACTCCACCCCGACGTCGCTTCGTATGGAACGGCCCTCAGATGATCCTCCTCCTCTGCGTCGCGTTCCCGCCGATAGACCTCGGCGAAGACGTCCAGATGAACCTGAGCGGGAACTCGTTCTTCGACCCGCTGATCGGCCTCGCGCTCATCGCGCTCGCCGGGCTGCTGCTGACCCGAGGCGTGCGCGACTTGGGGAACTCGCTCACGCCGTTCCCGAAGCCGCGCGGGGATAACGTCTTGAAAACCAAAGGCGCCTACGCGGCGACGCGGCATCCGATGTACAGCGGCCTCGTCTTCGGGTCCTTCGGTCTGGCGCTCGCGACCGGGTCGCCGGTGCGGACGTTCTTCGCGGCCGTCTTGACGTTTCTGCTGAACGAAAAGGCTGCCACAGAGGAGTTGTTCCTCGAGGAGAT
>Ga0181554_1001019_pt1 | contig 27234 bp, 28 predicted proteins | sample 011ome_16_FD_145602 | JGI IMG/M metagenome (GOLD analysis project Ga0181554, IMG submission 145602) | Coastal salt marsh microbial communities from the Groves Creek Marsh, Skidaway Island, Georgia - 011503CT metaG (spades assembly) | ecosystem: Environmental > Aquatic > Marine > Intertidal zone... | reverse complement strand
ACGCCACGTATATACACACACACACACACACACAGCCATATATGTATAGAGAGTATGTGTCGAGTGTCCGAGTTTATGGTATATGTGCGGTGGACTCGATATTGGATTTTCCGACACCCTCGACACGGCGCGTGTGGCTGTCGTTGTATGGGAATTCGCGCGCATGGCGCCCCGAGTGCCGTTTTTTTTTGTGTGATAAACCCTAAACCCTCATGGTTTTTTTATGTGCGGTGGTGTCGCGACCGTGGAATATTCCACGTAGTGTGATGGCGTGTGATGGTGTGTGTGTGTGTGTGTCGCGTCGCGTGTGACGATGTGGATGACGCGCGCGTGATGGCGTTCGCGTGGCGCGAGTATGCGAACCATGCGTCTCGTCGGGTGTTTGTGTTGGGTGCGACCGCGCGACATCGCGTCGCTCGTCGTCGTCGTCGTCGTCGTCGGGGACGATGACGATGTCGCGCGCGCGCGCGATCGCGGTACCGTTTCGTGTTCGTGACGTCGTCGTCGCGCGGCGCGACGTCGCGTCGACGTCGACGTCGACGCGCGAGGGTGACGGGGCGCGCGCGACGATGCTGGCGCCGGCACCGGCATCGGCGTGGGTGATTCATGGCGCCGCGGTGGACGAACCGTCGAGTGTGCGCGCGCGTGAGGCGGCGAGTGCGATTGAGTCTCGACGCGGCGTGTTGTCCAAGGCGTGGGGGGTGATTGATGGCGTGACGGGTGCGAACGCGGCGGTGGCGCGCGCGACGGATTACGGGTCGCGCGCGTGGCGGGACATGGCGTTGCAGCGACCAGGCACGATTAAACGGCGGATATACGATCTTGGGATGTATGCCATGGATAGAATTGATCCGAGTGAGTATACCATTCGCGGTATGCCACAGGTGGTGACGTCGATGGAGATTGTGTATCCGTCGACGGCGAACGCCACGGATGTGCGCTCGGCTGTGGAGGAGACTCTGAAGACGGCGACGTCGACGGCGAGGAAAGCCACGTGGTTCAACGCCATCGGCGTACCGTTATCGCTGCCAATGTTCTTGTCACCAGTGTCAAATTTTCCCATCTATTGGTTTGGCTTTCGGTTGTGGAACACGGCGGCGGCGGTGCGAAGCGGGCGCGAAGCGTTGCAGGCGTTGCGTTCGACGTCGTCGGATGATGCAGTCGCTATCGAAGCCAAAGTGAAAGACCTCGCGAGAGGTAGGGACGCTATTGTGGAGTGCAAACGGCTGCGTCCGATAAATTGTTTAAATAGTGATACTGGTCAGGAAGTGAGCACCACGGATGAGCCGCACGCGGTGGCGTGTTGTCGACTGTCGCAGACTGGAGGCGAAGCGCTGATGGGCGACAATGGCCCACGAGTGTTGTTCGTGCCGTGTGATGCGCTAGCAAAAGTAGTGAGTGACGATTGCGAACGCGACGAGCTTTCCGAAGGTGCTGCGTCGAAGGTTGAAAGATTGTTTGGCGCGAGTGGCGTAGTCGACTTCGTGCGGCGACGCAAAAAGTATGAAGAAATCTACCCGAAGTCTAAGTTAGCATAGTACAGCCTCGCGTGCGCGCGCGCGTACCGGCAATAGAATGATTAATATCGAGAATATCGGTACATGTTGAACGACGAATGCAGTCACGTTATTTTTAAATTAATCACCATTTCAGTGGTCGTCTCGTTACAAGCATTTACTTGGCGTTCATCATGTACGTGACGGCGCACTTACCGCAGTAGTGGCGGTCAAAGTGGTTCGCCATGAACACGCCCGCACCGCACGTCTTGGACGGGCACTCACGTCTAAGGCGCGTCACCTTGCCGGCGTCGTCAACCTTGTAGAGCTTCAAGAACGCCAACTTGACCTTCTTGTGCACGTGCTTGACCTTCTTCGGCTTGGTGTACGTCTTCTTTTTACGCTTCTTACCACCACCACGCAAGCGTAACACCAAGTGGAGCGTAGACTCCTTTTGGATGTTGTAATCCGCGAGCGTGCGGCCATCTTCAAGCTGCTTACCGGCAAAGATCAAACGTTGCTGGTCCGGCGGGATGCCCTCCTTGTCTTGGATCTTAGCCTTGACGTTGTCGATGGTGTCCGAAGACTCCACCTCCAAGGTGATGGTCTTACCCGTAACTGCGCGCGCGAAACAATACACAACAAAACACAACGCGTCAGTCTCATCATCACGCACTCGCACGCGCCACTCGCACGCGCCACCCGCGCGTCGTCTCCATCATCGCATCGCGATCGAATCCTAGGGCTTTCACCCCCCACGACGCCCACATCCACGCGTCCGCGCCCGCGTTCGCCACGCATCGCTGTCGCCCGCGAAAACACGTACGGGTCTTGACGAAAATTTGCATCGCGCTGTGTTTCCTTTGCGAACTCGGGACTGTTCCGTCGTCACTCGCGTGGCTACAAAAGAGGCCGATGGGACGGCGCGGCGCGCGAGTTGTGGTGGAGTTTATATTGGTGGCGTCACGGGCGTCACGCGACGGTTCGCGTGCCGAATGCACACACACACACACGTCGCACGCGCACGTGGCGATCGCCTTCACTGCGAGGCGTGCGCGATGCGGCGCACCGACGGCGGCGACGTTCGGGATGCGTGGCGCACCGACGGCGGCGACGAGGATGAGGAGGCGCACGACGACGATGACGACGGCACGCGGTGCGCACGTGTTGGTGATGCCGCTGATGATGCCGGGGCTGGGTTCGTATGCGTCGATGCGCGCGATGTGGATGACGCGGTGCGCGATTTCGTCGAACGATGCGTGTACGAGTACGTCGTGTTCGCGAAGAGTGGTGAGACGTGCGAGTTGGCGACGCCAGAGCGCGTGCGAGCTTTCGCGAAGAGAGTCGCGGGAGAGACGCGAATGACGAGATCGAGACGTCGTTGGCGCGCGATAAAAAGGTGGACGCGGCGGGTCGCGCGCACGGCGCGGGCGTTGAATCGCGTGTGTGATCGATTGAGTGATCCGTGGATGCGACGGGTGGTTGTGTTGGGCGCGTGCGCGTCGGGTCGCGCGGCGCTCGGCGCGGCGTATTGGATGTTGTGGTGAATCGCGCGCTTGACGTCGTTTTGCTTGCATTACGTACGTGCGGGTCCATGTCGTGCTACCTAAGGCTAATTGATGGGAGTCGTTCTCGCAGATGGTGCGGCGGCCACGTGGACGCGTCAGTCGAAACGCATCGAGGCGGCGTTCACGCCGGCGTCGTCTGATTTGCGCTGCCAGTCGCATTCGGCGCGAACGCCCACGCGGCGCTTCATTTCATCCGTCGTATCAGCAGGGATTTTGTTGCTAGATAATCCCAGACGTGTCAATGTGGAATTTTCATCGAGCGCATCCATGAGTTCGCTTGCACCTTGACGACCGATACCATTGCGCGTAAGATCGAGCGTTTTCAACGATGTGTTTTCGCGCAAATCCGCGGCAATGTCGGACGCGCCCCCATCACCGAAAGCATTCGAACCAAGATTCAACATTTGGAGGGTTTTGTTCGCACCTATAGCGTCAGCGATCCACCACGCGTCGTCGTCGCCCATGTCGTTTGCCTGTAAGTTGAGCTCTTTGATTGATGAGTTATTTTTTAGCGATTTCGCGATCCACTTCGCGCCTTCGCGAACGCCGTTGTTGGACAAGTCGAGCGACTCCACGTTGTCGAGCGCGCCTGAAAGCGCCTGTGCGCCTTCGGATCCCATGACGTTACATTTCAAGTCCAGCGATCGCATCCGCTTGGCTATGTGCCGCACGCCCTCACCAGTGTCCATGTCGCCACCGACGTCTAATTCCTCGTCGCGCTGCCGTTTCTTCAATGCGTCTGCGAGCGCACGAGCACCACTTGCACTTATACCATTGAATCCTAACATCAATCGCTGAAGATTTCCGAGCCCGTGTTGGGCGAGCGCTGAGCATCCGTCGTCGCCACATCCATTGTGCTGCAAATCCAGATCCTCTATGGATGACGTCGCGTCGTCCATCGCCATTCCTCGCGCCAGAGCCTCCGCTACAGCCTCCATGCCTTTTGCACCAATCACATTCTGCGCCAAATTCAACACTTTGAGCGTTTTCGTGGTCGATAATCCTTTCGAAAGCGCTACGGCACCATTCGACCCAAGCGAATTTCCTTTTAAATCCAAGCGCTCGAGCGGGCACCCGCTCTCATCCAACACATTCGACAACAACTGCCCCGCATCTTCGCCTAAACCGCAGCTTGATAAATCAAGCTTTTTCAAATATCTCGCATCGCCTAAAGCGCGTATCAATGTTTCGAAACCAGCGGGCGATAAACCTTTTCCACCGCGCAACGTCAGCGACGTCAGCCGCGAAGCGTTTGACATCCCACAACTTCCTTTTAACGCCTCACGCAACATCCACGACGTATTGTCCCGTGGATTTCGCACCACAAGTTCTAAATCTGGCGCATCTCTTGTCACCATATCCTCGCTCAGTCGCATGGTCGCATCAAGCGCTTTCATGTCGCTCGCGCCCAAGTCCAACGTCTCGCGCTTTGTCGCCGACGTCGACGCTCGCCGTCCATCCCGACCCATGTTCACCGCCCTAGAGCCTCCGTCTCGGGCACCGTGCGCGAATGTCAGCGAAAGCTTTGACATGGCATCGAGCACGACATCGCCGTGTCGGCGGCGCTTGCCGTGCGCGTCGTAGTCACGTGTCCCGAACGCGCCTCCCCCGACACGTTCATCGTCATCGTCATCTTCATCAACACCCTCACGCCGCGCGCGGCGTTTAACGCCTAAAAAATCGAGCGTTTCATCCACTGCATCACGATTTCTTCGCACGCGTCTGAGTACGTCGTCGTCGTCGTCGTCGTCGTCCTCCTCGTCGTTACGGGGCATGCGCCCGTGCGTGCGCGCGAGTGACGACACACCTCGCCGACGCCATGGTCGAGCTTCGTCATCGCGCCAGCGCGTCTGCGCGCGGCGTTCGCGCGAACGAGGTACGTATCGCGTACACACTGGTCGTTTTCACACGCGCGCATCGCCGTGCGCGTCGTCGCGCGCGGGGAAACGCGCGCGTCCCGGTGCGCTCCAACGAACTGATTACTTGTGCCCCCTCTGTCGCGCGCTATGTTATCGCGCTCGCGCCGCGTTCGAGCGCGCACTGACCGTCTCGCGCGCGTTTGCACGTCCACACAGACTGAGGCTGAGGCGGCGGCGCAATCTGGGTCACCGCGCGCGCCCAAGCGTCGGGTGTCGTTCGATAACGCAAAGAAAATGTTGCAAAAAGGTAAAAACAAGTGGCAGTCTCTTCGCGAACGCACGGCGTCGACGGTGATTATGATTGCTTCGGTGATTGGGATTTTATCTCTCGGGCACGCGTACTGTATTGTGCTGATATTCGGCGTGGCGAATGCGATGGTGAAGGAGTTGTTCACGTTTGTGGCGAACACGCACGGGGAAGAGGTTGGCGTCGAGAACGAAGCGCTCCGTCGAACGACGATGACGTTGCGTTGGCATCTATACTGGACCGCACAATTCGCGCTCTACGGGCGTTTTGCAAAGTACCTATGGCTAGGGTTTTTCAGTGCAGAGGACTGGAACGAGCTGCTGACGGAGGGTGCTGAGAATCCGCACAACGTCGTTGCGTGGTTGGCGATGCACCACTCGTTTTTGAGCTTTTGCTCGTACATCGGGGGAGTTGTATATTTCGTGTTAACCTTGCGCAAGGGCAAGTATGAATATCAGTTTTCACAATTTGCCTGGACGCACATGATTCTCTTCGTGGCAATCATGATGGAATACTTCAACATGGCAAACTTGATGGAGGGGATGATTTGGTTCATCTTTCCCTTGTTGCTCGTCATCGTCAACGATATCATGGCTTACATTTTTGGTAAGATGTTTGGACGCACACCGTTGATTAAGATTTCCCCGAATAAAACTTGGGAAGGGTTTCTTGGCGCCGCAGTGGCGACGATTGGCTGTGCGCCTGTGTGTGCGTACTACATGCAGAAACTTAGATATCTCACGTGCCCACCGAGTGGCGACGTATACTTCCGCGGAGTATTTTACCACGGCACGTGGTGCCAAGTCGCAGAACCGTTCATTACGGCTGATCGACCTTTGTCCAAATTATTCGGCTCAGTAGCTGGACCGATCGTGACCCGAATCACCGGGGTTGCGTCGGTGAGATGTTCGATGTTTGTCTTGCACGCGTTTGCCTTGGGTACGTTTGCATCAGCCATCGCGCCTTTCGGAGGGTTTTTCGCTTCTGGATTCAAGCGCGCGTTCAAAATTAAAGATTTCGCGGAAACCATTCCCGGTCACGGCGGAATCACCGATCGCATGGATTGCCACGTGATGAATAGCTGCTTTTCGCACTTGTACCTGAGCAACTTTGTTCAACACGTCGGCGGAGCGTACGCTCTAGGTATGATGCTCACAAAAATTGAGCTCGTCAGCGACGAGCACATCGTTGAGCTTTATAAAGCAATTAAAAGAATGGTCGCCACGCGCGGTATACCAATCGATTAGACATCCTTCCTAAAGTACAATACAAACTTCTAAAGTCAACTACAAACACTCAGCTCCATCTGGAGAACGGAAATCCCCTTCATCGTCAACTCTCTCGACGCTTTATTCACTCCCTTTCACGGGTTGCGCGTCAGCGATCGCCGCAAGGTACATCAAGTTCTCTTGTAGCTTTGTCTGATACTTTGCGCACTCCACAAGTTTGCCGACGTTTTGGTTTTCAAGGATGGCCAAGATCAGTTGTTGGTTTTCATCGAGGTACTTTTGAATTAGCTCCGTCGTCACCACCGCGGGCGCGCTCGTGGCTCCCCCCGGCTCTGCCACCGTTGTCGCCGTCGTCGTCGGCGCTTGCGCTGCGTCAGCGGCCGGAGCCGCCGCACTTGGTTCGTTAGACATGCTTTCTTTCGCTTCGCTTCGCGTTGTGAGGCTACGTTACAATGAATAAATCTACTCCTTTGCTTCCTTGGTGCCGTAGGACACGTCAACAAGCGCTAAAAATCCACAGGCGAACGCCTGTGCGAACGCTGCGCGAGCGTCGTTCCCGCGTTCTTGCGCAACGCGAGCCGCTAACGCGCCCACCGCCACGTGCGCGACGAATATGAACGCGACCACGCTCTTAATCACATCCTCCTGCTCGCGCGTCAAGACGCCGATGCGACTCCAATCACCCGAATACCCCGCATCGACGACGCCCGCGATGCCAATCACGACCGCAACTTGCGCTGGGCGAAACCACGCCTGTTGCGGCCACGCACCGACGAGCTTTTCCCCGAGCGCGTACAGGCTGCTCTCGAGCACGCCATCGTCTTCGCGCGCGTCTGGCGACGCGCGCGCGCGACTCGGGCGCACGCGCGCGCTGCGACGATCGCCCACGTTTATGCGCGAGCTCGTGCTCGCGCGCGACGCGCGCGACGCGCACGATGCGCGCGACGCGGCTGGTGGCAGCGTCAGAAAGGACATGCGCAGCGCGTCACAATCTGACGCCTTCGCCCTCCTGTCTCGCTCCACTCGAGCGCGCGCGCACGACGGGCGTCGAAACCATCGCTACTGATACCGCGGCTCGCGCTTTCGCGCTCGAGAACCGACGCCGTGCGCGCATGGCGACGCCGCGAACGTCGCTCGCCGGCGTAATCGTCTTTCTCATCGTCACGCTCGCGACGGGCGCGCACGCGTCAGAATGCGCGCTGCCGACGTTTACGTGCGCTGGAACGAACCCGACGATCGGATCGGCGACGCGCTGTCACGCGTCGTGGACGTGCGACGCGCTGTGCTCGGCGCGAGCGTCGTGCGTGCAGCAATTTAGCTTTGCGTCTGGCGACGCGACGACGCCCAAAGGCGCGCGGGTGCGCTTTAACGTGTCGAGCGACGCGAGCGCGCTCGGACCGACGACGTTCGGTGGTGATGCCAGCTGTTCGGCGATTGGGTGCGATGCGTACGCGACGAGAATCACGATGCAGAATGCAGAATTGACGCGGGCGTTTAGTAGCGACTATTGCGAAGTCAAAGAGACCAGTCAGCGGTGCGCGCTAAGCGCGAGTGCGCCGGCAAAAGACGTAGTGTGGAGCGAAGTGACGGTCGGGGTGAAATGTAGGAACGCGGTGTTGCCGTGCCGCGCGCGCGTGACGACGCAGATCGACTTTTTGGGGGTTGTCTCTGTCGAGCCCAGCGGTCCTCCGACACCGCCGAGTCCGGCGCCGCCGAGTCCGGCGCCAAACCCACCGCCAAATCCGCCGGCGCCACCGACTCCGCCGCCTCCACCGGCTGCATTTGCACCAGGCGGCCGCGGGCGCGCGGTGGTAAAGTTCACGTCGCTCGCCGTCGCCGCTACCGCGTTGGCGTACGCCTGCTTCGGTTACGCGTACGTGTACGCGCTCCAACGAGGATGGGTCGAGGGCGTCGCCGAACCGTGCTGGTCACGCGAGGGATCGGCTTGTGAGATGTTATGGTGTTGGTGTCTGCCGTGGTATTGGCGTGCGACAGATGAAGAGTGTCTCGCGGCATACGAAGGCCGAGAGACGGATGCCGAACGAGGCGACTTCACGCAAACGCGAGCACCTCTTTTGGGTAGCGACTCCGAAAGCGATTCTGACTAGCCGCGCATTGTGGCGATCGTTCGATAGCTCAGCGACGCGAATTTATGTACATTTTCAAACTTTTCGCTGCAATTGTAAGAACAAACAAGGTGATGTTGTAAAGTCTATGGAAATAGCGTAGCGACGCAAACGTCACTGTTCGACGCTCGACGCGCACGACGCGCACCGCGGCGAGATCGCCTTCGCGCATAAGACATCATACCTGTGTCCATCGCTCGCGCCGTGTACGCCTTTGCAGGCCACGGCACGGTTCTGTCCTCGGTTGCGCGCGACGGCGCTCCGCACCTGCTCACCTCTAGAAGCGTTCGCTCGCGCGAACTACGCACGGCGTTTACCGCCAAGCGCGCATATACTTTTGGCCGCTGTGCTGCCATCATGTCGTCAACGTCGCCGAGGGCGCGCGACGCCAAGCGCGCGAGGAAAGACGAGGTTGCAGTCGATGCGCGTTCAAACACGACGGAGACAGCTGGGACGACGACGTCGCCGAGCGCTCCCGTGACGAATAGTCTTCTCGCCAGTCTTCACGCCGAACGCATGAAACGACGAGGCATAGACGTCGCACCCGCGAGCGAGGCCGACGCGGTGCGTCACAGAGATATGGCGAGAGCGATTACGACGGCGCCGAGCGGCGCGGCGGCGAGTCCGAATACTCTCGCAAAAATACGCGCGAAACGTTTGAACGCCGAAGTCGACGCGCGTGCGGTGTACGAGCCCGTGAGCGTGAGCACGAGTGGCGGTGATATTCGTATGTTGACATATAACATTTGGTTTGCGGACGTGGCGATGTCGGCGCGATTAGAGGCGCTCGGTCGTGTGATAACCGAATGCGACCCGCACGTGTTGTGTCTACAGGAAGTCACTCCACAAACCGCGAGCGTGTTGCGTGCCCAGCCGTGGTTCGATGAGTACATCATGGGTCCTGCGCCGCACTTGCAAGATTACTTTAGTATGATGATGTTCAAGCGAGACGTGAAGAGTGAGCTGGTGAAGCGAGAGAAGTATGTGTTTCGCAACTCCCAAATGGGACGGTACTTGGACGTGACGAGCTACATGCGCGATCCGCGCAGTGGCGCACATCTCGCCGTGGGTACATCGCATCTCGAATCATACATCAATAGCACACGCACGAGCGCGAACGAACGCCGAGTGCAGATTCAAGAATGTTTCTCGGTGATGAGTAAACATCCAAACGCCGTATTCATGGGCGATACAAATTGGGACGACAAAGATGGCGACGTACCAATGCCGGTTGATTGGCGCGATGCGTGGCTAGAAAAGCGTCCTGGTGAGCCTGGATTCACGTATGATGCGAAATCGAACGATATGCTTCGCGGTTATTTGCAAAAGCGCCTCGACCGCGCTTTTGTCAAGCTTAGAGATTTTGACGTGTGCTCGATTGAAATGGTTGGTAAGCAACCTATTCCGGGCGTCACGTATCATAAAACTGTGAGTAACCGAGGAAAGTCTCAGAATATCGAACTTCCAGTGCTACCGAGCGATCATTTCGGGCTTTTAGTGACCCTACGAGCGAAAATGAGCAGGGCAAAGGTGGCGTCCGGCGACGACAACGTCGAATCCATCGACCTCACGTGACGCATGCTTTATGCTTTTGCTTTTCAACGTCGTCGTTAAAAATATAGAATTGCTAATGCACCCCTTAGAATACGAATTGTTGCGCAATCTGGTTGCGAAATGTCGCAAATAAAAATGTATCTACTCCGCTGGGTGCGCCTCGTGCACAATCTTCCTCGCGTGATTGTACTGAGTCTTTTCCATGTCGGCGCTGTGCTCAGAAGTCTTCTCGCCAATGTCGATGTCAATGTCAGCCGAATGCGCAGCTTGCTTGGGGGATTGAATATCCATCTCCATCTCTACTCCATCTCCGGCCGCTTCTCTGGCCTCGTCTGCTTTTATATCCACTTCAATGAGCTTCTCAATGGCTTCGATATCCTCTTTCAATACCTCTTCTTTGATGTGCTCGCGAGTAAACGACGCCTCGTGCTTGACGCGCTGCAAATCGAGCTCCAACCCAACCTTATGATGCCGAAGCGTTTCAATTTCGAACTTCGCCTCCTTCAGCGCCGCTCGCAATTTTTTGGCTTCTTCTGCGTGCACATCCGACGCCTTATTCATAGTCGACGCCTCGGCGCTCTTCTTCAAACTCTCCGTCTCCGTCCGCAACGCCTCCACCTCCCCTTTCACTTGATACAACTCATGCAAACGCACCTCGTGGTCCTTCTTCAAAGAATCAAGCTCGCGAACAACGCTTTCATATTCCTTATTCTTGACGAACATGTCGTTCTCGATCGTCGACAGCCGCGCGCCGCACGCGCGCGCGTCTTCTCGCAACGCCTCGCGCTGCCTGCGCACCCCTCTCTTCGTCACCATGTGCGATCGACCCCAGTACAGGGTGTACAACGACAGCACACACAGCACGCTGACATACGTCCACGGATTGACGCTCAAAAACGCGCGCACGATGCCGCGCCCCGACGCCCCCGAGCGTTGTTTTCGCTTGGCGCTGTCGTCGAACGGCATGAGATTCGGCGCTTGCGCCGGACGTTGCGGCGCGTACGCGCCATCGTACGCGCTCGGGGCCGGCCCGGGGGCGTAGTACGGTCCCTCATTCCCTTGTCGACGGCGCATCGCGGGCGGTGCGCGGCGCGCGCGGCGGAGTGCGGGTCGGAACTACGCAATGACACGCGCTTGGAACGCAGCCCCAGTTGCTCGAGTGGATTTCGGATTCGTGACGCCCGCCACACCTCGCCGCGACTCGCGCCGCGCCGCGCGCGCGATGCGAACGTGTACACAGAAAACCGATGCGTCGTCCGCGATCGCGCGCGGGACGCGATCGCCCGTGAACGCGATGCGAACGCGCGCGACGCGTGACGTGGCGCGACCACGTGGGCATCGCGGCACGGCCCAGGGAATGACGACGCGGACACGCGCGAGCGCGCGCGACGGCGACGCGCGCGGCGTCGAGGGAGATGTGCATGATTTTTGCGCGGTTGATTCGCGCGCGGGCGCGCGCGATGGACGCCGCGCGGGTGAACGGTTGGTGATTTTGGATGCCGACGCGTCGTCCGCGTCAACTGTGTCAACAACCTCACGCGCGGGGTTCGTGGCGTTCGTGGCGTCGCTCGCGGTCAGTGGTGCGGCGTTCGCCGAGGGTGCGGACGCGGGCGCGGTTACTGACGCGGTGGCGCGCGCGGTGGACGTGGAGATGGCGTTCGACGGTGGAGCTCAGCCGACGCCGACGAAGGTTGAGGGCGAAAACGCGAGCGAGCCCAACGCAAAGGTATCGACGATGAAGGCTGTCGAGGCGCCGCCCGTGGACGCCGATGCCGGGAAGAAATCCGATCGCGGTAAAGGGCGTTTGAAAGAGCTCCAAGATTTGCGCGAAGAGTTGCTCACCAAGGAGTACGAATTGCAAAGCAAGGCGAACGAGTTGCAAAAGAGCGACCAAACGGTGCAAGTGTTACAACAGGAGCTCGAGCTCAAGAATAAACTCTACGAGTTGGTCAAGAGCGAACGAGATAGGGCTATCGAAGAAGCCAAGTTAGCGAGTGGGTTGTGCGCCCAAGTCGGCGGGTTTTAATTGTTGATGTTTTAGATAGACGATGGACGATGACGTTGCTTCATTTCGCGGCGCGCGCATGACGACTTCGCGACTGGGTCAAGAACTCGAACTCGACCGACAAAAACGACTCCTCGAAGACACTCTCGGAAGAACACCGCTAATGAACGACACGCCCGTGGAAAAGTTTAACCGACATGTGTTTAAAAGCTTTGAGAGCGTGCGCAACGTGTTACAAAGCGTCACGTTGGAAGATTACTTGGCTTCGTACGACGAGAGCGAAGCGACCGCGCCGTTAATGTTTGATGAAACCATGACGCTCGAACAAGTGCTCATTCGCATGCGAGAATTCAACATTTCTTCCGCACCCGTGCTCGAAACGAAAGGATCGATTAAGCGATTCGTCGGTTGGCATTCGCTTTCGGATTGTCTGAATGACATCGTGGGAGAAGTGCTCGCCGTGGCGCCGCCCGATGCCGAAATCATTCGCGAAACCGCATGCTTAAGCGGTATACCGCACGTACACTCTGCGTGGGGTGTTCTCGCGCGTCACGTTCGAACGGTAACGTCTTCGGAGCGTCTCGTCGGCGAAGGCATCGAGGAGCGGGAAATCGCACTCGACACGGCGATTCGAGCGTGGCTGGAATCGATTACAAACGACGACATTTCTACCGCTGTAACGAACGCTATGTCTCGTACGCTTCGCGAAAGTCGCGCCTCCACATATAGTGACGAGGATGGCCGGATGACGAATCGCGTGACGGCGCGCGATACTGATCTTTTGGAGGTTGTCCGATCGGCGTTCCTTCGTCACATCGTGACCGCGGGCGATATGATTGCGCCCAGACAAGCCCGTGCGTGTCACCGCATGTGCGTGTACGAAATGAAGCCCGATCCAGATGACGACATGAAAGACAAGATGGTGATTGAGAGTCTCATCAGCATGTCGGATATCGTGCAATTCCTTTACGAGCAATCCGAAGGGTTTGATGAGACGCTGAAGCGCCGCAATTTAGCCTCTATCGCTCTCGGCGCGCAACATCATCATCGAGTGTTTCCAGATTCAGACGTCGTATGTACGTTGCCCACGACGCGAACGTTGGATGCGTTTATGACGATGCACATCACCGGGCGCAGCGTGTTGGGAATAATCGATGAACCGCGTGGAAAACTTGTCGACGTCTTGTCCATTAGCGACATTCGCGAGTGCGTATTCGATGTGAAAAACTTGACAGGGTCGGTCGAAGAATTTCTCAGCCGTCGCAAACGGAAACATCTCGTCGTCGTCCATGAAGATAGCGATTTCATCGATGCTCTTGCGGCGTTGTGCAATTCTGGCATCCACCATTTGTTTGTTGTCGATTTGTCGGGGTCTCCTCTTCGCGTAATAACGCCCACAGACATTTTAAGTCGAATCACGTTACCTAGCGCTCATCGCGTCGGATGGCGATTCGATTCGTATGAAATTCACCCGGACACGTTCGGGAAAACGACCACGTCAGCGTGACACATATAGGCGAGCTCTTTACCATTGCAATGATACGTTTACTCGGACGCGCCCCAACTACCTTTTGACCGAACCTCGACTTAGACGTGTGCCTCATAGTCACCCACGCGCGTGTGGCTTCGTCCTTCGCAAACGTCCGCGCACGATGAATGGTATGCCTGGGATGTCACGATTCGGTCTCGGTGCCGGTGGGCCGTCAGCCGCGGCTGGCGACGCTCCCCAAGTAGACACCGCCGAGCAAGTATACATCAGCTCCTTGGCGCTGTTGAAAATGTTGAAACATGGTACGTGCATCGTCGCGACCGCTGCAGGCGCGCGCGTGATGCGTCATGCGTCACAGTTTTCGTTGATTGCCGGGCATCGATTAGCGATGCGTGACGACGGGCGTCGAGTGCGAGGCGATTGATTACGCGCGCGCGTCGTCACAGAGATCTGACCCCTCACGCGCGTTTCAACACGATACACAGGTCGCGCTGGTGTTCCTATGGAGGTGATGGGGCTTATGCTCGGACAGTTCGTCGATGAATACACCGTCACCGTGGTTGATGTATTCGCGATGCCGCAAAGCGGGACCGGGGTTTCCGTCGAAGCCGTCGATCCAGTGTTTCAAACGAAAATGTTGGACATGTTGAAACAAACCGGGCGCGAGGAAATGGTTGTGGGATGGTATCACTCTCACCCGGGTTTTGGGTGCTGGCTGTCTGGTGTGGATATCAACACGCAGCAGTCATTTGAGCAGCTGAACCCGAGATTGGTGGCGGTCGTGATCGACCCAGTGCAGTCAGTTCGTGGGAAAGTCGTCATCGACGCGTTTCGATTGATCAATCCGCAAACGATTATGTTAGGACAAGAACCGAGGCAGACTACTTCGAATTTAGGGCACTTGAACAAGCCATCGATCAGCGCGTTGATTCATGGTCTGAATCGACACTACTACTCCATCGGTATCTCGTACGCAAAGTCGGTGCTCGAGGAGAAAATGCTCTTAAACTTGAACAAGTCTAAGTGGAGCGCAGGCTTGAAGGTTAACAAGTTTGACGAGCACGATAGCGAGAACGAAAAAGTTGTGTTGGAATTGAAGGATCTGGCGACGAAGTATGAAAAGGCTGTGATTGAAGAGGACAAGCTCACGGCGCAAGAATTAATCGTAAAAAATGTTGGGCGACGAGACCCCAAGAAGCACTTAGCGGCGAACGTGCAAGAGTTGATGTCCAATAACATCGTGCAAACGTTAGGTGTGATGTTGGATACAATTTGCTTCTAAATTAGCGTGTTTGTGTATCGATTTTAGCTAAACATTTTACGCGCGCTTGACTACAATTTCTCCACCTTCAAACCATCCGGCGCCTCGGGAGTCACAGTTTTCGCCCCGACATCCTTCCAATCTGTGCTCAAGACTGTCCCTGCGCTTTCCTGGAAGGATTTGTTCATCGCGCGGCGCGTATCATCATCGGCATTCATGTAAATCTTTTGAAACAATGCATTCAAGGCGGCGTCGCCTTCAGGCTTTTCATCCTCTTCTTCAGCCTTTAACGCCGCCTCGATGCAATCCCAATCCTTCGCCGACCGCTTACCAGGCGCCGTTCCGCTGCTAATGCCAGCCGCGGACGCTACGGTGGATATCGTCAACAAACCACTTGCGCGACGTTCTAAATCTCCCCATTGTACCTGCGCTGCCTTCTTCATGCGTATTTCAACCTTCGTGGGCGTGACGTTGACCAAGCCTTGGTCTCGATCAATCGCGCCAAACAACTTCAACTCAAGCACGTAAGGATCGTACGTTTTTGCTTCTTCACCGCCCTCGGTTAACGCGTCAATGGTGACGCGTAAAACGTCACCTGCGTCGTTGAAATCTACAGTTAAAGCGTCGGCGGAGACGTTCTTGACAAAAATCTCAAGCGTCACGTGCGTCGACGATTGGTACCATGCGCGCTTGAACCTCTCGGTGGAGTTGCTACTACTACTGGGTCCCTTCATTTTCGCTTCCTCAGACCGCGCCACGGCGTCGCGCGCTTTATCGAGCCACTTTGTCAACAGCGCTCGCCGCTGCGTCGTCGACGCCTCCAACTCTAGTCCTCTCTCCAACGCCTCGCACGCTTCGCTATACGCTTCAATCTCGTGTGCGGCGATGCCAAGTCGTAAAAGATACTCTGGGTTGTTCTTATCGATCGCTACCGCATCTACGGCGTCCGCAAAGGCTTCTTGCACTAAACCAGTTACGAGAAAGACTTGAGAGCGAAATGCGAGCACGTCGGCATCGCGTGGCGTCGTCGCGAGCGCGTCGTCGCAGATTTGCAACGCCTCGTCGTAGTCCTCTTCGCTAAAAGCGAGTTTTGCGTCGTCGAGCGATGGCATATCGCGCGTGTCACGACGCGAGTGAGGCGCGGTGTGTGGTCAACACAGTGGCGGGACGCGAGGAGACGAGCGGTGTATGATACAAGTCGTATCATACAACGCGCGGCGGTGTGACGGTGTTTTGAAGCGTGTTGCTTGGAAAAATGCGTGTGTTAAATACCCTACTTACTCTATGTGCCACACGATACCGCGTTGACCGATATCTTCGTTAACCACCCCATCCTTTGTCAACTGCTTCCAGTTCATGCGGACGCTGTACAAGCGCTGGTTCTCTTTACGGCGAAGCATGTCAAACTTACCCTTGATCTTCGAACCTCGCGAAGGGGATATTTCGGGGTACATATAAAACGCCTGTTGTCCCCAGTGAGTGGCACCGTTCGCGTCGGGAGCGGTGGTGAGTTCAACAACGTTTTCGCATGGGTTTTCACTGGACCCGGCGAATGTGACGTCAAACCAACCGGCAAACGCGCCGGCGCACATTTCATCGCCAGAAGCTCCAGAATTTCGCTCAAAGAGCGAAAGCTCGAAGTCGACGTCGCGTAACATGGCGATGTCATCCATCGTACACGTGTTCAGATCAAAGCTCGCCAACGTGAACGGCTTGGCGCACAAGAGTTGCGTCGGATGAATGTCCACCCACGCCGAAGAGTTCAAGTAGTGCTCTTTCTGCTCATCTTCAAACTCACTATTCATGCACGTTAAATCGATGCCATAGTTTTCATGTGTATTAGCCACGAAGTCATCCCACACGTTTAACGATTCATCAAGCTCTTGTTGCTTTTGTTTGCTCTTCGCCGTCTTGATGGCGCTCAGATACATCTTCGCGTGCGACGGAAACATCGCGCCGCCCGGTTTCATCCACTTATCGCGCGCATTGAGCACGGAATCGAACATCGACTCACGAAGCAAAAAGTACCCCATCCACTCACTGATGATCACATCCACTTTTTCAGGTAACACCAACTCTTCCACCTTGCACTGAAACACCTCCACGATGTCGCTCAAGCCGTTCGCAGCGACAATCTTTCGCGCTTGCACCGCCATATGCGTCGCCTCGACCGCATAGACCTTTTTCGCCCCAGCTTGCGCCGCCCACATTGCAAGCACGCCGGATCCCGTACCCACATCAAGCACCACTTTGTCCTTGAACGAATCCGGATTCAACCGCACCGCGTTATGATACGCCGTCATACGATTCTGGTCCTCCAACATATCCTTCTGATGGTACAAATACCCATACGTACAGAAATAATTTGCGAAATCCGCATCATCAATATCCGCCGGTTTCGTCACAACCATATCCTTCGACGCCTTCGATGCGGAATCACCGGTTTCCATCGCATCCGTCATCGTTGTCCACCGCCGACGGCTCGCGCGGCTCCCACCGCTGCCTCGGCTCCCACGACCCGCGACCGCCCAACCCGCGCTCGACGACGCCTTGGACGACGCACCGAACCCGACGACGTTCGCGCCCCCGCGTATAGACGCCTGCGCGACGAGAGAAATCGTTCTTCCCGACGCACGCGCGCGCGCACAGACAAAAGTCAATTCCAACTGCACCGCGTGCTCACCGCTCGCGTCGCGTCACGTCGCGTCGCGCGATGACGATGGTGATGCTAAGAGGTGAAGAGTGCGATACTCTCGGGATATGCGTGTGCGTCGATCGAGTCGCGCACTGCCGACCGCGCCGCCGGCGACACCGAGGCGGTCCACGGCGAAACGATCCGCCGCCGCCGTTTGATAAAAAAACAGCTCATCGCCACGTGGTCCGTTTTATACGTGAACCAATCGGCACGCGCCTCAAGATTATTCCGCGCGCGACGCACTCGGTCGTCACACTTCGTCGTCGCGCGGTTCGGTTCGGTGGCATCGCTCGCGATGAATCCCGAGTACGATTACTTGTTCAAGCTCTTGGTGCGTTCGATGCGTTCGTCGCGATGCTCGCGCGAATACGAGAGAGAGGATTTGGCGTTCGTGTCGTCCGTTGAGATCTAGATGCGCGACGTCGCGCGATATCGCGTGATATCGCGCCGGCGCGTTGTCGTGGAGGGCGCACAGGCGCGCGTAGGCGCTGTGTTCGCGTGTGCGCGTGGTTTTAAGACTGACGAATGGTGTGCGGCGTGGTGGCCGTGGTCGTGCGCACGTAGCTGATCGGTGACTCTGGCGTGGGGAAGTCGTGCTTGTTGTTGCGTTTCGCCGACGATACGTACACTGGGACGTATATTTCTACGATTGGCGTGGATTTTAAGATTCGAACGGTTGAGCTTGAAGGTAAGACGATCAAGTTGCAAATTTGGGACACGGCGGGGCAGGAACGATTCCGAACGATTACGTCGAGTTACTATCGCGGCGCGCACGGCATCATCGTGGTGTACGACGTGACGGATATGGAGAGTTTCGAGGCGGTGAAGGGATGGTTGAATGAGATTGATCGGTATGCGAATGAGAATGTGAACAAGCTTTTGGTTGGGAATAAGAGCGATTTGACGAGTCAAAAGGTTGTGGATTACGCGACGGCGAAGGCGTTTGCGGATGAGATTGGCATTCCATTCATAGAGACGTCGGCGAAGAACGCCACGAACGTCGAACAAGCGTTCATGACGATGGCGAATGAGATTAAGAACCGCATGGCGAGCCAGCCGCAAATGAACGCTGGTCCGCGTGGGGCGACTGTTCGACCGGGTGAGGGACGCTCTGTGAACGCCAAGTCGTCGTGCTGCTAAAGGTGGGCGCCCGCGATAGCCGTTTTACGTTTTGTTCCCCGCATTTAATCTCAGAACAGCATATGACATGTACATAACATTATCACTATCGTCATCATCATCGTTATCATCGTCATCATATCTAACACTTTTCACGGCATGGGCGGAACGTCGGGCTCGAACAACAAACTCAACGCGCGGCAGTTTGCGCACTCGGGAAGATCGCTCGAGCGCGGCGCCGACGAATTCTTCGACGCGAATGGGCACGCGAGCCATGTGTGCTTGACCAACGAACCGACGAGCATGGCATTCGCCGTGTTTTCATCATTATCGTCCACATCGTCATCGTCATCGTCACGCATCGCCTTGCGCTTACGCGCTTTAAGCGGCGCGTTCGCGCCTTTGTCTTTGTCTTTGTCCTCATGAACGACGACAAACGTCGCGGATGCCTTCGTCGACGTAAATTTCACCGTCGCCCCACGCGCGCGCGCCTCTATCGCTCGAAATCGCATGCGTAGGCATCGTCGCAACCACTCCACGTTCTTCCCGCTCGTGGGCTTCCCGAACGCGAGCGCAAACATCTCGCGCAACTCGCTCGCGTTTGATCGACGAATCTCGGCTAATCGAGCCGCCAACGGTTTCGTATCCTTTTCAATCGCAAATTTAATATCATACAACACCGCGCTGGCGCCACGCACCACGCGCGGTGTAAATCCATCGCAGTTATCATCGCGTGTGCCGTCGTCTTCGTCTTCGTCATCGTCGTCGATATCGTCGGTGGCGTCGATATCGTCGATGTCGAGCCGAGACAAACCGTCGCTCACGAACGCGACGCCGCGCGAGGCCGTTCGCTTTACCGTCGTCGGCGTCGTCGTCGCCGCCGCCGCCGCCACCACCACACATGCGTCGTCATCATCGCGTGCGTTCTCTTTATCGGCCGCGGCGTCTCGGTGGGGCGCGCACGCGAGCTTGAGCGCAGCATTCGGCGTGGCATGCGTTGAATTCAAATGCAACATGGCAAACGGCGTCGGCGGCGTGTGCGCCGGCGCGCGGTGTTCGTACTCTTGTTCGGGCACGCGCGGCGACGCGACAGGGGAATGCGGGTTCATGTGCGTCGAATCGCGCGGCGGATGTGACGTGTGAAGTGCGCACGGAGCGGGGTGATGCGCGTCGTGGAATGTGGCGCCGCGACGCCGAATGCGGCGGTTACGATTACATTGCAATGTACACGCGATAAACACGTGATGGTTGTTTATGGCGCGACGATGACGTCTATATCGTGCGCGATATCATCCGCGTCATCGCTGATGTCGTCGTTGGCGACGCGCGGACTCGCGCCGAACGCCTCGAAGAGCATCGACGCCGCGCGGGCGGTTTCGTCTTTGATCGCCGACGCCCCGTGGACAAAGACCGACGCCCAAACGATGGCGCGGGATATTTCGAGACCCTTTGTAAACGTTGCCGTCATGCGGCTATGGAAACGCGCGGGTAATTTGGCGTTCGCGGCGGCATTCGCGGCGCACATTGCCTCCGTGACGGCGACAAACATCAACGCGCCGACATTCTTTTCGAGCGCGCTCCGTCGCTCGTCGAGCGCGTGTTCGCCATTTGTCAAACAACCAACGTCGGTGTTGAATAAGAATTGCCTCGCACACGCACCCGCTGCTCGTTCAGCGTCGCTCACTTTCGTCGACACACCGACAAAGGCTGTCTTCGCCGCCTCTGTGAGCAATTCTTTCCACGACATCGACCGCCGGCGTTCGGCTACATCCATTCGCGCTTGCAGCGCGCCAATCTGGCGTTCAATAGCCGGTAACGTCGACAAACTCAAATCGCGAATATTATTCTCCAAAACCCGAGATCGTCCGCCGAGCGTGCCGATGCGCGCGCCGAGACGCGCAACGTTTTCGTTCGCGCCGTCTCGCGCCGTCTCGAGCCGACCGACGTGCGCTCTCACGTCAGCCAAAGCCAATTGTAACGCTCCCAAGAGCTGCCGCTGAGGCAGCGCGCCCTCGAAGGCGGCTAAAAGCGCATCGTTTTGACCGAGCAAATATGAGTGTTCGTCTACGCCTTTCGGCGCATACGTGGGCGGTTGCGGCGCAGTCTGAGCCGGGGCTCCAGACGCGACAGGTATATTCGTCGGCGCCGGTTTGTGGTAACCACTCACATCGCTCAACGCGCGGACCGATCCCGAAAGTGCGGACGTCTTTACGCTGATGTGATCGACGTTCCAGATGCTATCCATTCGGACGGGCGACACCGCATCCGCCGCCGTCATCGTTGAAAGAGGAGGAGGAGGCTTTGAGCTACTGGTGTTCCCCCCGCGCGTGAATGAAGCGTCGTTCTCGTCGTTATCGCGCAGTTTCATCGCCGCCGTGGCGTAAGGCGATGGCATGTCACGCGTGTGTGCGTTTTGCGGCGTCACCGGGGATTCATCGCCCGCGGCGTAGCGGTGCGCCATGTTTTCCGGCGAGTCGCGAAATGTCGTTTTGAGTCACTCGAGGCGACGTGCGAGCCGCCGCCGTGGTTTTTCCATTGTTCCAGGCATATGCGCGAGTAGAGTAGTGTAGTGCACGTGCTGCTGTATGTTACAAAAGTGATGATGGTATACGTTGTAGCTCTAGTAGCCGATGGCGACGAGGATATTTTAGCAACATCCGCCTTGCGTCTCGGCGCGTCGCGGGACGCTTCCTAAACCAATTGTATCGCTTTGATTCCCGCCCGCCACGTACCCTAGTTTCACGCCATTCGTCTCGTTCTTCACATCTAACTGTCCTTCTTCTATCTTTTGTGCGATCACCCGCGCGGTGGCGTTGAATGCTTCGTCGACGTTGACCGCCGTCTTGGCGCTCGCCTCGACGAAGAGTAAACCGTTTTCGCGCGCAAACATCTCGCCCTCTTCTACCGACACCGCCCTACGATGGGTCACATCCGCCTTATTCGCTACGAGCATAATGACCATGTTCGGATTGGCGTGTGCGCGGCAATCTTCGAGCCACGATGAAAGATTATCAAAAGTTTCGCGGCGTGTCACGTCGTACACCAAGAGCGCACCAGCCGCGCCTCGATAGTAGCTTCTCGTGATACTTCGGAAGCTTTCTTGCCCAGCCTATGTATGTGCGATGATACGTCGCAGCCGTCAGTATGCATACATTATCATGTCGTCAATCGCTGCGCGCGCGTGATGCAAAGTACAAGTCGTGCGCGCGTCTTTGACGACAACGCACCGTATCCCAGATCTGCAACTTGACCTGTTTGTTCACCACGGGAACCATGCGCGAGCCGAACTCGACGCCGATAGTCAAGTCGTGGACGTGCTGAAAACGCTTATCGGTGAACTGAAGGAGTAAGCATGACTTGCCGACGCCTGTGTGCGAGTAAAAATACGTGAGCTGGTGTGAGTGACTGTGCCACGAGACACGTGTTCGACGCCGGCGACGCCAGCCACGACGGTCGGCGCGAGTGCGCGATGCGCGAGCGCGTTGATGCACGTACCCGTATCGCCGATGATGATGTACTTGAACAAGTACGCGTACGACATCTCGCGTGCTCGAGCGCTGTTGTGAGGAGCGCTCTCTAAGATTACGCGAGGTGGTTAACGAGCGCGCAGTCGATGATGAAATGGAAAAACAAAGAATAAAGAATACAAGACATGCAACGACGACCCGCGTTGTATGGTAATAAACTACGTTGAGCCTATATCTATAGGTTTAGCGCGATGGAACGCTCGGCGAAACGCTGAGAGCGTCGCGCGAGCTCCGACGACGACTGTTCTTAGCCGCCACTTGACGCGACAGCCGAGCGATGCGGTACGAATCGTGGAGTCTCCTAGGCCACGAGGGATGCATAGTCCCAATATAGCGTATCGGACATTACTCCACTGACGCTTGGCTTCTAACAAGCTAATGTTTCCAGCGTGTGAGTTCCCGAGCGCCTTGATGACATTGCGGACGAGGGCGTTGGCTCGCAACACGATAATCATTTCTTTTGGCATGTTGTTGCCAATCAAGCTCGCTTCGCCAATACCAGGACGTCCAACACCACCTTTTGATTTATTGTCTGCCCACTGCTGTTCTAGTTGTTTTCTATCGACGTCTCTGCCGTCGGTGGTTTTACGCGCCAGCGCGAGCGGCATGAGCCAGGTAAATTCATCTGGCACGCGCAAACGCTTCGCGGCGGCGACTGCTCGATCTCCGTCTCCCACGGCAATGGCGACCCACAAGTTACTCATTGCGATGCGCGCACTTTCATCGAGCTCGCTGTATAACCCGTGGTCGAGGAGCACAACTTGTGTCTCTCCGCGGCGCGTAGGGTGCTCTCTCACGAGGACGTTGCCAGGGTGGGGATCTCCGTGCACGAATGAATGCACGAGGAGCATTCTCGCGAACGCGTCACTGAGCGCAAGTGCAGCTTGCTTCGGGTCTAGACCCAATTTGTGCATCGAAGCAATGTCAGTGACTTTCGTGCCGTGCACGAATTCCATCGTCAAGACGCGTTTTCGCGTCACGTTCCACTCCACCGAGGGCGCGTCGATGCGCTCGTCGTCCGCGAATGCTCGCTTCATTCGCTCACAGTTACGACCCTCGGCTTCAAAATCAATCTCTTTTTCTAATCGGCTTCTAAATTCATCCACCATGAACCCGAAATCAAACGATGGAAACGCCAACTTTGTGAAAAATACCAGACTCGCCATGGTGCTAATGTCGCTTTCAATCGTCTGCTCGAGACCTGGGCGTTGAATCTTCACCGCCACCTCGCGCCCAGAGCCTTTCAACACCGCCCGGTGCACCTGCGCCAGCGACGCCGCAGCCATGGGTTCGGGATCGAACGTTTCGAACAAATCTCCGGCGTCCACGCCCCCGAATTCCTCCCGTACGACGGCAAGCACCGCCCGCGAATCCGCCGGCGCCACTTCATCCTGTAACTTTGACAACTCTCTCACGTACGCCAACGGTACGCCACCTGCGGTGGATATAAACTGTCCAGCCTTGACATACAACCCACCATTCGCGGTACACATCGCGTGCAAACGCACCGCGCACCGTTCGTGCGCCGCGTCCATCGCCTCGCTCGACGTCGTCTTGTAGTCCGCCACCGCGCGCGCCACCGTCACCGCGGCATACGCCGCGCGCGCACCACCTCGCGCGACGCTCGCGACGTCACCATCACCCCGTACAGCATCTATCGCCACCGCCGCGGTCGCACACGCGCCCGCGACCGCCACCGCGCGACGAAACACGTACGTCATCGTCCGAGCGCGCACAAAAAAAGTCAATCACCCTCGCGTCTTCGTCGTCTCGTTCGTGCGTTCACGCGTCACCACCGACCCATACGGCGCGTTGTAATCCACGTACATCTTATACGCAAACGTGCACACGGGCACGCACGCGGCGGCGACGATGACCGCCTTGGCGTCGCTCGCGCGAAGGAGCCGCCGAGGCATGCTCTGACGCGTACCCGGGTACCACGTACTGTATCCTTTGAATCCCTATATGTATACAAGAACGCGAACATATATACCCATCCAGCGCGTACACTATGTAGCACATATCGATCGAGTCGGAAGTGTTCCGAAACCACCGCGTTATCGATCGATTTTCGACTCCATCGACGCGCGGCGCCGATTGAAAAACAAACGCATCGATCGAGCGCCGCGGGACGTCGCGGCGCGCCACACGACGACGCGGCGCGTCCCATGCGCGCGGCGTTCTCCGCGCTGTTCGCGCGCAAGCGCAAGCGCGGCGACGACGACGACGACGGCGGCGATGGCGGTGCGTCGCCGAGCGGCGGCAGTGCGCCCAAGGCGTCGGCGTCGGCGTCGGCGGGGCGGTTGACGACGACGACGACATCGTCGAGTCACGGCGGAACGAGCGCGTCGTCGGCGTTCGCGTGGCTTGGGAGCGCGCGCGCGGCGTCGCCGGCGAGCACTGACGGTGTCGATGGGCGTGGGAATGCGACTACTCGGGCGTACGCTCGAGAGCGTGGGTGCGAGGGCGATGCGCGCGAGGTGAGGGCGTCGGAAGGGGGTGAAAAGGGTGCGAGCGAGGATGAGCTCGTCGTGGCGTACGTGGCGGATGCGTTTGAGGCGCCGCGGAATTTGATTGAGGTGGCGTTTGAGTCTAATGATCCGACCATGTCGGCGGCGACGGAAGGGGTGTTTGGTGATACCTGTCGCGGGTTGCGATGCACGGAGGATATCGAGGTGGGGACGACAATCATGGAGCTCGACGGTCCCGCCCATTTGATTACGGCGCAGCAGTGCGCGAGGGATAAATCATTGACGGAACTGCTCAGGTATTGGCTTTTGTTACAAACATCGTCGCGGATGCGGACGTTGGTAGATAGGGATCAGCTCAGGGATTGGCAGCGAAACGGTGTGATTGCGGACTACGCCCCGTGGGCGCGCGAGAGCGACTTTGTCGGCTCGGGGTACGTCGTGAACCCAACGGTGGAGCCGATACATTTACCGCTAGATGAGATGGTTTTGAGTTGTTTCATGGTGCTCGAGCGAAGGAAAGGGAAGAAATCAAAGTGGTACGACTATATCAGCGCCCTACCTACGCTTGAAGACTTTAGAAGAGATGTTCCTTTATTCATTCCGTTGCGCGAATTCGTGCAATTTTTTGGCTACATCGAGTGCGAACGCGCGCACGCGGGCAAACTGCTTTCGGATGTTGATTTACGGTGGATGATTGCTGAACGACGTCACGCAGAGCGATTGACGGAATTGACGTTCCGCCACATCGTGTCCAAAGTGGCGTTTAGATCTGAAAGTTCGGGTAATCGCTTCACGTTTGAACGCACGTACATGACGCGCGAAGAGTTTTTATGGGGGTACGGCGTCGTCATGACGCGAGCGTTTCAATCACCGAATCCAGTATCAGGTGATCCATGGATGGACATGCTCAAGCGCAAAGACTTTGTTGGCACCTTTTTAGCGCCGTATTTGGATTTCGCCAATCATAAGCGACCGAGAGAAGTTGAATACGTCACCACGGGTGGACAAAACGGCAACGGCAAGGTTGTCGTGCGGGCACTGCGAAACTTCAACGCCGGAGACTACTTGCACATCTCTTACGGCGCCAAAAGTAACTTGGACTTGTTTATGCGATATGGATTTGCGGTTGAAGACAACACTGAGCCCGATGGCTCGAGTAACGACATGTTCCGTGTGGATTTGGATGATTTTAGTCGCGTGGTGCGCAAGGTGCCCACGGATGTCCCGATTCGTGGGCAGGAAATTTTCGTACGCTTTGCGCAAACTACGACGTACACGTACGCGGCGTTTGACAAGATACTCGACGTCGCGCGCGCGCACTTCACGGAGAACGAGCCAAAGTTAAAGGCGGCGCTCATTGAGGCTGAACGAGAAGAAATCATGCGCGACGACGCGATTTGGAACCGCGACGAAGACGTCTATGGCGGCCAAGGCGACGATGAGGCGTTGAATGACATGCTTTACGGCGACAACGAAAATGCGGACGACGACAATGCGGACGAACACAAAGACGCCACTCGCCATGCATCACCATCGTCGTCTCGGCGCGCCGCCGCCGCGACGCGAAACGTCCACTCCCCCGACGTCGTCGCCCTCAAGCGCGAGGTTGAAATCAAAGCCCTGCGCGAGGCTCGGGACTACATGCTCGTCGAACACGCCGAGCCCAAACCCTCGAGCGCATCCCGCAACGCCTTGTTCTCCTCCTTACTCATCGTTCATCGCAGCCGCAGACGAACCTTTGACGTCTACGCCATGGCGGCGCACCTCGCCGCCGACGCCTTGGACGCCTTGGACGCCCCCGCGCCCCGCGCCCGCGCGCGCTCGAGCGCCGCCGCCGCCCGTCGCGCCATGCCGCGTCACGTCAAAGCCATGCTCGCCAGGCGCGCGCGAGACGCCGCGTGCCGCGACGCCGCGCGCGTCCTCGCCGACGCCCACGTCGCGCGCGTCGGCATCGCGCGATAGACACCGTATAATATTCAAACACTGTAGGTAAGCATACACGCTATTCATGTACATATTGTTCGTGGACACAGAACACCAAAAGCAAGACGCCATCACCCATATCGCCTATAGTCATACATACGCGCCGCGTGTGGTGTGCGGTCGGTCGGTCACATCGGTCGGTCGGTCACATCGGTCGGTCGGTCACATCGCGCACGTCCTCCATCGCGGTCTATCCACTCTATATCCACTCGTATATAGACACACAGTATACCACGGTACTTGTATACTATGCCATTGTGTGTTCAACCCGTATTTTACTATCGTATAGCAGTACTCGTACTCTCGATAGGCTTTCAACCGCGCATGATACGCGTCTCGTGCGACCCCATCCTCGGCCTGTAATCGCGGCGATTCGATTCGATCGCGGCGATTCGATTCCGATTCGATCTCGCGCGCGGTCGTTATCCACGACCGAACGACGGACGCGCGATGACGATGATGATGGGCATGGACACGGATGACATCAGCGCGCGACGCGCAAGGCGGTGCGGGACGAGGTGCGCAAAAAAAAAAGAAAAGAAAAC
>Ga0181554_1001015_pt1 | contig 27242 bp, 20 predicted proteins | sample 011ome_16_FD_145602 | JGI IMG/M metagenome (GOLD analysis project Ga0181554, IMG submission 145602) | Coastal salt marsh microbial communities from the Groves Creek Marsh, Skidaway Island, Georgia - 011503CT metaG (spades assembly) | ecosystem: Environmental > Aquatic > Marine > Intertidal zone... | reverse complement strand
CCCATACAATGGATGTCACGGGCGGTATGCTCGATGCGAACCCAGAGCTGTCCATCTGCCCCGAATCCAGCCAATCCTTTCCCGGTCAACCGGGTCTCATGTGCCGCGATGCGCAGGGGCGCGTGCTGCGCCCAAAGTTTCGCTTTGTGAAGGACCTGGCGAAAGAGCACAGCCTATGTCTCACCTATGCAGACAAAGATTTGGGCCTGACCTATGAGGCGCATTTTGAACTGACAGCCAGCTCAAACATACTCACCTGCTGGAGCCGCTTGGAGGCGACGCAGCCGCTCATGCTGCATTGGCTGGCCGCCCCAGTGTTTCCCGCGCCACAGTTAAGTGATTCCATGATGAGCTTTTCCGGGCGTTGGATCGGCGAATTTCAAACCCACTCAATCCCTTGGCGCCCCGGCATTCACAAGCGCGAGAGCCGCACAGGCCGCAGCGGGCATGAACATTTCCCCGGCCTCATCCTCCCCGAGATTGGCGCGCGCAACACAATCGGCCGGGCCTATGGGTTTCACTATGGCTGGTCAGGTGGGCATCAAATGATCGCCGAAGAGCTGCCCGATGGGCGCCGGCAAATCCAATTTGGTCATGCCTGTGACAGCCACAACGGCCCGGCCCAGAGTTTTGAAACTGCGAAACTCTATGCTGTGTTTTCCGACAGGGGGATCAATGGCTGTGGGACAGGTTTTCAAAGGCACCTGCGCGATCATATCCTAACCTTCCCCAAAGCCTCCCTGCCGCGTCCGGTACATTATAATTGCTGGGAAGCCATTTATTTTGACCATGATTTAAGCAGCCTAAAGGACATCGCAACCCGCGCCAAAGATCTGGGTGCCGAGCGGTTTGTTCTCGATGACGGCTGGTTTGGTCGCCGCGATGATGACAGCTCCTCCCTTGGCGATTGGCAGATTGATCCGCGCAAATATCCGAGCGGTTTGGATCCGCTGATCGATCATATCACATCTCTGGGCCTGCAATTCGGTCTTTGGGTTGAGCCGGAAATGGTGAACCCCGACAGCAACCTTTATCGCGCCCATCCCGATTGGATTCTGGGGCAAAAAGACCAACTGCTTGGGCGCCAACAACTGGTGCTCGACATGGCACGCGATGAGGTCACAGCCTATCTGTATGACTGCATCTCCGCCCTGCTAGAGACCTATGACGTTGGCTATTTGAAATGGGATCACAACCGGACCTTGCCCCTGTCCGATGTGACCCAAACCGAAGGCACCTATGCGCTTTTGGCCCGCTTGCGCGCCGCCTTTCCCCATGTGGAGATTGAAAGCTGCGCCTCTGGCGGCGGGCGCATTGATTTTGGCATATTGCAGCACTGCCAGCGGGTCTGGCTGTCAGACAGCAATGACGCGCTCGAACGCAGCCGCATTCAACATGGCGCAGCGTTGTTTTTGCCCTCCCTCGTAACCGGCAGCCACGTTGGTCCACGCCTGTGTCACACCTCGGGCCGCGTGTTTGACATGCGATACCGCGCTTGGGTCGCCGCACAAAGGCATATGGGCTTTGAAATGGACCCGCGCGAGCTGGACGCGCAAGAGGCGCAGATCCTCACCGAGGTGACCCAATGGTACAAAGACAACCGAGACTGGCTGGCCACAGCGGATATCCTACGCTTGGATACCGCCGATCCCTCGGTTCTGGCAGAGATGCAGCGCGCAGCGGATGGGTCGCGCTTTGTGGTGTTTTCCAATCAACTGGACAGCGCGCAACACATTCTGCCCCGCCCGCTTTGCTTAACCGAGCTTGACCCGAAAGCCCAATACAGGCTGCATCTGCGCAACCGCAATGAGGCGACGAGCCTATCACGCGGGGCGCCCCTGCTCAAATCCCAAGACCTGCAAGCCTCTGGAGCTTGGTTGATGGCCCATGGGGTGCAGTTGCCCTATGCCATGCCTGGCTCAATATGGGTTGTTGAAGGCCGAAAACTCTGACTTTATTCTCACAAGACACAAAGACCGCCGCAAGGAGACCCATCATGCCCAGCGCCCAGTATAGCGATCTCAAAGAGGCCTCCGTCTATATCACCGGCGGTGGCTCTGGCATCGGCGCGGCCATCACTGAAGGCTTTGTCGCCCAGGGCGCCAAGGTGGCCTTTATCGGAAGATCCGACGCCACGGCTTTCGCCAATGATCTGGCTGAAAAATACGGCAACCCGCCGCTATTTATTCAAGGTGACATCACCGACACCGGCGCGCTCAAAGCTAGCATGGCGCAGGCCAAAGACGCGCATGGTCCGATCACCTGCCTGATCAACAATGCGGCCAATGATGAGCGGCACAGAACGCAAGACGTCACTGAAGACTTCTGGGATTGGATGGTGCAAATCAATCTCAAGGCCTACTTCTTTGCCTGCCAAACGGCCCTGCCGCAGATGCAAGCGGCCGGCTTTGGCTCGATCATCAATTTCAGCTCGATCAGCTATATGATGGGAAATGCGGGCTATCCGATCTACACCGCCTGCAATTCGGCCATCAACGGCATGACCCGCAGTCTCGCACGCGAATTTGGACCCGATCGAATTCGCGTTAATGCCTTGGCACCGGGCTGGGTGCTGACGCAAAAGCAAAAAGATCTCTGGGTCACAGAAGAAGGTTTGGCGGCCCATGTGGCAAGGCAATGCCTCAAAGAGACTTTGGAGCCAGAGGATATCGTTGGCGGATGCCTGTTTCTGGCCTCTCAATCCTCGAAAATGATGACCGGCCAAGCCTTGGTCATAGATGGCGGCGTGGTCACCACAGGATGACTATTGCAGCCGATTGGATCGCCGTGGATTGGGGCACAAGCACACTGCGGGCTTGGGCGATGAGCCATGATGGGCAGGATCTGGCCACCGCCTCAAGCGCGGAAGGCATGGGGCAATTGACCTCGGCGGAGTTTGAACCGGCGCTGTTGCGGCTGATCGCGCCTTGGCTTGCAGAAGACAAGCCGACCGCAGTTATCGCCTGCGGAATGGTCGGCGCCAAACAAGGCTGGATCGAAGCCCCCTACGCGGCCACCCCCTGCCAGCCGCAGTCGCGCTTCACCGCGGCCCCAACCCGAGATCCAAGGCTAGATGTGCAAATCATCGCCGGTGTCAGCCAATCCGAACCTGCCGATGTCATGCGCGGGGAAGAAACGCAAATTGCCGGGTTTCAGCGCCTGAATCCCAAATGGGATGGGGTTATTTGCCTGCCTGGCACCCATACCAAATGGGTGCAAATGAGTGCGGGCGAGATCGTGAGCTTTCAAACCTTCATGACCGGCGAGATTTTCGCCCTTCTCTCCACCTCCTCGGTTCTGCGCCATTCTGTGAGCGGCGAGACTTGGGAGGATGACGCCTTCCTGACAGCTGTGGACGAGGCCATGTCGCGTCCAGAAGCCTTAGCCGCGCGGCTATTTGGGATCAGGGCCCAGGATCTTCTCCATCATCTGCCCCCCGCCTCCGCCCGCGCGCGCCTATCTGGCCTCTTGGTCGGCGCGGAATTGGCCGCTGCGAAACCCTATTGGATTGGGCAATCCATTGCCATGATTGGCGCACAAGAGCTCTGCGATGGCTATGCAGCCGCGCTTGTAGCGCAGCACGTGCCGGTAACCCGCACCGATGCCAGCCAAATGACCCTCGCCGGTCTCAAAGCAGCCTATGCCACTTGGAAGGAAACCCAATGACCCGTCCTATTATCGCCATTCTGCGCGGGGTGACGCCAGAGGAGGTCTTGGCGGTTGCCGATGCCATTTTGCAAGCGGGTATTGAAAAAATCGAAGTGCCGCTGAACTCTCCCTCGCCCTTAGACAGTATCGAAGCTCTGGCGAAGGCCTATGACGATCAGGCCTTGATTGGTGCCGGAACGGTGCTGACACCGCAAGAGGTCGCGCAGGTGCATCAGGCCGGGGGCCGTTTGGTGGTGTCGCCAAATTGCGATGTTGAGGTCATAAGGGCCACGACCGCCGCTGGTCTAGAAAGTTGGCCCGGAATCTTTACCCCAAGTGAGGCCTTAACAGCCCTCAAAGCGGGGGCAACGGGCTTGAAACTATTTCCCGGCGACATGGCACAGCCGCGCGGTCTAAAGGCGATGCGCGCTATTTTGCCAGCCGGGACGCAGGTCTATGCGGTGGGCGGCGCTCAGCCAGATAATTTCGCCGATTGGATTGCCGCCAGCGCTGATGGCTTCGGCCTTGGCTCGGCCATTTACAAACCCGGCGACACGCCACAGAGCGTTAAACAAAAGGCGCGCGCCATTGTGGCCGCATTCGATGCCGCATGGTAAGCGTTTTTGACACCCGCCCCTGCAGCCTGGGCGAGGGTCCGCTCTGGCATCCCTTGCGCGGCGAGCTGTTCTGGTTTGACATCAACGCCCATCAATTGCTCAGCAAAACCGACATGTGGCAATTTGATGAATTTGTCTCTGCGGCTGGATGGATCAGCCGCGATGAGTTGCTCATCGCCTCTGAAAGTCAGCTGTTTCGCTTTCACCTGGGCGATCACAGTCAAACAAAACTCTGTGACCTCGAAGCGGACAATCCAATCACACGTTCCAATGATGGGCGCTGTGATCCGCAAGGTGGGTTTTGGATTGGCACGATGGGCAAGAAAGCAGAGGCCAAGGCCGGCGCGATATACCGATATTATCGCGGTGATCTGGTGCAGCTGTTCCCTGAGATCACCATTCCCAATGCCATATGTTTTGCACCAGATGGGCAGACCGCCTATTTCACCGACACCCCGCTCCGGCAAATTCTTGCGGTCGATCTGGATGCAGATGGCTGGCCATGCAGCGCAGCGCGCGTGGCGGTGGATTTGACAGCAACAGCCGAGAACCCCGACGGTGCCGTGGTGGATGCGCAGGGCAATATTTGGAACGCGCAATGGGGCGCCGGGCGCCTGGCCTGCTATAGCCCGCAAGGCGCTTTGTTAGAGACCCTGGACATTGGCGCGGCACAGGCCACATGCCCCGCCTTTGCCGGAGCCAGCGGCCGAATTTTTTGCACCAGCGCAACAGAAGGCATCGCGCCGGCAGAGCTCACGGCATATGATGGCCAAACCTTCGCTGCCGAGGTCGCCGCTGTCGGACAGCTCGAACATCAAGTCATTTTGTGAGGTCCCAATGAAACGCAGCCTCGGAGTTTGTTACTATCCAGAGCATTGGCCCGAAGAGATTTGGGCCCTTGATGCGCAGCAGATGGTTGAAACCGGTCTCGCTTGGGTGCGGATTGGCGAATTTGCTTGGTCGCGGCTTGAGCCGCAGCCTGGGCAGTTTGACTGGGGCTGGCTGGACCGCGCAATTGCGACTTTGGGCACTGCCGGGCTCAAGGTTATTTTGGGCACACCCACCGCCACCCCGCCGCGCTGGATGCTCGACAAATATCCAGACATGCTGGCCCGCAACAGCGCAGGCGAGGTCCGCAAATTTGGCTCGCGGCGCCATTATTGTTTTAGCCACGCAGCCTACCGAGACGAAGCCCGGCGGATCACGCGCCTCATGGCCGAACGCTATGGCGCGCACCCCAGCATTGCTGCATGGCAGACCGACAATGAGTATGATTGCCACGATACAGCCATTAGCTATTCTGCCCATGCCAAACACGCCTTTCAAGACTGGTGCGCCCAGCGCTATCAAAGCCCACAAGCGCTCAATGCGGCTTGGGGGAATGTGTTTTGGTCCATGGAATATGACAGTTTCGACCAGTTGGATCTGCCCAATCAAACCGTGACCGAACCAAACCCCAGCCATGTCTTGGCCTTTCGCAGGTTCTCATCCGATCAAGTGGTATTGTTCAACCGCGTGCAATGTGACGAAATTCGCAAATATTCTGATCGTCCCATCATTCATAATTTCATGGGCCGCATCACCGCCTTTGATCATTATGACCTGGGCGCAGATTTGGATATATCCTCTTGGGATAGCTACCCTATGGGGTTTTTGCTGGACCGCGTTGGCGCTGATGAAACCGCGCAGGCGCATTATTTGCGCCAAGGTGACCCAGACTTTCAAGCCTTCCACCATGATCTTTACCGCGCCACCTCCTCGGGGCGCTGGTGGGTGATGGAGCAACAGCCCGGCCCGGTCAACTGGGCGCCATGGAACCCCGCCCCCTTGCCCGGAATGCCGCGACTTTGGGCTTGGGAGGCTTTTGCCCATGGCGCAGAAACCGTGTGCTATTTCCGTTGGCGACAAGCGCCATTCGCCCAAGAGCAAATGCACGCAGGCCTGTTGCGTCCCGACCGCAGCCCCGCCCCCGCCCTGGCTGAGGCCGCCCAGGTCGCAAAGGAGCTGGCAGAGGTGCCAGATGTTGGCACGGCAAAAGCCCCGGTCGCACTGGTGTTTGACTATGACAGCGCCTACGCTTGGGAAAGCCAGCCGCAAGGCGCAGATTTCGATTATTTCCAGTTGGTGTTTGACTGCTACCGCGCTTTGCGGCGGGCAGGGCTCTCGGTGGATGTCGTGCCCAAATCTGTGGATCCCAGCGCCTATGAAATCACCTTCGCCCCTGGCCTTTTGACAGTACCAGAAAGCCTGCAGGGCGGTCTGGTTGTGGCGGGGCCGCGGGCGGGATCCAAAACCGAAGAGATGACCATCCCGGAAGGTCTTGGACCTGATATTACAGGCCTGTCCACAAAGGTCACCTTTGTCGAAAGCCTGCCGCCTTTTGCGCCGATGACCCTCGCCGGCGGTGGGGCTTTTATAAAATGGCGCGAAGCTCTTGAGACAACAGACACCGTGATCTTGCACCTTGAGGAGGGCGCGCCCGCGGCTGTGCGCAACGGACAGATGATTTACATCGCAGGATGGCCAGATGCCGCCGGCTGGCGACGGATTTTGGAGATGCTCGCAGAGCAAGCCGGGCTTGATCTGATGGATTTGCCGCCAGATCTGCGCCTGCGGGAAACAGACAGCCATAGATTTTGGTTTAACTACGGCCCGCGCACTGTCACCTACCAACATATAACCCTGCCAGCCGCAGCTGTGCATTGGGAGGCCAAATAATGCCAATCGCAAGCTTTGGACAGACGGCCGATGGGCGCGAGGTTCAAAAAATTTCCCTGCGCTCTGAACAGCTCACCGTCACCATCCTGACCCTCGGCGCGGTGATCAATGATGTTCGGCTGACCGGCGTGGCCTGGCCCCTCACGCTCGGCAGTCCAGATGTGGCGGGCTATGAGGGAAAATTGAGCAGCTTTGGCTCCTTCATGGGGCCGGTCATCAATCGGATCAAAGGCTGCACCGCCGAGATTGATGGACAACGCTATACGTTTGAAAAGCACCATTCTGGCAATTTGACCCAACATTCCGGCAGCACCGGCATGCATCGGCAGATTTGGAGCATCGCCGAACATGGGCCCGACTATGTCGTTCTAACGTTGAGTTTATCCGATGGATTGGGCGGCTTTCCCGGCAACCGCGACATCACGCTGCGCTATGACATTGAGGGGGCCAGCCTGCGTATGACCGCCACGGCCTCCAGCGATGCCCCCACTCCTTTCAACCCCGCCAATCATTCTTATTGGTCCTTGGACCCCACGCCTGGCTATGGGGGGCAAAAGCTTCAGATTGCCGCCGATCACTACAGCGAGCCGGATGCTGAGTTGATGCCCACCGGACGTATTTTGCCCGTGGACGACAGCCCCTATGATTTCCGCACCGGACGCAGTTTGGCAGGCGATGAAAGCGAATTTTATGATCTCAACCTCTGTCTTAGCTCAAGCAAAGCCGCGCTGCGCCCGATTGCGAAGTTGACCGGACGGGAGGGGGTTTGCATGGAGATGGCCACAACCGAATGCGGGCTGCAACTCTACGACGGAGGGACAATTGACGGGCGCGATTATCCAACCCATCACGGGGCACCCTATGGGCCCTATGCCGCACCTGCGCTCGAGGCACAAAGCTGGCCGGGCTCATTGGCGCAGACACATTTCCCCGATATTATTTTGCGCCCGGGCGCACCCTATCGGCAAATCACAAGCTGGACCTTCTCAGCCAAGCAGATAGGCTAGGTTTGAAGTTGAAAAGGTCTGATTCATGAATGACATCCTCATCCAGCCCCTAACCCAAGACGCTTTCGCGCCTTATGGTGATATTCTCACGCTGAAATCCACGCCCGATAAGCTCATAAATCAAGGGCTTTGCGGCCGGCACCATGATTTGGCAGCGATGGATTTTGGACCGGACGGTCGGGCGGGTGTCAGCCTTTTTGACGCCACACCGCGCAGCCTGCCCTATGTTTTAGAGCTGGTGGAGCGGCATCCAGAGGGCTCGCAAGCCTTTATCCCCATGACCCAAAATCCTTTTTTGGTGATTGTGGCTCCAGATGAAAACGGCATTCCCGGCCGCCCCTTGGCCTTTCGCACAGAAGCTGGACAGGGTATAAATTTTCACCGCAATATCTGGCATGGTGTATTAACCCCCCTGTTCGCCCCTGGTCTATTTGCGGTCGTGGATCGGATAGGCAATAGCGCGAATTTGCAAGAATACTGGTATGAAACACCCTTCACCGTCTCAGGAGATGTGACATGAAAGACATTCAAGAGCTCAAAGACCTCAACGCAAAGCAAATATGGCACCCGATGGGTCATCCCGGCGATTTACAAGCCAATGCGCCCACGATCATTGATCGCGCCGAGGGCGTTCGCATCACTGACATTGATGGCCATGAGACGATTGATGCCGTCGGCGGCCTGTGGTGCGCGAATTTGGGCTATTCCAATGATGTGGTGAAACAGGCAATCTCAGACCAACTGTCCAAGCTTCCCTATTATTCCGCCTTCGCTGGCACCAGCAATGCCCCTGCGATTGAAGCGGCCGAAGCGGTGGTGAATTTCTTCAAACCCGATGGCATGGCACGGGCATTCTTCACCTCTGGCGGCTCTGATTCGGTGGAAACCGCCCTGCGGTTGTCGCGCCAGTATCATCGCTTGCGCGGACAACCTCAGCGGATCAAATTTCTCAGCCTTAAGAAAGGCTATCATGGCACGCATTTTGGCGGCGCCTCGGTGAATGGCAATGCAAGGTTCCGCACAGCCTATGAACCTTTGCTGCCAGGCTGTTATCACCTGCCGTCACCCTATAGCTATCGCAACCCGTTCAATGAAAGCGATCCGGCCAAATTGGCGCAATTGGTGGCGCAAACCATGGAAGATGAGATCTTGTTTCAAGATCCCTCCACCATCGCCGCTTTCATCCTTGAGCCGATCCAAGGCGCAGGCGGGGTGATCGTTTATCATGAGAGCTTCATGAAACTGGCCCGCGATATTTGCGACAAATATGGCATCTTGATGATTTCGGATGAGGTGATCACTGGCTTTGGTCGCACGGGCGATTGGTCGGGCGCGCGCCATTGGGGCGTGCAACCGGATATGATGACCACGGCCAAGGGCATCACCTCCGCCTACTTCCCAGTTGGAGCCACTTTGCTGAATGCCAAAGTCGCCGAGACCTTTGAAAGCGATCAATCCGGTGAGGGCGGAATTTTCCATGGCTATACCTACTCAGCCCATCCCGTGGGCATGGCGGCGGTCAATGCCTGTTTGAGCGAGACCCTGCGTTTGGATCTCAAGAGCAATGCCGCAGCCCGCGGCACCCAGCTTTATAACGGATTAAAGACGCTGCAAGAGGAGTTTGATGTTATCGGCGATGTGCGCGGCGGACATGGGTTGATGGCCGCGATTGAGCTGGTCTCTGATCGGGGCACAAAAACGCCGATGGACATGCCCAGCCTTAAACGCGCCCATAAAGCCTGCTACCAATCTGGCACGATGGTGCGCATGGGCGGCAACAATCTTTTAATGTCTCCGCCCCTGACACTGACAGAGGCGGATGTGTCCAAAATCTTGGATGATCTTCGAGTGGGCCTCAAAGCCATCTAAAAGACCTCTGCATAACGCCATTTCACCAAGGGAATGAGAGCAGCGGTCAAAGTGTTTTGGCTTGGCTGCTCTGTTATGCAGAGATCTTCAGAGGTTGCAACTTTGCTTAACCCGCGCCCCAGCCGCCGCCGCCTGGGGTTGCCAATCCGAAAATGGATCCTGCGGGCAGGTCAATCTCGTCGTTTCCTTGCAAGGCGATCTTCCGACCATCCGGCAATTCCGCCCAATTTTCGCCCGTCGCGCCAGCGCCGCCGCCAGCAGCTCCGAAGGGTGGGATGGTGCGGTGAGAGCAGAGGGTTGTCACGGTCACATCGGTTAAAAACTCCAAACGCCGCAGCGCCCCATGCCCGCCGCGATAGGCGCCAGCCCCCCCTGATCCCCGCCGAATAGCAAAACTGCGCAGGCGCACCGGAAAACGGCTTTCCAAAATTTCAGGATCCGTCATTTTTGTGTTTGTCATATGGGTTTGCACCGCATCACAGCCATCAAATCCTGGCCCAGCGCCCGTGCCGCCGGCGATGGTTTCGTAGTTCTGGAACTCCGCATTGCCCCAGACAAAATTATTCATCGTGCCCTGGCTGCCAGCCATAATACCCAGCGCTCCGATGAGGGCGTTGCAGGCCGCTTGGCTGACCTCCGTATTGCCTGCAATCACCGCAGCCGGATAGGCAGGGTTGAGCATCGAATTTTCCGGCACGATAATATCCAGCGGCTTAAGACAGCCCTCATTGAGCGGAATATTTTTACCCACCATCATGCGGAAGACATAGAGCACCACCGCGCGTGAGACGGCAAAAGGCGCGTTGTAATTGCCCGGATGCTGCGCACTGGTGCCGGTGAAATCGACGCAGGCCCGGCCAGCACCATGATCAATCTTCAGGGTGACTTTAATCTGTTGGCCGGTGTCCATAGGATAGACAAAGCTTCCGTCCTTTAGACCTGCGATGACTGCGCGCACGCTCTGTTCGGCATTGTCTTGCACATGCCCCATATAGGCCGTGACCGCCGCCGCCCCATAGCTGTCCACCATGCGCAACACTTCGCGCCGCCCCGTTTCATTGGCGGCAATCTGCGCCTTAAGATCGGCCATATTTTGCGAAATATTGCGACAGGGGTATCGGCCGGATGACAAGACGTCGATGGCGGCAGCCTCGCATAGGGTTCCGGCGCGGACCAATTGCACATTGTCAATCAGAACACCCTCTTCGTCAATATGCCGGCTGTCGGGCGGCGCAGATCCCGGGGTGCGGCCACCAATATCCGCATGATGCCCCCGCGAGCCGAGCCAATAGGCCGGTTTTCCCGCGACAAAAACCGGCGTGACAACAGTGACATCTGGCAAATGCGTGCCGCCGTTATAGGGTGAGTTCAGCATGAAGGCATCGCCCTCTGCAATCGACGGGTTTTGCTGCATGACAGTTTTGATGCTGTCCGACATTGAGCCCAAATGCACCGGCACATGCGGCGCATTGGCCACCAAATCCCCTTGTCCGTCAAAAATGGCACAGGAAAAATCAAAGCGCTCTTTGATATTCACCGACCAGCTTGTGTTGGCCAATGTGGCGCCCATTTGGTCTGCAATAGACATAAAGCGGTTCGACATCACCTCCAAAAGGATCGGATCGACCTTGGTGCTGGCCAGATCGCGGGGCGTGCGGGCCACATGCTCCAAGATCAAATTCCCAAGCGCATCTTGCCGTGCTTGCCAGCCCGGCTCCACCACATTGGTCCCGGTGGGCTCAATAATTATGGCCGGACCCGAGATCACCTGATCTTTCCGCAAACGACCGCGATCATAGACTTGGGTCTCATGCCAGGTTTTGCGATACAGCCGGCTTTCACCAATAGGCGCGCCCGCGCCAAAGCTCTGGGCTGGGCTCGCCGCCTGGGTCATCTCGCCAATCGCCTCAACACTGAGCATCTCATATTGCAGCTTACGATCGGGCGAGGCGAAGCCAAAGCGCGCCATATGCGCGGCCTCAAAATCTTGGACCATCTGCTGTTGCGTGCCATAGGCGACGCCCAAAGATTGATGAGAGCCCTCATAGCGCAAATGCGCCGTGATTTCGAGCCGCGGATCGGTGATGCCTTGGCTCAGCAACTCGCCGCGTGCCGCCGCTTGCAAGGATGCCAACCGAGCCACCACCTGATCCTCATCCGACAAATCGCAGTCCAATTGCCCTTCTCGCAGACAGCGCACATCGGCCAGCCCCATGCCATAGGCAGAGAGAACGCCCGCAAAAGGATGGACCATCACCCGCGACATACCCAGCGCTTCGGCCACCAGACAGGCATGCTGCCCTCCGGCCCCACCAAAGCTCTGAAGCGTATAGGAGGTGATATCATGGCCACGCTCTACGCTGATTTTCTTGATCGCATTGGCCATATTCTGCACGGCGATGTCCAAAAATCCCTGCGCCATATCTTCCGCAGTACCCTCCAAACCATGCCGTGCCGCCAAGGCTTCGATCCGCGCAACAGCCGCCTCGGCATCCAAGGGCAAGGTGCCGCAGGCCCCAAAAACAGCCGGGAAATAATCCGCCGACAAAGCGCCCAAGATCACATTGCAATCCGTCACGGTCAAAGGCCCGCCCCGACGATAGCTGGCCGGGCCAGGATCGGCGCCGGCGCTTTCGGGTCCCACTTGGAATCGGCCGTCGCGGTAGCTACAAATCGAGCCGCCACCAGCCGCCACGGTGTGAATATCCATCATCGGCGCCCGCATCCGCACCCCGGCCACTTCCGTCTCAAAACTGCGCTCAAATTTGCCCGCAAAATGACTGACATCGGTGGAGGTGCCGCCCATGTCAAAACCAATCAGCTGATCAAAACCGGCGTGTTGGCCGGTTTGCACCATGCCGACAATCCCCCCGGCCGGACCAGATAGGATCGCGTCTTTACCTTGGAATTTACGCGCATCTGTGAGCCCGCCGTTTGACTGCATAAACATCAATGCCTGGCAATTTCCCCCGACATTCAAAGCCCCCGCCACCTGATCGACATAGCGCCGCAAGATTGGAGAGAGATAGGCATCGACCACGGTGGTGTCACCGCGCCCAACCAGCTTGGCCAGACCAGAGACCTCATGGGAGGTCGAGACTTGCGTAAAGCCAAGCTCGGCGGCCAACTGTGCCAATTGCTGCTCATGCACCGGATTCAGATAGGCATGCAGCAGCGCGATTGCGATGGAGTCGATCCCCGCCGCACGGGCCGCCTCCATATCGGCGCGCGCGCGGGACAGATCCAAGGGTGTCAGAACTGTACCGGCCGCATCAAGGCGCTCGGACACCTCGACAACGCTGTCATAAAGCAACTCTGGGCGCGAAATTTGCATGGCAAACAGATCGGGGCGGGTCTGATATCCGATTTCAAGCAGATCCCCAAAACCCTCGGTGATCATCAAAAGCACTCTTGCGCCCTTACGTTCCAACAAAGCATTGGTGGCCACAGTTGTGCCCATCTTCACCGCGGCAATATCAGCCTTTTCCAGCTCTGTATCGGCGAGTATGTGACGTATTCCAGCGACGGCGGCATCAATGTATTGCTCTGGGTTTTCAGACAAAAGCTTGTGACTGTGAAGCACGCCAGCCGGATCTTGCGCCACGATATCCGTGAACGTGCCTCCGCGATCGACCCAAAATTCCCATGCCATTGTCTGCTCCTTCTGTCTGTCCTGCACAAAGGCCGCAAACGCCCCTCGGGTCAAGAGGAGGATCCCTGAAATGCAGCCGTTTGGATTTCAACTAAATTGTTCACATTTGAAACCAGAGGATAAGATCTCATTAATATTTACCTGTGAGAAAGCTGCCAAGCGCATTTTGGAGACCTGTTGTGGGAAGCTTTCAGTTTAATGGGGCAATTTCGGGATCCATCCTGAACAACCCGCTTGGGGATGCGCGATTTTACGAACATAATGGACAGATTACCCTCGCCAGCGATGGTGGACAGGGTGTTGTGACGCTCACAACCGGCGCCAATCAGGCCGCAACCCTTGCCCACAGCGTGCCAATGAGTGCCACGGCTCCCGCCCAGAATGTGGCCCTTGGCGGGCGCGTGATCTCAATTTCGGATCAAGATTTGACCGCTGTACTCAACAGCAGATCCGACAGTTCGTTAACCCTGCATTCGGGCAATTCAGGCCGATATTCAGATCGCTTCGAGGCGGTACATCTGCAGACCGGCGGAACGGGCCTTGTGGTGCTCGCAGACACGACCGGCAATGGATTGGCCACCTTTCAAGTCGACAGCAACGGGACGATGGTGGAGCAAAACCAAGTGGCCAGCCAGCAGGCCGCATTCACCGGTCAAATTTCCGCGCTGAGCGTCGTAACCCAAGGCAGCAACAGCTTCGTTTTGGCCGCCTCCGCCAGCAATCATAGCATCACCGCCTATGCTGTCTCCTCCAACGGCACCTTGTCGCCCGCGTCCACTTTGGGCGCACAGCAATTTTTGCCCATTGCCACACCGCAGGATATGGCCACGGTCTCAGTCCAAGGACAAAGCTACATTGTCCTGGCCAGTGCGGGCACAGGGTCCTTAACCGTCCTGACCCTAGATTCTGCGGGTGTCTTATCGCCAGTGGATCAGGTGGCAGACAGTCTCAACACGCGATTCCAAGGGGCCCAGGTTCTGGAGAGCTTCACCCATCAAGGAAATGCCTATGTCATCGCTGCGGGACAAGACAGCGGCCTGTCGTTGTTTCGGTTTTCGGACGATGGGCAGCTCGTACATCTTGACACCATCGCCGATCAACTCAACACACCGATCAACAGCATTACAGATATCTATGTCGACATCATTGGCGGTGACGTTCAATTGTTCACCGTCTCGGGATCGGAGGCGGGCATAGGTCATTTCACCCTCAGCCTGAGCACAACGTCCAGCGCACAGGCTGATGTTTTATTTGCACAGGATACCGGGCAAGCCCTCAATGGCGGCGCAGGAGATGACCTGCTGCGCGATGGGGCGGGCGTGGATCAGCTCACAGGCGGAACTGGAGCGGACACATTCATGTTGATTGGGGATGGTGGCACCGATCGCATTACCGATTTTGAGCTTGGGCAGGATCGTTTGGACCTGTCCCATTGGGCCGGCTTCACCCATGTCCAACAATTGACCGTGACCAGCACAGCAACCGGAGCAATTCTAAGTTTCAACAATGAACAGCTCGTGGTGGACAGCGCCAATGGCCTTACCCTGTCTGCCACAGATTTCACCAACGCCAATGTCATTGCCCTGCCCCAAACTGACCTCAGCGCCACCCTCGCGGCCGAAACAAATTTCACCGTTTCGCACCAAGCACTTACCACCGGCCTGACAGGCCAGCATAATTGGGCGGTGCAAACCCACACAGCTGCGGCGGTTTATGCCGCACAGCAAATGGCAGGCCAAACGGCAGCCACAGCCAGCAGTGACAGTTTTGTTTTTCTCCCCCAAGGCATGCCGCTTGCCACAGAGCTTGAGGCCACGATAGATACGCTGGCGTTGCAGAACATCCAAGGGCTGCTCGATGAGGGCTCTGACCAAACGCCCACTGCTGGCCCCGCGCAAGCCACCCTCATCAGCGCCGCCGCAGAATTTCGCATCGCCAATTATGACGCCGCAGACATCGATCAGTTTGTATTTTTTCAGAGCTAAAGATCGCTGGCGTGGATCCTAAATCGCCGCGCGGATCGCTCTTATGTTCTCACCATAGGGCGCGGGATTTGCCACTGAGCCACCTTTGAAAACAGCTGAACCTGCCACCAAGACATCGGCCCCTGCACGAATCAACCCTGGCGCGGTCAGCGGTGTGACACCCCCGTCAATCTCAATATGGATGGGTCGGTCGCCAATCATCGCCCGCAATTGCGACACTTTATTTTCTAGTGGGATAAACGACTGCCCGCCAAAACCGGGATTCACAGTCATCACACAGACCAAATCCACAATATCAAGCAAATGCTCAACTGCGCCGGCGGGCGTGCCAGGATTAAGCGCCACCCCGGCCTTGGCGCCCGTGGCTCGGATCGCTTGCAGGCTGCGGTGAATATGCGCGCCAGCTTCGACATGGGCGGTAATCACATCCGCACCGGCCTCGGCAAATGCCTCGATATACGGATCAACCGGAGCAATCATCAAATGCACATCCATCACCGTTTTGATATGCGGCCGGATCGCGGCACAGGTTGCTGGGCCAAATGTGATATTAGGCACAAAATGCCCATCCATGACGTCGACATGAATCCAATCGGCGCCTTCTGCCTCAACACAGCGGATTTCTTCTCCAAAGTTGGCAAAATCCGCAGAGAGGATTGAGGGTGCAATTTTTACAGATCGGTCGAAAGACATAGGCTCACCTTTATATCGTTTCGCAGCAATTATCGTGGCAGAAGGCGATTGTCACGCGCTAGAATGCTTGAATTGCAATGCAATCCCATGCACACAAGCGTTATGGAACAAATTACGACGACAGGAACGCAGTTGCCTCAGACACTCGAGCCGCGCAATCCCGGATTGCCGCTTGATTTGGATTGGGCACTCTCGGTTCAGGCCAATACCTCCGCCATTGAAAGGCGCTGCGCCAGCCTGCCGGGACGGCGCTCTGTCAAAAAAGATCATCAAGCCGCTTGGCTCGCGCGGGCAATCAGCTGCATTGATCTTACCACCCTGTCGGGCGATGATACTGCGGGCCGGGTCAAACGTCTCTGCGCCAAAGCCCGCCAGCCGGTACGTCAAGATATTTTGCAACAGATCGGCCTGCCGCATCTGACCACCGGAGCGGTCTGCGTTTACCATGATATGATTGAGACCGCAGTGACCGCATTGCAGGGCAGCGGCATTCCCGTGGCCGCCGTCAGTACCGGCTTTCCCGCGGGCCTATCGCCGCTGCATCTTCGCATTGAGGAAATCCGCGAGAGTGTAAAAGCCGGGGCCTCGGAAATTGACATCGTCATCTCGCGCCGCCATGTTTTGACCCAAAATTGGCAAGCTCTCTATGATGAAATGGCCGCCTTCAGAACGGCCTGCGGTGATGCGCATGTGAAGGCCATTCTTGCCACAGGTGAGCTTGGCAGCCTGCGCAATGTTGGACGTGCCAGCTTAATCTGCATGATGGCCGGAGCTGATTTCATCAAAACCTCGACGGGCAAGGAAAGCGTGAATGCGACCCTGCCGGTGACTTTGGTCATGCTGCGCGCCATCCGTGCCTATTATAATCGCACAGGTTTTCGGGTCGGCTATAAACCAGCGGGCGGGATCTCAAAGGCAAAGGACGCCATCACCTATCTGGCTTTGATCAAAGAAGAACTGGGCGACCGCTGGTTGCGCCCCGATCTGTTCCGCTTTGGCGCCTCCTCTTTGCTCGGTGATATTGAACGCCAGCTCGAACATCACCTCACTGGCGGATATTCTGCCAATCACCGCCACCCGATTGGATAATCCGATGCCTATTGAAACAATTTTTGACACAATGGAGTATGGCACAGCCCCTGAAGATCGCAGCGTAGCGCTTCAGTGGATTGCCAATCACGGCGGCCTTATTGGCCCTTATGTCAATGGCGCCTTCGCGCCTGCGCGGGACGATCTGACCATTCGCAATCCTGCGACAGGCGAGAAGCTTGCAGGCATGACCCTATGCACAAAAGATGAGGTGACAGAGGCGGTGCAGAGCGCCAGAGCTGCGCAACCTGACTGGCAAAAAGCAGGGGGGGCGGCGCGCGCCCGCGTGCTCTATGCCCTCGCACGTTTGATGCAAAAACACGCAAGATTGCTCGCCGTGATGGAATCTTTGGACAATGGCAAACCCATCCGTGAAAGCCGGGACATTGATATCCCTCTCGCCATTCGACATTTTTACCATCACGCCGGCCATGCACAATTGATGCCCTCGGCCCTATCGGATCGCGTGGCTTTGGGTGTCTGCGGGCAAATTATCCCGTGGAATTTCCCGCTTCTCATGCTCGCTTGGAAAATTGCACCCGCCTTGGCGATGGGCAATACGGTTGTCCTTAAGCCCGCCGAATATACGCCGATGACAGCTATGATCTTCGCCGATATTTGCAGCCAGGCCGGCGTGCCCCCGGGTGTGGTGAATATCGTAACTGGGGACGGCAGCACAGGCGCCGCATTGGTCGATGCGACTGTGGACAAAATCGCCTTCACCGGCTCAACCTCGGTCGGGCGGCAAATTCAAGAGGCAACGGCCGGCAGTGGCAAATCCCTCACCCTCGAATTGGGCGGAAAATCTCCCTATATTGTCTTTGATGACGCCGATATCGACAGCGCCGTCGAAGGGCTCGTGGATGCGATCTGGTTCAACCAAGGTCAGGTCTGCTGCGCCGGGTCGCGCTTGCTCATTCATGAAGCCATTGCCGATGATTTTCACAACCGTTTAAAGGCGCGGATGGATAAATTACGCATCGGCGACCCGCTCGATAAATCCATAGATGTCGGGGCAATTGTTGATCCCATTCAACTTCAGCAGATCCAAGCGCTGGTGCAGGCCAATACAGCTGGGCAGACCTATCACGCACAAACGCCCGTGCCAGAGGGCTGTTTTTACCCGCCCACTTTGATCACCGGGTTGCATCCAGCCGATACCCTTATGCAGGAAGAGATCTTTGGTCCCGTGCTGGTCTCAACCACCTTCCGCACCCCGGCGGAGGCCGTGGAGATTGCCAACAACAGCAAATACGGTTTGGCAGCGACGCTCTGGACCGAAAACATCAATCTTGCGCTGGAAATCGCCCCTAAGCTCGTGGCCGGTGTGGTCTGGGTCAATGCGACCAATCTATTTGACGCTGCAGCCGGGTTTGGCGGCACGCGCGAAAGTGGATTTGGCCGCGAAGGCGGCTGGGAAGGGTTGCAAGCCTATAGCAAGCCAAGACAGCCCTTGCCCGAGCCGGCCCAAGTGACGCCTTTCACCGGACAAGGTGCCGCTGCCGATGATATTGATCGAACCGCGAAACTCTTTATCGGTGGCAAACAGGCCCGGCCGGACGGAGGCTATAGCCAAGCGATTTTTGGCCCCAAAGGGCAACTGCTCGGCCACGCGCCCATCGCCAATCGCAAGGACATCCGCAACGCCGTGCAAGCGCAATTGGCCTGCGGCTGGGGCAAAACCACTGGTCACTTGCGGGCACAAATTCTCTATTACCTCGCCGAAAATCTCGCGGCCCAAACCAATAGGTTTGCTGAGCGCTTGGACGCGATGACGGGCTCGACCACAGGCGCTGAAGAAGTGCGTGCGGCGGTCGATATCTTATTCACCTATGCCGCTTGGGCCGATAAATTCGAAGGCCGGGCCAAATCTGTACCGATGCGCGCAGTGGCTTTGGCCATGCGTGAACCCGTGGGGACGATTGCAGCTCTTTGTTCAGATCAACATCCCCTTCTGGGCTTGGTCACGCCCATGGCTGCCGCTCTTTGCACGGGCAACTCTATAACCCTCTGCGCCAGCGCGCCGTTTCCCTTGGCGGCCACAGATTTCTCGCACATCCTTGAAGCATCTGACGTGCCGGCCGGGGTGGTGAATATCCTCACCGGACCTCAGGCGGACCTTGCGCCACATCTGGGCGCGCATATGGGGCTGGACACTGTGTGGTGTTTATCAGGCGCAGAGCTCACCCAAGAGGTGCAAGCGCGCGCCAGCAGCAATATCAAACGCGTTTGGCAAGGCGCGGCACAAGACGATCACGACAGCTGGCTAGATGCGGGCACAGAGATCAAAACCATCTGGATCCCCTACGGCGAGTAATGCTGCATTATTTGCGGCGAAACCACCCTTTGACGCGGTCCGTGGTCTCCTCTGCCGCCGCATCAATCCGGTCAATGACGGGATCCACGCGCCGCGCCCAAAACCCACGCAGGCGCACATAGACCGCCCAAATCAAAGCCGCCAATAGGACCAAAAAGACAATGTTAAACCAAGGGATCAACCGGACATCCGGCCCGGCGACCGGCGTGAGGCTAACGGCATTGGGGTAAATCGACCAAAACGTGTTGCGCCACCCATAATGCCGCAGAATATACCATTCTGGCGCCTCCTTGCTGGAGACAGCATCTTCGGCTTCGGCCTGGAGGTTTGAGCTGTCAAACTTGAGATAGGGCGGCCAGTTAAAGCCCGTGTCTTCATTGCGATACACGCTCACCTTACCATTGGCCCGGACGGTATTAATCAACCTCAAATCACGGTTCTGAGTTTGCGCCTCACCACTTTGTGCTGCCGCATAGAACATGCCAGTCCAGCCCGATAAGTCTTTGCGCAAAATCTCTGTGCCCGTGATGCGCACAATGTCGCGTTGGGGTAAATTATAATGAAACACCGCAAGCACCAGCAAAGCCAATAGCACTTTCAAAATCCATCTCATTTTGACCAGCATCCAAACCGCTCCTTTGGGGGTGTCTCACCTTTGGACTATATAGGGGCACAAAGTGCCAATCAGAAGCCCCTTGGCTATGATTTCACGCGCGCCTTTATCCCGCGCGCCGGATTTTCAGCGCCGTAATGACATAGCAGATCATCAAAGCCGGCACCCAAACGGCTCCGGTTCCAACGGTCCAAATCACGCCGGAAAGGGCTGTATCTTGCCAAGGGGCTGGGATAGTTGAGGTGATCCAAAGGCAATGCCAGAGGAAAACCACCACAAAAGCCCAGGAAAGAGCCACAGCCGCTTCTTGCCAAAATTCCCCAATCCCTTGCGGATCCCGCCGCCCCGCACGGCGCCCAAGAAACAACGCCGCAAGCACGGGAAAAGACAAGGAGAGCAAAAAAATCATCGGCGCGTTAGACCCTGTTGTGAGCTTTTATGCGCCAAGTAATACGCTGCAGAAGAGAGGTGTAAAGCGTCACCGCTGTGAAGTTGCGCCGCAATCTGCTGGCACGCATTCTTGCGGGAGGATTTATATTGCCAATGCGCGCCCAGTTGCGCATCGTGAGATCATCACAAGGGGGAGGCAAAATGCGACTTCATGGAAAAACCGCGATTGTCACGGGGGCAGGTTCAGGCTTTGGAGCCGGAATAGCTCAACAATTTGCTGCCGAAGGTGCAACAGTGATGGTCGCAGATATCAATCTGGATGCCGCGCAAGCCATCGCAGAACCACTTGCAGCGACGGCGCAGCATGTGGATGTCGCAAGCGACAGCTCTGTCGCTCATATGATCGGCGCGGCGCAGGCCCTTTGGGGACGGATTGATATTTTGGTCAACAATGCTGGCATTACCCATTTGCCGCAAGCGATGGATCAGGTCAGCGAAGCAGAATTTGATCAGGTCTTCGCCGTGAACGCCAAATCCGTTTTCTTGACCGCACGCCATCTTGTGCCGCTGCTCAAGCGCCAAAGGTCGGGCGCCATCTTGAATATTGCCTCAACCGCCGGTGTATCGCCCAGACCCAATTTAAATTGGTATAATGCCTCAAAAGGCTGGATGATTACCGCGACCAAAGCCATGGCCGTTGAACTGGCGCCATTTAACATTCGGGTCAATGCGCTCAATCCTGTGGCCGGTGAGACTCCATTGCTCGCCAGTTTCATGGGAGAAGACACGCCGGAGATGCGGGCAAAATTTCTCTCGACTATTCCGCTTGGACGTTTTTCAACGCCGCAGGATATGGGACATGCCGCCAGCTTTCTGTGCTCTGATGAAGCCAGTATGATCACCGGAGTGGCGCTGGAAGTTGACGGCGGGCGCTGCATTTGAACCCGCCCAGTTCTATAGGCCAAACGGCGGATATTTATGCCGGGCGCTTTGCCAACCAACGGCAAGTGTTCACGCATCTGCGCGGCGCGGCCGGCACGGCGTTTATTCCAGATCGTGTCGAGGTGATCTGCAACGAAAACCCAGAACCGAGACTGGCGCATTGGTTCTCACAAGGCGATAGCGCAGCCATTGAAGATAGTTTGGGGCTCAACACCACATGCGTCATCATCTTTGAACATGCGCAAGCTGAGCTGGACACGGCTGGAACAGATCGCTTGACCTATCTTGGCTCTTTCGTGGCTTTGCGCCACAGACCCTAAGGCGCCCGCCCCAGTAGTGCATCCAGCAGGTCACTTTCGGGATCTTCCAGGCCAGCGATGATGTCGAAATGATGTTTTTTGGGCTCAATTGTCAGGTCCGATTGCCAATTTTCTGCCAAAAGCCGCGCTTGTTCTAAGAACGCCGGCCGCTCATCCGCGCCAACCCAAATATGTGCGCGCATCGTTTTGGGCGCCGGGTGCAAGGCCGGACTTTCCGCCTTGGCAATATCCTCGGTCAGCGCCAGTGGCCCGCTCATCTGCGTCTGCAGTAACGGCCGCAAATCGGCAACCGGCGATATTGGCACAATGCTCTGGATCCGCGCGCGAACCTTAGAAGACAGGCCGCTGTCCACCTGCCCCATACGCGCCACCAAATGCCCCCCGGCAGAGTGACCTGCCAAAACAATCGGTCCAGGGATCCGATTGGCAATCTGACCTATGGCCAAGGCCACCGACTGCGTGATCTCAGGGATCGATGCACCAGGGGCCAATGGATAACTGGGCAAGGCCACGGCCCAATCGCGCGCGCAGGCGCCTTGGGCCAAATGAGAAAAATCTCGCCGTCCGAATCGCAACCAGTAGCCGCCATGCACGAAGATCATCAGGCCCAGCGGGCGTCCCGCCGGAAAGAACAGGTCAAAAGCTTGGTCTGGATGCGCCCCATAGGGCTGGTTCAACTGTGCCCGGCCCAGCGTATGCTCGGCGTCTCGATAGCTGCGCGCGGTTTCATCCCAATAGGTTAAAAACCCGTCGGCATCGGGAATATAGGCGGCATTTGCATAGGCATCATCAAGGCTCACTTCGCTTCTCCTCTGGACAAATAAGCGATCAAATGGTCTCACATCCTTAACCTAGGGAGGCCAAAATGCTTGATTCATCCACAGATCTAAAATCCATGCTCTCAGATCCCAGCTTGCTGCAAACGCAAGCCTTCATCAACAACCAATGGGTTGATGGGGAAAATGGTGCAACCTTTGACGTTTCAAACCCCGCGCGCGGTGATGTGATCGCACAGGTCGCTGACCTTTCGCGTGCCGATTTGGCGCGGGCGATTGACGGCGCTGAGGCCGCACAAAAGAAATGGGCCGCGCTGACCGCGAAGGAACGCTGCAATATCCTGCGCAACTGGTATAATTTGATGATGGAACATCAGTCTGATTTGGCGATGATCCTCACGGCGGAAATGGGCAAACCCCTTGCAGAAGCCATGGGAGAAATCGCCTATGGTGCGTCCTTCGTCGAATTTTTCGCCGAAGAGGCCAAGCGCAACTATGGTGAAACCATTCCGGGTCACCAGGCCGATAAGCGGATTACCGTTATAAAACAGCCCATCGGTGTTGCGGCTTCAATCACGCCTTGGAATTTCCCCAATGCGATGATTACCCGCAAAGCGGCACCCGCTTTGGCCGCAGGCTGCGCGTTCGTCGCCCGGCCCTCAGAATTGACCCCATTGTCCGCTTTGGCTCTGGGGGTCTTGGCCCAGCGCGCGGGCTTACCTGCGGGGATATTACAGATTGTCCCCTCCAATGACGCATCCGCTTCGGGCAAGGAGTTTTGCGAAAACTCGAAAGTGCGCAAACTCACCTTCACCGGCTCAACCCGCGTTGGACGCATTCTTTTGGGTCAAGCCGCTGAGCAGGTGAAAAAATGCTCCATGGAGCTGGGCGGCAATGCCCCCTTTATTGTCTTTGATGATGCAGATCTTGATGAGGCGGTGATCGGGGCCATGGCCTGTAAGTTCCGCAACAATGGCCAGACCTGTGTCTGTGCCAACCGGATTTATGTGCAAGCAGGCGTTTACGAGGAATTCACCAAACGCTTTAAAGTGGCGGTTGAAGCCATGAAAGTGGGCGACGGGTTTGCCGGTGCAGACCTTGGCCCGCTGATCTCTAAGCCAGCTCTGGCAAAGGTCGAGGATCATATCGCCGATGCGCTGTCCAAGGGCGCGGTTGTCGCAACTGGGGGCAAGCCGCATGATCTGGGCGGCACCTTCTTTGAGCCGACCATCCTGACCGGCGTGACGCAAGACATGACCGTGAGCAAGGAAGAGACATTCGGCCCCATGGCGCCTCTGTTCAAGTTTGAAAACGTCGATGATGTGATTGCCATGGCCAATGATACGATTTTCGGCCTGGCTGCCTATTTCTATGCCAAGGACCTGAGCCGTGTTTATAAAGTGGCCGAAGCACTAGAATACGGCATTATCGGCGTGAACACAGGCATCATCTCTACTGAGGTCGCCCCGTTTGGCGGTGTTAAGCAATCCGGTCTTGGCCGGGAAGGCAGCCATCATGGCATGGATGAATATCTAGAGCTAAAATATATCTGTATGTCGGTCTAACTGGGCCATCCTAAAAGAAAAGGCAGGGATATCCCTGCCTTTTTTGATTAAACCCTGCGATCAGATCATGCCGGGCTGGCTTCCACCTGCAACGGAGATTTTGATTGAATTTGGATGCGGCGAGGTTTGAGAGCCTCTGGCACCTCGCGGATCAAATCAATATGCAGCATGCCATCCTCATAGCTCGCGCCGACCGCGCGCACATGGTCGGCAAGATGAAACTGCCGCTCAAAGGCGCGCGTGGCGATACCGCGGTGCAAATAGGTCTTGTTATCTTCAGCTTTCGGCTTGTGCGCCGAAACGTTTAAGGTTTTTTCCTTAACTTCAATTTCCAGATCCGCCTCTGAAAATCCGGCAGCCGCAATGGAAATGCGATATCCATCTTCTCCAGTTTTTTCGATATTGTAGGGCGGGTAGCTGGATTGTCCGCCCTCATGAGCCGACACACGGTCGAGCAGGTCAGCAATCTGATCAAAGCCAATGCTGGCACGGTAAAGCGGTGCAAAGTCAAACGAACGCATAGGAGTATCCTTTCAAAAGCGAGTCCAAGTCGGCCACCCCATTCGGGCGTAGCCTTGTAAGTTCTAGATCCCCATCTGGGCGATCTTCACTATAGGTGGGAATCGGGGCGTCACAGTTCAAGAGCTATAGGTGCGTGATAACGGCAAAAAACGAGCGGTTTGCAGATTCCCCAGATGATTCACAAAAACGAGCAGGTGATCCGAGCGCCGAGCTGCGGAAATGTTACAAAACACGGTTTGCCCGCCAAGCGCTTCTGACAAGTTGTTACATTTGAGGCCCAATCTACGAACCGGCCACCAGCAGCACGCGCGATGGGGAGGACGTGACCTGCTGTGATAAGGTGACCTTGGGTAAACTCCATGTTTTCATTGCAAATACGCTCGCTATTGCAATGGTAATAATGCAATTCAAAGCAAATATTATTCCCTTTTTCAGATCAAAATTTGCAGAATCCACACCCCGAGCACTCACGCAATACCTCACAATTTTTACGAAAATTCTACCCGATTTCTCACAGAACCTCACAAGTCCGTGTGATCAAAGCGCCCAAGTTGATTTGGAAAATACCGACCATTAGGACTGACGTATCTCGCATGTTTTCGAGTGGTTCACATCGGAACTCATGCAGAAAATGCAATTGAAGCAAATACTTTGAACGATCTAACTAGAAAGGGACGTATTAAAATGACCACGAAAAAGAAGATAAGTTTGGCTATGGGCTTGCTGCTCGCCTCGACGGCGTTGCAAGCTCAAGAAGTCGTAAACCGCGGAATTGATATGTCGGTGGTAACCGGCGGTGTGGCCGTACCAACAGGTACCGCCTCCGGCGTTCAGCGCAATGTAAAGTTTTCTGATCGGAGCTATCAGATCCCAGAAAACTTCGAATTGGGCAGCTATTATGCAACTTGGGGCATCTATGGTGGCCGTGATTACTGGCCTGCTGACGTTCCTGTAGAGCGTTTGAGCGAAGTTTATCTCGCTTTTGGCGCTATTTGTGGTCTCAATCCCGGCGCTTTCGAAGGCGGTGCGTCGCTCGCAAAATTCTGCGAAGACTCTCATGCAAATAGCGACACCGGCAGCTATTATTTGCCGCACATTACATCCCTTGAAGATGGTGAAGCCAGCTTCATTGATGACCCATGGGGCATGTTTGACAAAAAAGACCCCACCGCCACAGACGCGCTAAGAGACACACAGTTCAAACAGATCCTTGATTGGAAAAATCGCAATGCAGATTTGAACGTCATCGTATCAGTCGGTGGTTGGAGCTATAGCCGCCCGTTCTTCGAGATGATCTCTACACCCGAGAACCGCGCAAAATTCATTGACAGCCTTGAAATGTGGCTGAAAACCCCCGCATTTGGGTTCATTGATGGTGTTGATTTCGACTTTGAGTTCCCAGGCGGCGCCGGTCACGACAAAGATGTTGGTGATCCAAGTATCGACGGGGCAAATTACAACGCATTTATCATTGAAACACGCCAGATGTTTGACCGCGTAAATGAAGAAACAGGTCGCAATTTGCTTCTGACTATGGCCATTGGTGTGGGTCCGCTCAAATTGGACAATTGGGCACAAAGTGCGCAAATTTCTGAAATTATGCCGGCCTTGGATCGCTTGGGCTTGATGACATATGACTTCTCCGGATCCTGGGAAACTGAAACTTGGTTCAACGCGCCTCTGCGTGCGCCTGAAGGCAGTGGCCAAGCAACCAGCGTGATCGGTGCTGTCGAACAATTGAAAACCCAGCATGGTCTGACCGAAGAAGACTTTTCAAAAATGTCTATCGGTGTTGCCCTGTATGGCCGCGGACAAGCCAATGTCCAACATGCAAGCCCAGAATATTTGCCTGGCTCTCCCGCAAGCGGCGGGACAACCTCTGGCACGGTTGAGAACGGTATTTATTCATATTTCGATCTGATCGACAATTATATTGGGCCGGATGGTCGTGGGATCAACGGTTGGGAAGTGTATAACTACCCAGAATATGCCGCCTCTTTGCTGTATAACGCCGACAAAGGTGAGGCAATCAGCTTTACTGCGCCAGAAGACATGCAAGCCATTGCAAACTATGTGAAAGAAGCTGGCTTTAAGGGTATGTTCTCTTGGCAAATCGACGATGACAATGGTGAATTGCTCGAAACAATCCACCAAACTTTGGGTCATCCATTGGGCTCACCTCGGGTAGCGGATAAGCCATACATCTATGCACCTGATTGTGGAACCACGGCTCCAGCAACCATCACCCCAGGGCTGATTTTCTCGGACGCTGGCGATGTTTATGTTGGAACCGGTTGGCCGACAGCCTGTCCAAACCAAGGCGACGCTTGGGAACAAAACTCTTGGACCCTTATTGGCTCAACTGAGGAGTACACAGTGCTCGGCGCCTTGGAAAGCGACGGTGGCGCAGGTGACGGCGGAACTGGCGACGAGGGCGCAGGTGACGGTGGCGCAGGCGACGGCGGAACTGGCGACGAGGGCGCAGGTGACGGTGGCGCAGGCGACGGCGGAACTGGCGA
>Ga0181554_1001012_pt1 | contig 27286 bp, 16 predicted proteins | sample 011ome_16_FD_145602 | JGI IMG/M metagenome (GOLD analysis project Ga0181554, IMG submission 145602) | Coastal salt marsh microbial communities from the Groves Creek Marsh, Skidaway Island, Georgia - 011503CT metaG (spades assembly) | ecosystem: Environmental > Aquatic > Marine > Intertidal zone... | reverse complement strand
CGGCGTCTCTCTCCCCCTTCCCTCTCCTCCCTCGCGTCGTCCGCTTCGCGCGCGCGCTCGTCCACGCCTTCACCCACGGTATCGACGGCAGCGCGACCGACAGCGCGACGACGGCGTCCTCGACGGACGTCCTCGGCATCGACGGCACCACCCCGGATTCGCCGCGAGACTGAGGGGCGTTCCATACAAAGCGATGTCGGGGTGGAGTTCAAAGGCGTCAGTTGAAGTTGAAAGGCGTCGAGGGCGGGCGTTGAAACCGAGGCATGAGCGGAGAGATGCGCCGGGCAAAGTCCTTAAGGATCGGCGTCCACCACGCCGACGCGGTCGTATGGGGACCAGTGTATAGAACGCACCTGAGACTCGATCACGACTCGGATCGCCGCCGCGAGCGACGGCGCGTACAGCGCAAAGGACTGGAGCGTCAGCAGCGCGCGCAGCGTCGCGGCGACGGCGACGTCGCCCGTCGTCGAAGTCGTCGAAGTTGTCGTCGTCGTCGAAGTCGCGTCGTTGAGACTCAGCGCGAGCGCGAACGCGAGACCGACCGCCGGCTGCGTCGCGCACGTCGTCGCGACCGCCGCCGTCGTCGCCGCGCCGAACAGCGCCGCGACCGCGCGCGCCGCGAGATCGATCCAGGACGAGGAGGAGGACTCGTCGTTGTCGTCGCCGTCGTCCTTCCCCCGCGCGAGGAAACGGAAACGAGTGAGAAAACGCCGCGCCGCGGCGACGCGCTCGATCGCGAGCGCCTGGACGACGACGACGCTCAGCGACGTCGCGAACACAAACGACGGCACCCCCGCGAGGTGACTCGCGACGCGCATCACGCCGCCGCCGCCGCCGCCATCCCACCTCGGCGCGTGCGCCGGCGGCGCGACGATCGCGGTCAGCGCGAAGACGACCGCGAACGTCCCGATCCACGCCGCGTCGCGCGTCAGAGCGAGCAACGCCGACGACGCGGACGCGACGCGCGACGCCGACGCGCCCGCCGCTCTGCGAGCCGCCGCGCGCCGCTCCGCGCGCGCGGACGCGAACGCGAGGTGCGCGACCGACGCGGGGACGATCGCGGGCGTCCACGCGAGAACGGCACGAAGAAACGCATCGCCGTCGGCCGTTTCCGTTTCCGTTCCATCTTTGTCTCGGTCCGTCTCCGTCTTCTCGTCGATCAACGCCGCTCGCGCGATGACGCGCCGTTCCGCCGCGTCTCGCGCGCCGCCCGCCGCGGCGACGCGCAGCATCGCCTCGCTCATCGCCCGCACCACCTGATTACACCACACGATGCACTGATGGTCCGCGGACAGCGTCCCGTTCGCGCCTCTGAGCTCGCGGACGTCGACGCCGAGCGTCGTCGTCGTCGTCCGCGACGACGCGTCGCGCCCCCGCGCCAGCGCGCCAAAGGCGCCCGCCGCCGCCGCCGTGACCTGCCGGTCGCGATCCCCGCCTCTGACGGCCACGATCGCGACGCCCAACGCGGCGCGGCGCTCGAGCAGCGACTCGAGGCGCGTCCAGTCCGCGTCCTGAGGGCCATTCCATACGAGCGAACGTCGGGGTGGAGTTGAAAGGCGTCAGATGGAGTTGAAAGGCGTCGAGGGCGGGTATTGAAGGCGAGGGGTGGGCGGAGAGAAACGACGGGCGAAGTCCTTAAGGATCGGCGTCCACCACGCGAACGCGGTCGTATGGGGACCAGTGTATAGAACGCACCAGGCGCGAAAAGAACCGCGCGGTGGACGGCAGCGTCGACGCCGGGGACGCGCCTCGCGGCGTCGCGAGCGTCGCGAGCGTCGCGGCGGACGCGAACCACGTGGGCGTCCGCGGCGGAAACGGCGTCGACGCCATCACGATCGCGCGCCTCGCGACGACGCCGCCCATGGAGTGCGCGTACACGAACGTGGGCACCCCGGGCGGGTACAGCGTCGACACGAAGCGCATCGCGTGAGCGAGGAACTCCGCCTGACGCTCGAGCAGGTCGCCGTGGAACGCGCCGAGCTCGTCGTTGAGGTGGACCGCGTACCAATCGATCGACACCGGATCCGAGTCGAGGACGTCGTCGTCGTGCAGGACGTTCGCCGCCGCCGCCTCCGCCTTCGCGGTCGCCGCCCTCGCGGTCTCGCTCGCGATGCTCCGCACTTGCTTGTAGCTCCCTCCGTTCCCCGGGACGAAGATCCCGGGCACGGACCCGCGCGTCGTTCGCGCTCGAGTCGACCCGCCGCCGAGGACGCCCTCCCCGGCCTGCGAGATCGCCTCCGAGGCGGACATCCCCGGGTTACTCGGGTTCTCGCGGTACATGTACAGCTTGTACCCGTGGTCCGCGACGGACGGCGGAAGCGACGGCGTCTCGAGCTGAAAGTACGCCGGGCGCACGTAGGTCATCGCGCATCGGTTCTCGCCGCCGTACGCGGGCGAGAGGATCTGCGTCCACGCGCGCGCGAGGACGAGAAGGGGGAGAAGGACGATCGCGACGGGCGCGACCCATCGCGGGCCGCCGCCGCCGCTGGGCATCGCGTCGCGCGGGGAAGAGTGTGAAGAGTGTTCGAGTTCGTGACCTCGCGTCTCACATTTTATTTTCTCTCGTCGCGACCGAGGATCCGCGGCGACGGCGCTAGCGCGGTTCGGGGCGGCCGTCCGCCCCACCCGCGCCCCCCACCTATATCTACACGTCAAACAAAAGACTCGCGTGCGTCGTCCGTTCCGTTCCGTTCCGTTCCGTTCGCGACGAGAGACGCGACGATCGATCGACGGTCCCTCGACGCGAGCGATTCGATTCGAGGGTGGTTCGTTCGATCACTTCTTTCCCTTCTTCGCCGTCTTCTTCGCGGGCGCGTCCTTCTCCTTCGACGGCGTCTCCTTACCGCCCGCGTCGTCGCCTCCCGTGTCCGCGTCCGCTCCTCCTCCTTCCTTCGCCTTCGCGTTCGCGTTCGCGTCCGCGTCCGCGGCGTCCCCCCCGTCCCCCCCGCCCTCCTTGGCCTTCGCCAATCGATCCCTCTCCTCGAGCTCCTTCTTCGTGAGAAACCGCCCCCCCGCGCCGCGTTCGCGCCGCCGCGCGTGGTTGTGCCTGCTCTCGTGCAAGTACGGCTTCCGCGACTTGATCAGTCGGTTCTCGCTCTCCGCCTTCGCCCTCGCCGCGCGTCTGCGCAAGATCCCGTGGTACTGCTTCGCGTTCACGTACACCGGCTCTTCCTCCATCTCGCTCGGGAGCATCATGCGCGCGCTCTGTGGGTGGAGTTGAAAGGCGTCAGGTGGAGTTGAAAGGCGCCGAGGGCGGGGATTGAAAGCGAGGCGTGGGCGGAGAGAAACGCCGGGCAAAGTCCTTAAGGATCGGCGTTCACCACGCCGACGCGGTCGTATGGGGACCAGTGTGAGATAGAACGCGCCTGCAACCCGCCCATGACGTGCGGCGCCACAACCGTCTGCTGCCCGTACGCCACGACGCCGCCGTACGCCATGTACGGGTCGTACGCGTACGCGGACCTCATGTAGTCCTGGCCCTGCGCGGCCGCGCCGCTGCCATCGTTCGTGGCGTACTCGACGACTGAGGTGCGGGGGGAAGGGGAGGGAAGCGGGGTCGTCGTCAGCTTCAATTTATCGTCGCGTCTGGGAGGCTTGAATGAAGATCTATCCCTAACCCAGCGAAATCAATCGCGCGCGCCGTCGGGCGCCTCGCTCGAACGCCGCGACGAGGACGGCGAATGCCGTCGCGACGATCGAGCGCGCGCGCGTCGGGGGCGAACGCCTCGTCGCGACGGCGTTCGCGCGTCGCGCCCGCGCGGAGGGTTTCGACCGAGACGTCGCGTAGGGGGTTTATGTACGCGCGATTGAAATCGAGCGAGATTCGCGCGGCGCGCGCGCGACTCACCCCCGCCCTGAGGAGCTTGCACTTGCATCGCGCTCGTCCGTTCCCTCGCGTCGCGATTGCGATCGAGCGCTCGCGAAGCCTGAGCGTACGACTCCTCGTTCGCGCGCGCGTGCCCGGTGCGCGCGCGGATGCAGTGCACTCCCGTCGCGCGCGCACTTTCCTCGTCTCTTCGCTGCGGAAAAGGTAGGAAGCCGGCGGCGCTGATTGGCCGAGGCCGCCGAAGGCGCGATACGATAGGACGATTACGCGGCGAGTACGTACGTTTTCGCGTCTTATGACTGTTTGCCCATATGCAAAAAGGATCTCAAAAATACAGCGGCCGCGCGGCCACGTTTTCTCCTGTTTTCGCCCCGACGAGATCTCGGGGAGATGAAGATTCGCGCATAAGCGGCTCCCGCTGACTTGTCACCATCCTCCGCCGCACGCGCGCACGTCGCACGCGCGCGCCAACGCGAACGCAGCGCTCGCGGCGTCGCGCGCACGAAGCCGCGCGTTAACGCGCCGCAGGGGCGTCGCCGTCGCGTCGAACGCGGAGGCGCGCCGCGCGTCGACCGCGGCGGCGACGTCCGCGAATCGTCCGTCTTCTCGCTCGCGCGGGTCGTTGCCGGCGCGCGCGAAGAAAGAGTCGAACGACCCCACCGCCCGCGCCGAACCGACGCCGGCGCGCGTCTCGAGCGCGAGGTCGCGGCGACGAGACGCGCGCGCGGTCAGTCGCGCAGTCAGTCGCGCGGAGCGGACGCGCCGCCGCGCAGTCAGTCTCGCCGCGTCGCGTCCGCCGAGCTCGGTGATCCCGCGGGTCGCGCGCGGAAACCATGGCGCCGATGCCGAACGACGCCACCTCGGGCGCGGACGTCGCGGGGATCGTGACGCGCCAGCGCCGGAGCGAGAAGTACTGGGAGGATTACGAGGACTGGAAGGCGCGTCGAGCGCGCGTCGCGCGCGTCCCTCTCGTCCGCGCCGCGTCGCGCGCGATCGCCGCGCGTCCCTCGCGCGCACGACTCCAGACGCACAGAGAGATCCTCTCGCGCGGCGATCCGCGTAAAGAAGACAACCCGACGCGAATCGTATCGCGCTCTGAAGCGCGCGGACGGAGCGCTGACCTCTTTCGTCCCCTCCAACGTCCCCGCCCACCCCACCCCCCCTACCCTCGCACAGAAACACCACCCGTGCGCGATCGAGTGCTTCGAGCGTTTCGTCGCCGCCGCGAGCGGTAAGCTCCTCACGGTGTTCTTAGACTACGACGGCACGATATCCCCGATCGTCAAGCAACCCGAGCGCGCGTTCATGTCCGACGAGATGCGCGCGGCGGTGAGGCGCGTCGCGGCGCTGTACCCGACCGCGGTGATCAGCGGGCGGAGCCGCGAGAAGGTGTACGACTTCGTTCAGATCCCGGAGCTGTACTACGCCGGGTCGCACGGGTTGGACATCGTCGGCCCCCGCGGTATAGGTGTGTTCTGTACACTGGTCCCCATACGACCGCGTTGGCGTGGTGAACGCCGATCCTTAAGGACTTTTCCCGGCGCTTCTCTCCGCCCACCCCTCGGTTTCAATCCCCGCCCTCGGCGCCTTTCAACTCCGACTGACGCCTTTCAACTCCACCCCAGCGTTGCGGCGGCGGCGGGCGCGGGGGGCCGAAGACGGAGACGCGGCGTCGACGGACGTCCACGTCTCCGCGTCGGGGGTTGGGGAGGACGAGGACGACGACGCGGCGCCGACGCACGAGGCGATGCATCAGCCCGCGCCGTGGGCCGCGGAGCTCATGGACGAGGTCAACGATCGATGCGTGAAGGCGATCGAGGACATCCCCGGGGCGACGGTGGACCACAACAAGTTTTGCATCTCGGTGCACTACCGGAACTGCGATCCGAAGCACTGGGGCGAGGTCGAAGCCGTCGTCGACGCGTGCGTGGCGTCCGACCCGACGCGGCTGAAGAAGGCGACCGGACGCAAGGTGTTCGAGGTGAAGCCTCGAGTGGCGTGGGACAAGGGCAAGGCGCTGTCGTTCCTGCTCGGCGAGCTCGGGCTCGACGAGAGGTTCCACGAGGACGAGGTCTTGTCGTTGTATTTCGGCGACGACCACACGGACGAGGACGCGTTCAACGAGCTGAAGGGGATGCCCAACGGCCGCGGGTGCGGCGTCATCGTGAGCACCGTGCCGAAGCCGTCGGACGCGTCGTTTAGCGTGCGAGACCCGGACGACGTGTTGATATTTTTGAATAGGATAGCGGACCTCGCGGAGAACGGGACGACGAAGTCGATGCGGACGACGGACACCGCGGGCGTGAAGCGGGGCGGAGGCGCGGCGTGACGTGCGCGGAGTCGACGCGACGCGACTCGACGTGTGGAGGGAGTCGACGCGACGCGAGTCGAGCGGACGATCGCGGCGACGACGCGGGCGGCGATCGATCGCATCGCTTGGAATATATTGACTGACTGCGCGCGTCAAAACCAACCGTTCGCGCCGCGCTCGCGTTCGCGACGCGATCATTTCCTCCCCTTCTTCCCCTTCTTCCCGCCCTTCGGCTCCTCCTTCGGCGCCTCCGTCGCCGCCGCCGCCATCTCCGGCGTCTTCGGCGCGTTCGCCGCCTGGGCCGCCGCGTCCGCGATAGAAGCCTGAATCTCCCCGCTCTCGATCCCCGCGTCGTCGTCCATCTCTTTCGCACGGCGGGCCCCGGGGGTCCCCCCCGCGAGGAGGATCGACGCGTCCGGCTCGATGCCGTGCGACAGCAACGCGTCCGCGATGTCACCCGCGTCCGCGCCCGCGGCGACGGCGACGCGCGACGACTCGCGGAGCGCGAGCGCGGTGTTCTCCCTCTCCGCTCGCGCCGCGCTCGCCGCGTCCTCCGCGGTCGCGGCCGCGGCCTTCGCCTGCGCCGCCGCCTTCGCCGCGGCGTCCTTCTTCGCCTTGACGTCGCGCACGCGCTCCACCTGCGCGTCGAGCTCCGCGAGGAGCCGCTCCGCGGCTCTGGCGTCCGCGGGGGACAACGGCGTGCCGACGTCGGAGATGGTCGACGCGTCGCCGCCGCGCGGGGTGACCATCCCGTCGTCGCTGCCGTCGCTCGTCGCCGCGGCGTTCGCGTCGCCGCCGCCGACGCCGGTGATGCCGCGCAGGATGGCGCCGCCGTCCGCGCTGCGGTCCAGCGCGAAGGAGTGGTCTCCGACGGCGGTGGCGAACGAGGCGTCGCCGCCGCTCGTCATCGACAGAAGCTTCGCGCGCAGTTCGCTCTCTTTCGTCTCCTCGCTCGAGAGCTCGCTGTCGAGCCGCGAGACGTTCGTCTCCGCCTCCTCCACGGCGGCGGCGGCGTCCGAGGTGGACAGCGCCTTGAGGAGCTCCTCTACGCGCGCGGCTTTGGCGGCGGCGAGATCCGCGGCGACCGCGGCGCTCTCCGCCGCCGCGGCTTCGAGCTCCTTCTTGTGCGCCTTCTCCTTCGCGATCAGCGTCGCCTCGAGCTCGCCGCGCCACCGCCGCGCGGACTCGAGCTGCCGCTGCGTCTCCTCGAGCTCGCGCTGTAACGCCGGGTCTCGGAACGGCGACGACTGAAATTTCGTCGGCGATCCGAGCGTGGTGTCGCTTCCGCGGCGTTTGGGCGGCGGCGTCTTCTGCGCCTCCGACGCCTCGCGCTCGCGTCGTTCCTCCTTCTTCTTCTTCGAGGACGAGAACAGCCGCGAGAGCCCCAGGGAAGGGACCGGGGAGACGCGCTCCGGCGTGCGCGCGGTGTTCGGCGGCGACGCGAGATCGACGTCGTCGAGCGAGCGCGACGACTTTGGGGAGTCGCCGTCGCCGTCGCCGTCGCCGTTTTGATTCCGGCGGTGCCTCGCGTAGCGGTACGCCCCCGCGGCGACGACCGCGCCCGCGGTGAGAAGGAGCCCGGCGTTCGGAGACGTCGTCGTCGTCGTCGTCGCCGTCGCGTTGTCGGGAGACCGCGGGGAGCCTCGTAAACGGTCTTCGATGGCGCGCTTCAGAGCGTTCGTCTCCTTCTTTTGCATCGCGTTCGCGGTTTCTTTCTTTCGCCCCGCGCGCGCGTCCTCCTTCGGCTTCGGCTTTGGCTTCGGCTTCGCGGCGTCGTCCTTCGCCTTGGACGCGGCCTTCTTCTTCGCGGCGTCTTCTTTCGCCTTCGCCTTCTTCGCGGCTTCGTCCGCCTTGGCCTTCTCGTCCGCGGCTTTCTTGTCGTCGGCGGCTTTCTTCTCGTCCGCGGCTTTCTTGTCGTCGGCGGCTTTCTTCTCGTCCGCGGCTTTTTGCTTCGCCTTGGCCGCGGCTTCCTTTGCCTTCGCTTCCGCCGCCTTCGCCTTCTCCTTCGCGACGCGCTCCTTCTCCTTCTCCGCGGCCGCTTTCGCTTTCGCGGCGTCCTCTTCCTTCTTCTTCCGCTCCTCCGCGCGCTTCTTCTCCGCGGCGGCGCGCTCTTTGGCTTCGCGCTCGGCTCGTTCTTTCGCGGCGGCTTCCTTCTTTTTTCGCTCCGTCTCCGCGTCAGCCTTCGCTTTCGCGGCAGCCTTCTCTCGCGCGAGCTTCTCCTCCGCAGCCTTCTTCTCCGCAGCCTTCTTCTCCTCCGCGGCTTTCTTCTCCGCAGCCTTCTTCTCCTCCGCGGCTTTCTTCTCCGCGGCCGCTTTCGCCTTGGCGTCCGCGGCTTTCTTCGCCGCGGCTTTCTTCTCCGCCGCCGCCGCCTCCCGCATCCTGATCCGCTCCTCCTCCCGCGCGCGCCTCTTGATCTCCTCCGCCTCCTTCCTCGCCCGCTTCGCGAGCGCGAGCGCGAGGTCGATGCGCTTCTTCTCCTCGATCTTCCTCTCTGCCTCTTCGACGAGCCGCGCGGCGCGTCGCTTCTCTCTCTCCGCCTCCGCCCTCGCCGCCCTCGCGCGCTCCGCCTCCGCGGCGGTCGCCGCGAGCGCCTTTCGCGCCTCCTCCGCGCGCGTCGCCTCGACGCGCTCGCGCTCCGCCTTCGCGCGCTTCACCTCCTCGAACCTGCGATCTTGCGCCCTCTTGAACGCCGCGCGCTCGATCGCGAGCTTCTCCGCTTCCGCTCGCTTTTTCACCGCGCGCGCGCGATCTTTCTCGTCTCGCTTCGCTCGCCATCGCCGCGTCGCGAGGTCGCGCGCTTCTTGATCCGCGGCCGCGCGCGTGCGGACGGCGCTCTCGTCCTCTTCGTCGTACGCGGGCCCGCGCGACATGAGCCCGCGGACGCGCGACACGAGGTCGCCCAGTCCGTTCGCGTCGCGATCGCGGCGACTCGGGGAGGAGAGAGAGCGACTACGATTCGGGGATCCCCCCCTCGGGCTTCTCGACGGCGACCTCGACGGCGATCGACTCCGTCGGCGCTCCGGGCTCGGGCTCCGCTGCCGCTCCTCCACGACGCCCTTCGTCTCCGGGGTCGTCCAGAACCCGGGGATCGCGGCGTTCGCGAGCTCCTCGAGATCGTGCTCCGCGTCCTCGGGCAGCTTCGCGTCGAAGGAGGCGCTCGCGGCGGCGTTCGCGATCGCGTCCGCCTCGCGCCTCTCCCTGAGCGCGCGCACGCGCTCTCGCTCCGCGTCGTACGCCGCGCCCTTGAGCTCGCCGACGATGACCTCGCCGAGGTACTCGAGCACGTCCTCGCTCGCTCTGTACTGCTCAACGAGGCCGTCCGTGAACGCGTTGCGCGGGATCCCGGGGAGCTTGGACGACGGCAGCGGGGGGGTCGTGAAGCCCATGATGTCCTTCGAGCCTTCGCTCGATTAATTAATTCCTCACCACGTCACCCACCGCGCGTCTCGACCGCGACGCGCGCGTCGCGAGCTCGCGTCGCGCGACGCGCGACCCGCCGACGCGCGTGTCGCGTCGATGTGCGCGTGCGCCGCGAATTCGACGCGCGCGTGAGTCGTCCGCGGTGCGAGGACGACGAGCGCGCGGCGATGTCTGCCGGAGGGACCCGTTGGGGGCGTCGTGAAGTTCGGAACTGTTGATTGGCGCGACTGGCGCGAGAGGTCAGCGGGTCGCGAGAGGTATCTTCGCGCCCGCACCGTTATGACACATACAGTACTCTGATGTTTTCTGTGACCGCGATGAAATCTTTGGTTTTCTTTTTTCGGTCGTTTTCTTCAGGTTTTCTTCAGGGATCAAAACTAATTAACTCAAGAACTTAGGTCTAATGCGGTCTCGACTCGGGAGAATACGCGGAAAAATGGCGGCGCGCACGACCCGACGCGAAAAGATTTTCTCGCACAGATTTGGGGTGATATTGTTTTCGTTCCGCGTATGGGCAATTGTTATGATGAGAGTACGTACTCGTACAAAAGAGGAATACTCGTGAAACGACGCGAGATGTAATCAGATCTACACGAAACGACGCGAGAACACTCGCCGCACCTCCCGCGCGCGCACACCTCCGGCGCCGGCGCCGCGCCGCCGAGAGCGATGTCGAGCACGCGGTCGCCGAGCGGGATCACGTGGCAGTTCGAGAGCAACGACGACCGCGCCGCCCGCGGCGCGGCGTCGCCGTCCGCGGCCGCGCGCGTGGATTACGACGGTGTCCACTTCGCGCGGAGCGATCCGTGCTACTACGGCGACCGTCGCGAGTTCCGACGCGCGTGCGTCGGCGCGTTCAGAGACGCCGAGCTGCTCCAGAGCTTCGGCGTGGACGACTACACCGCGACGATGTTCTTCGATCGCGTCTACGACTCGTACGGCAAGGTGCCGTACCACTGCGCGAACCACGCGAAGGACGTGCTCCTCGCCGCGCACGCGCTGATGCGAGAGGTGATCGCCGAGGGGCACGGGCCGTTCACGGACGTCGAGCGGCTCGCGCTGTACGTCGCCGCGGTCGGGCACGACGCCGGGCACTTCGGGGTGAACAACGACTTCCTCAAGAACAGCGATCACCCGCTCCTGGCGGTGTACCCGACGAGCACGCTGGAGCGCTATCACGCGCACATCATGACCGAGCACGTGCGCGATCCCGAGTACGGGGTGTCGCGATTTATTTCCGAGGCGAACGGCGACCGCGCGCGGTTCGAGAGCTTGATGCGCGAGATCATCCTCGCGACGGACATCAGCGCGCACAAGGGGATCCTGGGCGGGTTCGCGCACTGGGTCGACGAGATCGGACGCGAGCGCCGCGAGAGCGGGAACGAGGAGGAGGCGGAGGCGGAGGACGGCGACGACGACGACGACGACGACGCGACGGAGAGCCGCGGCGAAATCAGTCCCGCGCTCGCGAACCGCGCCGATCGATCGAGATCGAGATCGAGCCGCCGCCGCGGGTGGGTCTTGAACGAGGACCAGCGCGAGTCGCTGCTGAAGATCACGATTAAGTGCGCCGACTTGAACGCGGTCGCCGCGGACATATCGAAAGCGGACGCGTGGGGCTTACGCATCGTCGAAGAGCAGGCGACGCAGGGCGAACGCGAAGTCAGAGAACGCGTCCAACGAACGTTCCCGTCGCGCGACGTCATCCTCGCCGATTACTACAACTGCCAGGCGTACTTCGGCACCGAGGTCGTCCGGCCGTTGTTCGAGGCGTTCATGACGTTCGCGTCCGCGGGGTTCCGAGACGTAACGCGCTCGCGGCTGAGCAACAACCTCAGAGCGTGGCAGCGCGGGCACAGACGCGCGTACGGGCTGCGCGCGACGAGGGAGAGAGAGAACGAGTTCAGACGCGCGGTGATGTCGTCGTTCCTGGGCGCGATCGCGCTCGCGGTGTACACATTCTCGCGCCGCGAGCTGCTCACGCGGCAGCTCGCGGATCTGAAACTCGCGTCGGAGGCGGGACCGAGCGGGCGGCTCCTCGACGAGTGTCGCGACGACGGCGCGCGTCTGTGCTCGTTCGCGCACCTCGTCGTCCAGAAAGGCGGGGTTCCGACCGTCGCGGCGACGCTGCGCGTGGTCATCTCGAACGCGCGGTTCTGGATGACGTGCTTCGCGGTCTACATCGCGAGCGCGTGCGCGTGTCTCGGATGCATCATCCTCTCTGCGTCGGAGCCGCGGTATCTCTCGAGAGCGCTCTCATCGCGCTTCGTGCTCGCGTACATGCACTCGATCACCCTCCTGCGCTTCGCGTTTTGCCGCCTCCGGCACGTCCTCGCGACGAGCTTCTACGAGGCCAAGGTGAGAGACTTCGCGTTCGCGCCGCTGATGAGCAACAAGGCGCTGAGCGGACAGAAGCTGTTGGTAGCGCTCACGGACGCGCTCGGCGTCAACGTCGTCCCCGCGTTGTTTTCGTGTCTCTTCTTCGCCGGCGCGCCGGGGCTGGGGATTCGGTACCACTTCGTTTGTCACGCGGCGATATGCGCGCTGCGATTTCACAGCGAGGCATCGTTCGAGGGGGACATCTTCGCGGCGACGATGGAGAACATGGTCGGGAGCGTGCTGGCGTTTCCGGCGCTCGTCGCGATATTGGAGCCGAGGACGGCGGCGCGGTTGGTGCCGGGCTTCGCGCGTCTTGAGACGCTCGCGAGACGCGTCGCGAGGGGGGTGAAACTCAAGCTATCTTGAGCACGGTGTGATAGTAGTGTGTAACGTGTGTATCTCATTAGTCAGGGGGGCTATCCGATGCGCGCGCGCGACGACGGACGACGAGACGAAGGGCGTTCGACGTCGTTTCGTCTGTTCGACTTTTACGATTCCTCACTCGATCGATCGATCACTGCTTGTACGCCCGGACCGACTTGATCTTGCCTTGGTTCGAGACGTCGATGACGTCCACGACCGTGAGGACCGTCTTCGCGTCGTCGTTCAACTCCACGGAGATCTCGCACGTCGCCACCGGCCCGCCGAACGCCCGCGAGTCCCGCCCCGCGACGACGTTCTTGACGACGATGCGAATCGCCGGCACCGCCTTCCAGATGCCCTGGTTCGCCTCGACGACCGCGTCGATCCCGGACACGGCGACGTCCCAGTCCGTGAGCGAGACGTTCTCGTCGAGGCACTCGCGGAGCTTCGCCGCGTCCTGAGCGTTCCACGCGGAGAAGTACGCGTCCACGAGGGCCGTGACGGCGTCGGAGTCGGCCATGGTGTGGTGTTCATGACGCGGATATTTTCCAGACGGGACGCTTGCGCTTTCTCAGTTGTCTTTTCGTCTCGCGACGCGTACTGTAGCACATCGCCTACTGTAACTGTTTGCTCATATGACATCGATTACAGTACTAGCGAGGAACGCAAAAAAAAAAGCGAATAAAGAAAGGGCTCGGCCGAAACGTTGCGCCGGCACACACACGGAAGCGCGTACGCGCTCTCCGGGGGGCACGATGGCGACCACGCACGCGGTCGCGCCGCGCGCGGTATCGCTCACGACGCGCGCGAGATCCGGGCGGGATGGACGCGCCTCGCGCGCGACCGAGATCGCGCGCGCGCGCCGGGGGCGGCCGCCCGCCGAAAATGTGCGCGCTGCAACAATTCCCTCCTCTCTCCCGATCGCGCCATCATCGCGGCCGCGATCGACGACGGTCGCCGCGGTCGCGACGGACTCCTCCGCGGCGTCGTCCCCCGAGGACTCCTCCTTCGAGCCGAAGCCGTGGTGGGAGGAGAAGTACACGTGGAGGATCGGCGGCCCGAACGACATACCGTGCGTGCACCTCAAGGACGTCTACCGCGGCGAGACGCCGCTCGAGCCGCAGCCGTCGCCCTTCTGCACGCGCTCGTCGTGCCCGGTGGACCTGGGCGGCGGCGCGCCGCGGACGCCGGTGAATCTGAACCGCGTCTTCGTCAGCGAGCTCGACCGCGTCCTCCTGAAGTCCATGGCGTTCGGGTCCCCGGACTCGCTCAGCGCGGAGTGCGACGCGACGTGCGACGACGACGGCGAGCCCGTCTGCGACGTGTGCGCGTTCGAGCCCGAGTTTTGCATCCGCGCGGGGCCCAGGGCGGAGATCTACTTCGACCCGCCCACGGTGCACGCCGCGATCGTGAACTGCGGCGGGTTGTGTCCGGGCATAAACGACGTCATTCGAAGCGTCGTGACGACGTTGGAGGTGGGATACGGCGTGCAGAAGATCAGCGGGATTCGATTCGGCTTCGGCGGCTTCTGGAAAGACGGCGTCGAGAATTTGCCGCTGTCGCGGAAGAGCACGAGCGCGTTGCAGCAACAGGGCGGGAGCATCATCGGGTGCGGGCGAGGCGGCGGCGACGTCCCGAAGATCGTCGACAGCATCGAATCGCAGGGGATCAACATGGTGTTCGTCATCGGAGGCAACGGCACGCACGCGGGGGCGAACGCCGTCTCGAAGGAGTGCGCGAAGAGGGGATTAAAGGTGAGCGTCGTCGGCATCCCGAAGACGATCGATAACGACATTCTGCACATCGACAAGACGTTCGGGTTCGACACCGCGGTCGAGGAGGCGCAGAAGGCGATCCAGGCTGCCGCGGTGGAGGCGAAGAGCGCGCTGAACGGCGTCGGCGTCGTGAAGCTCATGGGAAGGCAGTCTGGCTTCATCGCGTTGCACGCCAGCCTGGCAAACGGCAACGTCGACGTGTGCCTCATCCCGGAGCTGCCGTTCGCGATGGAGGGCCCGACCGGGGTCGTCGCGCACGTGAAGCGACTGTTAGACAACCAAGGCCACGCGATCATCGTCCTCGCGGAGGGCGCGGGGCAGGAGTACGTCCAGGGCGCCGGCGGCGTCGACGCGGGCGGGAACCCGAAACTAGGCGACATCGGACCGTGGTTTTGCAAGCGCCTCAAACAGGAGATGAGCGCGGACGTGAAGTACATCGATCCGACGTACATGGTGCGCGGGTGCGCGGCGAACGCGCACGACTCGATATACTGCGCGATTTTAGGGCAAAACGCGGTGCACGGCGCGATGGCGGGGTACACCGGGATATCCATCGGGATGGTGAACACGCACGCGGTTTTTTTGCCGATCGAACGTCTCATCGAGAAGGAACGGCTCGTGGACCCGGACGGGCGGATGTGGCAGCGGTTGCTCACGTCCACGGGGCAGCCGGACTTTTACTGATCGAGAGAATCGTCGATCGATCGATGTATGGTTTGTGTTTGTATAAAACGTCAGAGATTTCTCCTCGCTCGCTACGCACAGCATATGTCAAAGTCGCTCGCCTCTCTCGTCCCCGGCGCGTGTTTTCGCGCGGGGTCGACGGACGACGACAAAAATATAGCCCCCGTCGGTGCCAGCCTCCTCCTCACGATCACGCGGACGCGGAGACCGCCTCCTCGACGACGTCCGCCGCCTCCGGGGTGTTCATCTCGCTCGGCGGGACGAGCTGCCAAAACTTCTTCAGCGACGCGTCCCAATCCGCGAGCACCGCCTTCCCCTTCGGCGACCCCGTCTTCTCGACGTGCGCCTCGATCAACGTCTTCAGCTGCGCCTCCCCGGCGGCCGTGCACACGCGCTGCATCGTGACAATCTCGCCGTTTACCTTGGACGCGAACGTGTCGTCCTCGTCCAGGAAGTACCCCAACCCGCCGGTCATCCCGGCGCCGACGTTTCGGCCAACCCTTCCGAGCGAGACGACGCACCCGCCCGTCATGTACTCGCAGCAGTGATCCCCGGTGCCCTCCACGACTGCCTCCGCGAGGGAGTTTCTCACCGCGAAACGCTCGCCCGCGCGGCCGTTCATGTACACCTTACCGCCGGTCGCGCCGTACAGACACGTGTTCCCCGCGATGATGCAATCCTCCGGGTTAAACGTCGACGCCGGCGGCGGCATGATGGACACCTCCCCGCCGGACATGGACTTGCACACGTAATCGTTCGCCTCGCCGACGAGCCTCACGTGCATCCCGCCGACGGTGAACGCGGCGAAGGACTGCCCCGCGGAGCCTTCAAAGTCGAGCGTGAGCGACCCGCCGAAGCCCTCGTCGCCGTACTTGGCGGCGACGGCGCCCGCGACGCGCGCACCCGCGCACCGGTCGATGTTTACGATTTCCTTCTTGATCACGTGCGTGCCCTCGCTCTCGATGCACTTCTTCACGTCCGCGTCTTCGAGAATCTCGTCGTCGAGCATGCGCCCGTCGCCGTGCGTCTCCATCTTGCGGCGGTCCGAGGACTTGTTTCCTTGGCCGGAAGACGTCGTGAGGAACGAGAGGTCCAGGTTGCTCGTCTTCGCCGGCTGACCGGGCGCGGAGAGGCCCTCCTGCTCGCGGACTTGCGCGAAGAGGTCGTTCCGCCCGATGATCTCGTCGAGGGACTTGTACCCCATCCTCGCGAGCTCGACGCGCACTTCCTGCGCGCAAAACTGGAAGAAGTTCACGAGATCTCCGGGCGCGCCCGGGAACCGCGCTCTCAGTTCCTCGCGCTGCGACGCGACGCCGACCGGGCAGTTGTTCGTGTGGCAAATGCGCGCCATGACGCACCCCGTCGCGATCATCGCGACGGTGCCAAACCCGTACTCGTCCGCGCCCATGAGCGCGCACTGGATGACGTCCAGACCGCTTCTGCAGCCGCCGTCCGCGCGGAGGACGACCCTATCGCGGAGGTCGTTGTCCACGAGCGTGCGGTGCGCTTCGACGAGGCCCATCTCCATCGGCCCGCCGGCGTGTTTGATGGACGACAGCGGCGACGCGCCGGTGCCGCCGTCGCCGCCGGAGATTTGGATGATGTCCGCGTTCGCCTTCGCGACGCCGGAGGCGACCGTCCCGATGCCAGCCTGACCGACGAGCTTGACGGAGACCTTCGCCTTCGGGTTCACCATGTGCAGGTCGTAAATCAGCTGCGCGAGATCCTCGATGGAGTAGATGTCGTGGTGCGGCGGCGGCGAGATGAGCGGCACACCCGCCTTGGATCGTCGCAGGGACGCGATGTACGGGGACACCTTCTTCCCCGGGAGCTGCCCGCCCTCGCCGGGCTTCGCGCCCTGGGCAACCTTGATCTCGACCTGGTCCGCGGCCATGAGGAACGATGTCGTGACGCCGAACCGGCCGGACGCGACTTGTTTGATCGCGGAAGACGCGACGTCGCCGTTTTTGAGGCCGTTGAGGTGCGGAAACGTCGCCGACTTCCCGTTGTCGTCCGCGTCGTCGATGGGGACGAAGCGCTGCGTGTCCTCGCCGCCCTCGCCGGAGTTGGACTTGCCGCCGATGCGGTTCATCGCGATCGCGATCGCTTCGTGGCACTCGCGCGAGATGGCGCCGAGGGACATGCCGCCGGTGCAGAACCTCTCGCAGATGTCCGCGACGGACTCGACCTCGTCGACGTCGATCGGCTCTCGGTCCGACACCACCTCGAGCATGTCGCGCAACGACGTCACCGGGCGATCGTTTCTGTGCGCCTGGTACAGCTTGTACGCGTCCTCGTCGCCGTCGCCCTTCCCGCCGAGGTTCACCGCCTTGTGAAGGAGCTTAGACATCTCCTGGTTGTTCGCGTGGTACTCGAGACCGGGCTTGACTTGGAACATCCCTCTCGCGACGACGTTGGCGAGCATCTCGCCCTCTCCCGGGAAGTTGCTCGACGCGAACATCTCCGTCTCCGCCGCGAGGTCGTCCATGGTCAGCCCGCCGATGCGCGACACCGTGCCCTTGAACGCCTTGTCGATGAGCTCCGGGCCGACGCCGTAGCACTCGAAAATTTGCGCGCCGTGGTACGACGTCAGAAGCGAGATGCCCATCTTGCTGAGAATCTTCTTCAGCCCCGCGTTGAGCGCGGCTTTGAAGTTCCTCTGCACGTCCGCGACGGACATGTTCGGCAGCTTCCCGCGCTTGATCGACGCCTCCACCTTGGAGGACGTGCGCCACTGGCGGCACGTCTCCAGGCCGAGCCACGGGTTCACCGCGGACGCGCCGTAGCCGACGAGGCACGCGACGTGGTGCGTGCTGAACGCGCTCGCCGACTCGACGACGAGGCTCGCTCGCGTCCTCAACCCGACGGCGATGAGGTGGTGGTGCACCGCGCCGACGGCGAGGAGGGAGGGAATCGCGGGCGTATCCTTGTCGCCGTCCTTGTCGGAGATGATCACGCACTGCGAGCCGCCGCGCACCGCCTTCTCCGCCGCGGCGCAGAGCGCGTCGACCCCCTTCGCGAGCGCCCCCTCGCTCCCGTCGCCCGCGTACGTCGCGGCGACGCGCTCGGCGCCGAGGCCTTTTATCGCGAGGAGCGCGTCGACGTCCTCGTCGAACAGCACGGGGGACTTGATCGACACCGCGGGGATGTCCTTCGCGCCGTCATTGTTCAGGAGGTTGCCCTTGGCGCCGATGGTCATCTCGAGCGACATGACGAGCCCCTCGCGGAGCGGGTCGATCGCCGGGTTGGTGACCTGCGCGAACCTCTGCTTGAAGTAGTCGTACAAGAGGTGCGGGCGTCCGGACAGCACCGGCATCGGGGTATCGTCGCCCATGGACCAGGTCGGCTCGGAGCCGTCCGCGGCCATGGACTCGATGATCATCGTGACGTCCTCCGCGGCGTAACCCGCGGCGGCTTGCGCTTGGATGAGCTGCGTCGCGTCGAGCTTGGGCTCCCCCGCGGGCTCCGCGGCGGCCATGACGTCGACGTCCTCGAGCCACTCCTTGTACGGCTTGCTCGCGGCCACCTCCTTCGCGATCTCGGTGTTCTCCATGAACGTCCCCTTTTCGAGGTCGGCGACGATCATCATCCCGGGGCCGAGGCGGCCCTTCGCGACGACGTCCGCGGCGCGCGTGATGACGTCGCCGAGGACGCCCACCTCGGACGCGACGTAGATGTAGTCGTCCGAGGTTTTCCAGAATCGCGCCGGGCGGAGGCCGTTCCTGTCGAGCCTGCATCCGAGCTTTTTACCGTCGGAGAAGACGAGCAGGGCGGGGCCGTCCCACGCCTCTTGCACGCCGGCGAAGTAGTCATAGAAATCCGTCACCTCCGGGTACGTCGCGTCGAGCTCCGGGTGGTTCCTGTACGCCTCCGGGACGAGAAGCATCATCGTCTCCGCGGGCGCGCGGCCAGACTTCACGAGAAGCTCCGCGACGCGGTCGAGGTTCGCGGAGTCGCTCGCCGCCGGGTTGCAGATCGGGCGGAGCTCGTCTTCTCTGCCGTCCCACACCGGGTGCGTCATGTCCGCCTCTTTGGACGCCATCCAGTTCAAGTTACCCTGCAAGGTGTTGATCTCGCCGTTGTGTCCGAGGAAGCGCATCGGCTGCGCGAGCGGCCACTTCGGGACGGTGTTCGTGGAGAACCGGCGGTGGTAGATGCAAAACTGCGACACGAAATCCTCGTTTTGGAGGTCCTCGTAAAACTGCCGCACGACGACGGACCGGAGCATGCCCTTGTACACGATGACCCTGGAGGACAGCGTGCAGACGTAAAAGTTCTCCGCGATCCCGGGCATCTTGGCGTCCTCGCCCGCGGCGGTCTTCTCCGCGGTCTTCCTCGCGATGAACAGCTTGCGCTCGAGCTCGTCGTCCGTCGCTCCGCCGCCGCCGACGAGCACCTGCTTGATGACCGGCTCCGTGTCCTTCGCCATGCGTCCGACCACGGACGCGTCCACGGGGACGTCTCTCCACCCGAGCACGGCGAGCCCCTCCGCCTCGATCGCCGCGTTCAAGATCTCGATCGATTTCGCCGCCTGTTTCGTATCCTGGGGAAGAAACACCATGCCGACGCCGGAGGATCCCTCCGCGAATCCCTCGATCCCGTTCTCCGCGGCGTACTTCTCCAAGAGCTTCCACGGGACGTTCGTCATGATCCCGGCGCCGTCGCCGGAGTCGTCATCCGCGCTGCACGCGCCGCGGTGCTCCATGCACCCCAGCGCGGTGAGCGCGTCTTGGACCGTCTTGTGCGTGCGGTCGCCCTTGAGCGACGCGATGAACCCGACGCCGCACGCGTCCGATTCCTCGAGGAGTTGCTCGTTGTCGACGACGCCGCCGGCGTACGGGGGGCGGCCAGGCGCGATCGCGGCAGTCACCACCGCGTTCGCGCGGGGGGACGCCGCGGGCGCGGAGTCGCGCAGGCTTCGGAACCTGGGGGGATCGATCGAATCGATCGAGCGGACGGTGGCGGTGGGGCGGCGGCGATGAGCGGGCGCGGATGAACGACGGACGACGACGCGCGGTCGATCGACAGCTGTGCTTTTTTCGAACAGATTAGAATCACGGGACGCGCGATCGGGGGGGACGCCACGGCGCGGCGTCGCACCTGGGCAGCGCCGCGGACTTCTTGAGCCCCATGAACGACGGCATCGACGTCTGTTGAGATGAACGGCGAGGGAGGCGATCGGTCAGCGAGAACGTCAGTCAGCGCGCGCGGAGACGCCGTCGGAGACGCGGGAGGCGACGTCACGTCGTCGCGGAGGCGGGCGCGTAGGTTTTTCGCCGCGAAGGGTCTCGGCGCGTCGGCGACGGAAACGACGCGGGACGCACCGCGCGAGCGCCGACGGCGCGGAGAGACGCGGACGCGGCGACGCGCGTGGGCGCCTTCGTCGCGCGCGCGCGATTTTGGCGCGTGGCGACGGTCGGGCGCGTCGCGAGCGCCGCGGAGGCGGTCGCCCGCGCGAGCGCTCCCGCCATCTTGAGCAGTGCTTAGTAGAAGCGATGCGCGTCTGACGTCGGTGCTGCTTCCGAGCGCGTCGGTCGGAGTTCGCTCGCCTCGCGCGTCTCGATCACGCGAACGGAGATGGATCCGACGTTCCCGTGAGATCCGAAAAGCCTTCGCGCGCGCGAAAGCGGTGGAAGAACCGTCGGCGACTCGCGTCGCGCGGTGGGTTGTGACGCCGCGACGCGCGGACGGGCGCGATTTTAGGGTCGACTCACCGCGTCCGCTTTATCGTCAGCAGCTGCGCATTTCTTACTCGCTTTGCGCGGTCGCTTTTCAGTGCGGGGAACGGAGATCGCGTGACGTGGTGGTGTTTGGGTGCCGTGTCATATGGGCAAATTGACTCGAGAACGACGAGTTAAAAAGTTTAGAGTGCATAAATTATCCGGGCGAACCCGACCGACCGACCGCGACCGGATACGTTTCACGTACTACGTACTTTATATGAGCAATTAGTATGAGCGCGACGTAGGGCACCTCGTCGACGCAAAGAAACCGTAACGTAACGACCGGACGAGCCTTGGAACAGGAGACCGGCGCGGGGCCGAGGGAAAGACGACCGCACGCAGAGTCGCGCGCGCGCGCGCCGCACACCGCGCGATGCGTCTCGTCGTCGCGTCCGCGACGCTGCTCGTCGTCCTCCACCTCGCGCTCGCGCTCGTCGTCGTCGACGCCGCCGACGCGTCGTCGTCGTCGTCGTCGTCCGCGCGCTCGCCGCGCGTCGCGACGTCCGCCGCGTGCGCGCTCGAGACGCTCGCGCCGCGCCGAGGAAACGAGCGCTCGTCGTCGTCCTCCTCCTCCTCCTCCTCCGCGGCGGCGCTCTTGCGCGTGACGCCGTGGCTCGGCTGCGGCGCGCAGCTCACGATCGGCGTGGGATGGGACGCGATCTTACCTCTCGACGACGACGACGACGACGACGACGACGCGAGGGAGGCGCGAGCGGCGACGGCGGCGGCGCCCTCCTCTCTCTCGGACGCCGCGCCGCCGCCGTCGCCGTCGTCGTCGTCGTCGTCCGGACGCGCCGTCGTCGAGACCGCGGCCGCGCGCGTCGACCCGTCCGCGCCCGGCCTCGCCGCGGTCGCGATCGCGCTCTCCTCGAACGTCTCCGTCGCGCGCGCGCAGGCGGACGCGACGCGCGAGCTCCTCGCCGCGCTCCCCGAGACGGAAAAAGTAGCCGTCTACGTCCTCGCGTCGAACCCTTCGAACCCGATCCTCCTGACGGACGCGCGCGCGCTGCGGCTCGGCGGGGCGCGACACGCGCTGCGGCGCGTGGACGAGGTCGTGGACGCGCTGCGCGCGGCGATACGCGCGCTGGAGGGGACGATCGTCGGCGGCGGCGAGTGGGCGGCGAGGACGCGGGCGCTGTCGCCGCCGCTTGCGGGCGCGCTCGCGCGCGACGTCCTGGCCGCGGCCGCGGCCGCGCGCGACGACTCTAACGACGGCGACGCCGCGCCGCTCGTGGAAAACGCATGGGCGCGAGGGGTTACGAGAGTTATAAAGGAAATGAGTCGAGTGGACGCGCACGCGGAAGGCGCGGTGAGCCGCAACGTCGTCGTGATCGCGCCGACGCGGTTCAGGTGCGTTCTATACACTGGTCCCCATACGACCGCGTCGGCGTGGTGAACGCCGATCCTTAAGGACTTTTCCCGTCGTTTCTCTCCGCCCATCCCTCGCTTTCAATACCTGCCCTCGGCGCCTTTCAACGCCAACTGACGCCTTTCAACTCCACCCCGACGTTCGCTTGTATAGAACGGCCCTCACCGTCTCCGACGTCTCCGACGTCTCCGCCGACGCCGACGCCGACGCCGCCGCCGCCGCCGAAGACGTCCTCGGTCTGTTCCACGGCGGCCGCTGGTCGCTGTCCTGGCTCACCTCGACGACGGAGCGCGGCGTCCGAGTGCGCGCTGGACCGGGGATGGAGCTCGAGGCGGCGTGGGACGCGACCGGCGCGAACGCGTTGGCGTCTCAGCTGCTCGCGCGGCGGCGGCGCGTCTACCGCGTCGGCGCGTGCGAATCGTCTTCGAACCGCGCGGTGTCGTCGCTCGCGGCGACGGACGACGACGACGACGACGGCGCGAGCGACGACGCGTCGTCCGCGGCGCGCGGAAAAGGAGGAGGAGGCGAAGGCGGCGCGTGCGCGAACGCGTTCGCCGAGACGACCGCCGACGCCGACGACGAAGAAAATGAAAACGTCGTCGCCGTGGAAGCGCGCCTCGGCGGCGGCGCGCTCGGCGGCGTCCTGCGATGCGCGTTCCCGCCGCCGCCTTTCGACGCGACCGCGCACCTCGCGACCGCGCGGTGCGACGCCGCCGCGGCGTCTCTGGACGAGTACCCGTACCCCGTGGGCGACTCCGTGACGTTGCGGATGACGCGCGCGCAGCGGGACGTCTTCGACGGCGGCCGCGCGTTCCTTCGAGGCACGTGGGAGGAGATGCTCGCCGCCAAGTCGGACATGCGGTTGTCCGTCGTCCTGGGCGGGGATCCTCGCGGATCCGACGTGTCGACGTACGATTGGTCGAACACGCGCCCTGGATTCGATGACGTGGAGCCACCACTCGCGCCGAGGCCGAGCGGTTCCTCCGCGGCCGCGACCCCGCTGAGAGCGAAGGCGAAGTTCCGAGGCGTGAGCTCGTTCCGCGACTGCGTCCGACGCAAGAGCCTGAAGGTGAACGTCAAGGGAAAGACGAAGCTGCGGCTCGCGCGCGGCGCCGCGTCCGATCGGTTCCTATTGATCTCCATGTGTTACGACGATCGGTATCTGAAGACCGCGCTCATCGCGGGGATGGCGGCCGAGCTCGACGTGTTCCCGCACGCGTACGGGTACGTTAGGCTCCTCGTCGAGAACCCGGCGGGACCCGGCGGCGGCGGCGCTGAGGTGCGTTCTATACACTGGTCCCCATACGACCGCGTTGGCGTGGTGAACGCCGATCCTTAAGGACTTTGCCCGGCGCATCTCTCCGCCCATCCCTCGCTTTCAATCCCTGCCCTCGGCGCCTTTCAACTTCAACTGACGCCTTTCAACTCCACCCCGACGTTCGCTCGTATAGAACGGCCCTGACGGCGGCGACGTCGACGCCGGCGGCGGAAAAAATAAGGGTAACGTCAGCGGCGGCGTCGTCGCCGCGTCCGCGTCCTCGCCGCGCCGTTGGGAGAACGAGGGGCTGTACCTCCTCGTGGAGGACCCCACGAGCGCGCTCGTCGGGTCGTTCGCGCGCCCCGCCGCCGTCGTCCGACGACGCAACGACGCCAAGCGCGCCGCCGACCCGATCAAAGGCACGCCCGACGTGAAATTCCCCGAGGCGTCCAAGAAGCTCGAGGGCGCGCACTCCAGATGGAACGCGGAGAACGCGACGCGCGCGCGGTACGACGAGATCGCGTTCGTCGCGTCCTCGTGCCTCCCCGGGACGTGCCGCGACGCGCTCGACCGAAGGGTGGACGTCGAGCAATACCTGCGGTGGATGTCGCTCATGACCCTCGTGCAGAGCGGCGATTACGTCGACGAGGCGTGGTTCTACGCGAGCGAGACGGGGGACGCCTCGTCGCCGCTGCGGTTCAGGGTGCACGCGTGGGACCCGGACGACTCGTTCCAGAGCTGCCATCACGGCGGCGTGAACGCGCTGCGCGATCCGGTCGGGTTGTTGTACTGCGCGGAGGGGGATTTGGACCGCGCTTTGATTCGAGACCCGGACGTGTACTCGAGCTTCGTAGATCAGGTGCGATTTCCTTAAACTGGTCCCCATACGACCGCGTTCGCGTGGTGAACGCCGATCCTTAAGGATTTTTCCCGGCGTGTCTCTCCGCCCACCCCTCGCTTTCAACGCCCGCCCTCGACGCCTTTGAGCTCCACCTGATGCCTTTCAACTCCACCCCGACGTCGCTTCGTATGGACCCTCGACCCTCAGCTCGAGTGGACGCTTCGCGTCGGGATGAACGCGAGCGCGGTCGCGAGGATCGCGAGCGCGCAGCTGCGAGACATGTTCCGCGTGTTGTCCGACGACGACACCGCGTCCGGGCTGCTCGAGCTGCTCGCGGCGAACCCCGCGGCGAGAGACGTCGCCGCGGCGCGCGAGGACATCGAAGCCAGCGCGGGGTGGTACGTCGGTCTCGTCGAGACTCGGCGGCGGACGTTACTCCGTCGGATCGCCGCGTATCGCCGCGAGAAGGACGCCGCGGAGAAGAAGAAGAAGAACGAGGGCAGCGGTGGCGACGGCGCGAGGTTCGCGAAGACGTACGCGACGCGGGAGATCGTCGCGTCGACGCCGCCGCCGGGCTGCGGCGCAGAGGAGGAGGAGGACGACGATGAAGAAAAAGACGCCGCAGCCGCGCCGCCGCCGCCGCCGCCGCCGCCGACGATTCGCGTCACCGTCAACGTGGCCGAGTACGAATACGACGCGGGCGGCGTCCAGGAGCTCGTGTTCCACGACCTGACGCTGACGAACGTCGGCGACGACCCGATCGCGCTCGGGCTCGGCCGCCGAGGCGATCGCGTCGTCGTCGTCGATCGCGACGACCCGCGCGTTCGAACGAGAGTAACGGTCGTCCGACCGACGTTCACGTTCGGGTTCGACCCGAGCGTGACGTTCACCGGCGGGTCGTACGCGGCGTGGCCGAACGAGTTTCGCGTCGGGTGTTGGAGCTCGGCGCACGGCGGCGGGGACGACGCGGAGAGCGTCGCGAGCGCGGACGACGCGCCGCGCGCGGACTTTGACGTCGCGTCGAACTGCACGGCGACGGCGGCGGTGACCGGACCGAGCCGCCGGTCGACCCGAGCCGGTGGATCCGAGCCGCCGGTCGCGATGCAGGTCTACGCGACGTTTTCAAACCGCTCGGTCTCGCTGACGTTCGGCGGCGCGGAGCGCGGCGACGGCGTGGACGGCGCGCCCGTCGTCTTGTGTCCCGGGTGCGCGGTCACGCTCGGGAAGGTGTCGTTTTATCAGCGGTTCTGGTCCGCGTTTCAACGCGGGATCGCGACGTTGAACTTGAAGGGCGTCCCGGACGTTCGCGTGCGGTTGGGCGACCGGTGCGGCGGCGGCGGCGGCGGCGACGATGACGCGCGCGCGACGACGCCCGTCGCGGGCGGGCGAACGTACCCGACGCGACGCGGATGACGACGGCGCGCGGCGTCGGTTCTCCCTCCCTCGGCTTTCTCTCCTCTCGATTTCGATCACGAAACACGAAGATGCTACAGTCAGTGACGACCATCCGTCGTGCGTTTATCTCGCATCACGCCCCCGCGGCGAGCATCGTCCCCTGCGGCGTGATCGTCTCCACCCCCCCAATCAACGGCGTCGGCCCGTCCGCGTCTTCCTCCTCCTCCTCCTCCCCTTCCCCGTCCTCGGCGTCCTCGACGACCGCCTCGCCCCCCATCGCCGCCGGCGTCGCCGCGAGCAGATCGCTCAGCCCGTTCCCGTCCGCGGCGGCGAGACCGCCTCTCAACACCGCGGGCGTACACGGCGCGCTCTCCACGCGCATGTCCTCGCCGACGGTGTACTGCGAGTAGTCGCGGTGCGGCGGCGGCGTCGCCGCGCGCTCGCCCCCGTCGCCCCTCCCCGCCGCCGCCGCGTCGTCGCCCCTCGCCGCTCTCGCGTTCGCGTTCGCGTCGCCGACGCCGACGCCGACTAAGCTGCCGCCCTCGCTGCTCTCCGTGATCTCGCCGTCGTCGTCCGACTCGTCCATCAGCGGCGAGCCCTCGCCGATCCTCGACAGCGTCGCCATCTGCGCGTTTTCTTCGCGCGCCCTCTTGATCGCGCTCGCGAGCCCCCCCAGCGCGGCCGTGTTCGTCGGCGCGAACGTGTTCATGAACATCCCGTACTCGATCGCCTTGATCATCGTGTTGCATATCGGGCAGCACCCCAGCGTCTCCCGGCACTCCGTCGCGCACGCTTCGCACAGCGCGGAGTGTTCGCACGGATTCAGCCGCGTCGCGCGCGGCTCGTCGATGCAGACGACGCACAGGCCCGCGTCTTCTTTCGCCGCCTCGCGCTTCGCCGCCTCCGCGACGTCCTCCTTCGCCTTCGCGTCGTTCCCGAGGCCCGCGTGCGCGGCGGCGCGCGACGCCCACGCTCTTCGATCGTTCGGCTCCACCTTCACGGCGATCGTCAGATCCGCGAGCGCGTCTCGGAACCGCTTCCGCGCGAGGTGGACGTCGCCTCGCACGCGGTACGCGTCCGGATGCCCGAGCGCGATCGCCTGCGACGCGTCCTCCAACGCGTCGTCGTACTTCTTCAGCGCGAGGCACACCTCCGCGCGCGTCAGACGCGCGCGCTTGTGCTTCGGGTCGAGCTTGAGCGCGAGCGTCAGCTGCTCGAGCGCGCGTTCGTGCTCGCCGTGATGGTGCGCCTTGGACGCGTCGAAGAAGTTGACGTCCGCGCGCTCCTTCAGGAGTTCCGCCTTGGTGGGTTTCCTGCGAACCGGTCGTCGTCGCGGCGCGCGCGGGTACAGCATCGACCGCGGCGTGGACGCGCCGCACCCCATCGCGCGCGGACGGACGATGTCAGCGCGCGATGAGTGAGGGGGAAAAAGCACTTGAGCGCCGCGCCGACGGACGGATGAAAACCGTTGACTCCGCGCCGGACGGTCGGACGCGCGACGCGACGACGTCCGCGCGCGATGCGTGCGCGTTCGCGCGTCGATGCGCTCGCTCGATGCGCGCGCGCGAGTCGGCGAAGCGGCGCCGGGTCTCGTGTCGCGCGCGCGTGCCTGTGCGACGACGCCGGCGTCGGCCGACGCCGTCCTCGTCGTCACTTTCTGTTCAGTTCCCCTCGGGACTGACGAAGAATGCGCTTCGGGAAAAACGCTCAGGGCGTTCAATCAAAACATTTTCACCCACCGCTCGGTTTCAGCATTTGATCGCGTTCCCTTTCAACTGACCGAGCATTTTTGCACGGGCCGCACGATGATCTAACTAACTCCTATGCTGTTCGCGGGTCGCCCTTACGGGCACGTTTAACGGCGCGCGCGTGGGCCGATTTGCCTTTCAAAATTTTCGCCCCTTGATCGTGAATCTCCGGTCAGCCTCGATGAAAAATAATC